>Ga0209181_10004480_pt1 | contig 20776 bp, 16 predicted proteins | sample MAT05_FD_187208 | JGI IMG/M metagenome (GOLD analysis project Ga0209181, IMG submission 187208) | Freshwater microbial communities from Lake Fryxell liftoff mats and glacier meltwater in Antarctica - MAT-05 (SPAdes) (version 2) | ecosystem: Environmental > Aquatic > Freshwater > Ice > Liftoff... | reverse complement strand
GATACGACGGCGGCTGGGTGGCGCATCCGGGCCTCGTGGAAGCGTCGATGAAAGAGTTCGTGGATGTGCTCGGCGACAGGCCGAACCAATGGGAAAAGCAGCGTCCCGATGTCAAAGTGACCGCCGCAGATCTCTTGAATTTCCAGCCGGAAACGCCGATCACCGAGTTCGGTTTGCGCATGAATATCAATGTCGGTATTCACTATCTTGGCGCTTGGCTCGCGGGCAATGGCTGCGTGCCGATTCACAATCTGATGGAAGATGCGGCGACCGCTGAAATCTCGCGCTCACAGGTGTGGCAGTGGATTCGGACGCCGAAGGGCGTGCTAGACGATGGCCGAAAGGTGACTGCCGAAATGGTCAAAGCGATGGTGCCGGAAGAGTTGGCCAAGATCAAGGCTGGCGGATTCGAAGGCAAATTTGATCGCGCTGCGGTAATCTTTGCCGACATGGCCACCAAAGACTCTTTTGAAGAATTTTTGACGTTGCCGTTGTACGAAGAGATTTAACGGCCTGCTCGCGGTACATTCCCTGTTGTTAGGGTTTTCCCGGTAAGTGATCGCTTACTGGCTAGGGTTTTTCGCGCCTGAATTTGGTGCGAATAAGCTAAGAATGGTCCGCATTAGAGCGATTTACTGAGTTTCCGAGACTCGGGGGTCTGGCTTTTTTGGAACCGGCGACCTAAAATCGGGGTCTACCGTGCATAACGGTGCGCGCAGGAGAAAGGGTGCCGGGACCTGAGAATAATTAGGTCTCCAAGCATCGCGCAGCATCGGCTTCGGTAATTCGCGCAGGGTCCCACGAGAGGTCGCCCGCCGATATGGATGTATCGATTACCTACGGATTGGAATATGGCTAAGAAGTCAACGCCTGTATTAACACGGGCTAATCTTTGGTCGCTTGAAGAATATACAAAGCGTCGTCCCACCTTTCGACCAGAGGTGATGGCGCACAAAAAAAATCGCACAGTTCATCTGGGCAATCATCTGGCGCTGCAATTCGAAGACGAAATGACAGTGCGCTACCAGATTCAGGAAATGCTTCGTGAAGACAGCGAAGTCGACGGCGCGAGCGACAGCAGCCAAAGCGACAGCGTGCAGAACGAGCTAGACGCTTACCTGCCGCTGATCCCGGACGGCAGCAACTTGAAAGCCACCATGATGCTCGAATACACCGACGAGGTGGAAAGGAAGCGCCAACTTGCGCAGCTGATCGGCATTGAGGATCGCATCTGGATTCAGGTCGAAGGCAGCTCCAAGCTGTACTCGATCGCCGACGAAGATCTGGATCGCGAAAATGATTACAAAACCTCAAGCGTGCATTTCCTGCGCTTCGAACTGACCAAAGAGATGAAGGCCGCGCTCAAGTACGGCGTAGGACTCGCTGTCGGCGTGGATCACCCGCGCTATAAAGCGGCGATCAACCCGATCCCGCAGACTGTGCGCAACGCGCTGGTGGCTGACCTTAAATAGGTTTGACCTCTGGATGTCAAAAAAGCAGCTTTTGGGCTGCTTTTTTTATGTTTGCGTCTCCATCAGCTTTTTGCTGAAAGCGCCTTTGTGCTGGGGCTTTCGCCTGATTTGGCTAATAGTCGCATTTAGACAATTTATGCATCTAGCCCCGATATAGTGGGCGTTTTACGATAAAGCTGACAGTTTCAACGGGCTAGCGGCAATACCGGTTACTTAGCGGTAGGCGCGACCCCGGTCGCGCTTGTCAACCGTGGAGCGCGACCGGGGTCGCGCCTACAAAGTCGACAAATTGGCGCTTAAGGCCACCGCTCATTGGGGCTAGCGGGAAGTCGCAGAAACCCTGACCGCACTCTTCGGGCGAAACGCCTTACAAACCGCATCAACCGTCTCAATGTACGGCCCGCCGATCAAATCGACGCAATACGGGACCGCGGCAAAAATACCATGAACGGTTGACTTAGCATCGGTGTGGTGCAAGCCTTCCAGCGTTTCCCTGATGCTTTTCGGCTGCCCCGGCAGATTAATTACTAGCGCTTTGCCGCGAATGACTGCGACCTGCCTCGACAGAATCGCAGTCGGTACGAAATTCAGGCTGATCTGACGCATTTGCTCGCCGAAACCGGGCATGACTTTATGCGCGATGGCCAACGTCGCCTCAGGCGTCACGTCGCGCCGCGCAGGGCCGGTGCCGCCTGTGGTGAGCACTAAATCGCAACACTCGATGTCGCAAAGTTCGATCAGCGCGGATTCAATCACGGGCTGTTCATCAGCAATCAATCGTGTGGCGAACGCGATCGGGTTTTGCAGCGCGCTGGCGAGCCAGTCTTGCAGCGCCGGAATGCCTTTGTCTTCGTAAACGCCGGTAGACGCCCGGTCAGATATAGAAATCAGGCCGATTCTTATAGGCTCAAACGACATGAGCGCTAAACCTTCAACAGCACACGATAAATCGCGCGAAACACCTGCCGAGACGCTGCTGGCGCATCGCCACGCGCAGCCTGCGTCCGAGCCAGCGTCACCAGCTTTTGCAACTCCGCGCGCTCCACCGAAGGCCATTCGAGCAAAAATTCATCAATCGCCGCCGGCTCGGCAATCAACCGATCCCGCCAGCGCTCCGAGGTCTTGAACGCGGCCTTGTTGGCCTTAGTGCCCATCTCCCAGCGATCAATCTGGGCTCGGATCGGCTCCGGGTCAACGTCGCGCATGCGCTTGCCGATGTACTGCATCTGGCGTCGCGTCGCCTCGTGTTTGCCGACGTGCTTCAACTCGTCAATCGCGTCGCGCAGGCCTTCCGGCAAATCGAGCTGATCAAGCTGATCTTTGGTCATCTCCGCGAGATGTTCTCCCAACAGCTGCAACTCATGCGCATCGGCTTTGAGTTGCGTTTTCGACGGGCGGTCTTCGATGACGCGAGGGATTTTTGGGGGGCGTGACATCCTGCAATTTTGCCGTACCTGAGCAATTGCGTCGGCCCGCTATGCTTCAGGTACGTTTTGATAAAGATTTTCCATGTCCCTAGCCCTATCCAGTGAAGCCCTCCGTGATGTCGCCCTTGCCGTGCTTGCGCGTGCCAAACGGGGCGGTGCTGATCAGGCCGAGGCGGAAGCGACGCAGGGCAACGGTCTCAACGTGACCGTGCGCATGGGTGAGCTGGAAACGCTGGAACACAATGTGGACAAAGGCCTTGGCGTGACGGTGTACGTCAACGGGTGCAAAGGCAGTGCGTCCACCGGCGATTTTTCGACTGCCGCAATTGAGGCTGCCGTCGACAAGGCGCTCAGCATCGCCAAGTTCACCAGCCCGGATTCATTTGCCGGTCTGGCTGATGCCAGCGCAATGGCGACGGTCATCCCCGAGCTTGACCTGTATCACCCGTGGGCCATCGACGCCGAGGCGGCGACCGCGCTCGCCAAGCGCTGCGAAGACGCCGGCTTTGCTGTCGATGAGCGCATCGACAACAGCGAGGGCGCATCGGTCAGTGCGACCGAATCCGAATTTGTCTACGCCAACAGCCACGGCTTCACCGGCGGCTACAAAGGCAGCGCGCACTACATCGGCTGCGCCATGGTCGCCTCCGAGGGCGACGCAATGGAGCGCGATGACTGGTACACCTCGCATCGTGTTGCAGCCGAACTGGAAGCCGCAGAAGACGTCGGGCGCAAGGCAGGTGAGCGCGCCGTTGCACGATTAAATCCGCGCAAAATTTCGACGCAATCCGCGCCCGTCATTTTCACGCCGCAATTAGCGGGCGGCTTCATCGGACATGCCATCGGTGCGTTGTTTGGGGGTTCGCTGTATCGCAAGACTTCGTTTTTGCTCGACTCGATGGGCACGCAAAAATTTGCGTCACTTCTCAACATCATCGACGATCCGCACATTCCGCGTTCGTACGCCAGCTCGCCGTTCGACGGCGAAGGCGTCGCGTGCCAGCGTCGCGCGATCATTGAAAACGGTGTCGTGCGTGGCTATTTTTTGTCCGCCTATTCAGCGCGCAAACTCGGCCTGACGACCACCGGAAATGCCGGCGGCAATCACAATCTGCTCGTCTCGCCCACCATCAGGGGCGACACCGCAACGCTTGCCAGACAAATGGGTCGCGGACTCATCGTGACGGAGCTCATGGGGCAGGGCGTTAACGGCGTCACCGGCGATTATTCGCGCGGTGCCGCAGGATTTTGGGTCGAAGGCGGCGAGATTGCGCACGCGGTCTCCGAGATCACCATCGCAGGCAATTTGCTTGATCTGTATCAAAACATCGTCGCAATTGGCGACGACATTGATCGACGCGGATCAAAGCACGTTGGCTCAATCCTGATTGAATCGATGCAGATTGCGGGAGGCTGAAAAGTCAAACGGTAAAGGCCAAGTACACCATGTATTGAATGGGGTTTCCCTATTGTGGAAGTGGTTTCCACTAGATAGCATCGGTGCGCGGTATCAAGCTTGCAAGTCTTGCAATTTGCTAGCGTTTTAACTGAACATGGGGAGACGCCAATTGGGCGCATTATTATTTTTATCGCGGATCATTGACAGGATCAGTAATTTTGTCGGGCGTTTCATTATGTGGCTCATCCTGCTGGTGGTACTCATCAGTGCCGGCAATGCCATCATTCGCAAGGCATTCGATCTCAGCTCAAATGCATGGCTAGAGGTGCAGTGGTACTTGTTCGCGGCCGTGTTTATGCTCGGTGCGGGCTACGTTTTTTTGCACAATGCGCACGTCAGAATTGACTTCGTTTCTTCGCGCCTCACCGCTCGTGCCCGCAACTGGGTTGATGTCGTGGGTATCGTGCTCGTTTTGATCCCGTTGTGCCTGATCATGATCAATTTGTCGTGGCCGCTCTTTTTCAATGCGCTTAAGTCGGGCGAGAGTTCGCAGAATGCGGGCGGATTGATTCGCTGGCCGGTGTTTTTGATGATGCCGTTGGGCTTTGGTTTGCTGCTTATGCAAGGATTTTCCGAGCTGATCAAGCGCATCGCGTTCCTCCGGGGCGTCATTCCAGATCCACTGGAATCCGAGAAAACGAAGTCCGACGAGGAGATTCTCCTTGAGGAGCTTGCCGCCGAAGCAGAGAAAAAATTAGTGGGGGCAAAGTAATCATGGTTGCTTTTCTGACGGCTAACTTTGTGCCGATCCTGTTCGCAGGCTTGTTTGTTTTCTTGTTGACGGGATTTCCGGTCGCCTTCGCGCTGGCTGCCGTGGGCTTGCTTTTCGGCTTCATCGGCATGGAGGCTGGGCTTTTCAATGCGAGCCTGTTTCAGGCGCTACCGCTTCGAATCTCCGGAATCATGCAGAACGATACGTTGCTCGCGATTCCGTTCTTTACGTTTATGGGCATCATTCTTGAGCGATCAGGCATGGCCGAGGATCTGCTGGAAACGGTAGGCCAGATCTTTGGCCCGGTGCGCGGCGGTCTCGCCATCGCGGTGATTCTGGTTGGTGCGTTGTTGGCCGCCACCACAGGCGTGGTCGCTGCCGCCGTGATTTCGATGGGACTGATTTCACTGCCCATCATGCTGCGCTATGGCTATAACCGAACGATTGCGACAGGAACAATCACTGCGTCGGGAACACTGGCGCAGGCGATCCCGCCATCGCTCGTCCTGATCGTGTTGGCTGATCAGCTTGGTCGCTCTGTGGGCGATATGTACGCCGGAGCGATGGTGCCAGGACTCATGCTGGTGGGGCTCTACCTTCTTTTCGTGATGGTCGTTGCGGTGGTGCGCCCGGCGTGGGTGCCTGCACTGCCAGTCGAGGCCCGGATCTACCGCGAAGATACCGGCGCATCGGGGCACAAATCGCTGCTCGTGCTGCTCGCCATTGCCGCTATCGCTGGCGTCATCTGGTCGCGCGTGCACCAGGGAATCATTAACCCGCTGATCAGCCGTGAATTGCCAGCGCCTACTGACGAAATCGTCATTTTGTCGATGACCGTCGCGTCCTTTGTGGCGCTCGGGCTGGCTCTGGCTAATCGGTTGCTGCGCATGAAGTTAGTGTCGAAACTGGCCGAGCAGGTCACCTTCGTGCTCATTCCACCGCTGGTTTTGATTTTCCTCGTGCTCGGAACGATTTTCCTTGGTATTGCGACGCCCACCGAAGGCGGTGCAATGGGCGCGCTCGGCGCGCTCATCATGGCCAGCTCACGCGGCAAACTGAGTTTCAAACTGCTCAAGCAGGCACTTGACAATACCGCGAAGCTCGCCTGCTTTGTGCTGTTCATCCTGATCGGATCGACGATATTCAGCTTTACGTTCAATGCGGCTGATGGCCACATTTGGGTCGAGCATTTGTTCAAGCAGGTGCCCGGCGGCGTGATGGGTTTTCTGATCGTGGTGAATATTCTGGTATTCATCCTCGGCTGCTTTATCGATTTCTTTGAAATTGCCTTTATCGTCATCCCATTGTTGGCGCCGGTGGCCGACAAGCTGGGTATCGATCTCATCTGGTTCGGCGTGATCGTCGCAATGAATTTGCAAACGTCGTTTTTGACACCGCCTTTTGGCTTTGCGCTGTTTTACCTGCGAAGCGTGGCGGCAAAGTCTGATTACAAGGATCGTGTCACGGGAGTCACCATCCCGGCGGTGACGACGATGCAAATCTATAAAGGCTCCATTGCCTTCATCATTTTGCAAATATTCATGGTGGGGATTGTGATGTGGAAACCGGGGCTGGTGCTCGACAGTATCGACGGTCAAATTAAAAAAACGGATACGACGAATGTCGAACTTAAGTTCGACGCCGGGCAGGCGCCGGACGTTCAGCGTACCGAGCAGGACATGATGAGAGGCTTTGAGCCGACGAAAGGAAGCACGCTTCAGCCGACGCCAGATTCCACCGTTCCAGATGATCCGATGAAGGCCATTCTTGATGCCGTCAAAAAGGACGAGGCGAAGAAGTAGCATTAACTTCAATCGATGCCGCTTAGGGCACCTTCGGGTGCCCTTGTTTTTTCCCGATACGCTTGCACTTATGACCCAACCTGCCGAACCGATTCGCCTCTCCAAACGCATGAGCGAACTCGGCCTCGCGTCCCGTCGCGAGGCCGACGAGTGGATCGAGCGTGGCTGGATTCGCGTGGATGGCGTGCCCGCGGTACTCGGTCAAAAGGTGGTGCCGACCCAGGAGATTACGGTTGACCGTGCGGCCAATGCCGAGCAGGCGGCGCGTGTGACTGTGCTTATCAATAAGCCGATGGGCTACGTCAGCGGTCAGGCCGAAGATGGTTACGAGCCTGCCGTCGTGCTGGTGAAGCCGGAGAATCGTTGGCATGAAGATCGTTCGCCGGTGCGTTTTCAGCGCGAGCAATTGCGTAGTCTGGTGCCTGCGGGTCGTCTCGATATTGATTCAACCGGGCTTCTGATCCTTACGCAGGACGGACGTATTGCCAAGCAGTTGATTGGTGAAAATTCGCTGGTTGAAAAAGAATATCTCGTGCGCGTTCAGTCAGTGCGCGGCGGGCGACTGCACGATGAGGATTTGCGTCGTTTGAATCACGGCCTGTCGATTGATGGTGCCGCACTCAAGCCCGCGAAGGTGTGGTGGCAGAACGAAGGTCAGCTACGCTTCATTTTGCGCGAAGGCAAGAAGCGCCAGATTCGCCGTATGTGCGAACTGGTGGGCCTTCAGGTGGTTGCCCTGAAGCGAATTCGTATCGGCGAGGTGTTGCTGGGTGATTTGCCGATTGGGGCTTGGCGGTATCTTGGGGCGGCTGAGCGGTTTCGCGTTGAGGATCAGGCGGCGCTAGAAGTAGGGCGGGCACTGCCCGCCTCATAGTCGCCGCGAAGCGCCAACAAAGATGCGGCTGCGCCGATGCGTGCACAAGGCGGGCAGTGCCCGCCCTACGAGAAGTCAAAAAAAAGCCCGCAGGGCTTTCGCCGTGCGGGCTGTTTGAGCAAAGGAGTTGATTTACAGTTTTTGCGACTGCATAAACGTGTCGAAGCTCATCTCGGTGAAGCGGAACCACAGGTTCGCATCCGCACGGAACTTTGAGTAATCGTCGTAGATTTTTTTCCACGCTGGATTTTTGGCTGAGGTTTCGGCGTAGAGATCCATCGACTCTTTGAACGCTTTGTCCATCAGGTCTTTCGGGAAGCGATGCAGCTTGGTGCCAGCTGCTACCAACTGTTTTAGCGCACCCGGATTGCGTGCGTCGTACTTGGCCTGCATTTCGGTGTGAGCGTATGCGGCAGCGTTTTCAACGATGGCTTTGTACTCGGGCGTGAGCGCGTCATAGGCCTTTTGATTGACGAACAGGTCAAGCTGCGGGCCACCTTCCCACCAGCCGGGGTAGTAGTAGTTTGGAGCAACTTTGTTGAAGCCAAGCTTCTGGTCGTCGTAAGGGCCGACCCATTCGCACGCGTCAATGGTGCCTTTTTCCAGTGCCTGATAGATCTCGCCGCCCGGAATGTTTTGCGGGATCGCACCGAGGCGCGAGCACACTTTGCCAGCGAAACCGCCGACGCGGAATTTCAGGCCCTTGAAGTCGTCAGCCGATTTGATTTCTTTGCGATACCAGCCGCCCATTTGCGCACCCGTGTTGCCCATCGGAAAGCTGATCATGCTGTACTTTGCGTAGAACTCGCGCATCAGCTTCAGGCCATTGCCTTCGTATTGCCACGCGGTCATCTGCCGGCTGTTGAGGCCGAACGGAATGGCGCAGCCGAGTGCAAAGGCGTCGTCTTTGCCGAAGTAGTAGTACGGTGCTGTGTGGCCAGCTTCGACAGTACCGTTTTGCACAGCATCAACGAGGCCTGGCATTGGAACCAGCTCACCTGCGGCATGCACAGAAATCTGGAATTTGCCGCCGGTCATTTTTGACACTTGTGCCGCGAAAACTTCAGCCGCGCCGTAAATGGTGTCAAGCGACTTCGGGAAACCCGAGGTCAAGCGCCAACGAACAGCGGGCGATTGGCCGATAACGGCTGGGGCGGCAAGGACAGCGCCACCGGTGGCGGCGCCAGCGGCAGCCTTGGTTAGAAAATCACGACGTTGCATAGTTTTTCCTCAATTAATTGGTTATCGCCACGGTGGCATGGCCGTCTACGGTCTCGGATAATGCTTGATTACGACCTTGGACAAATTGTAAGTTCGTTCGACGAAGGACTTGTAATGGGTTTTCCCGCGTGTCGGCGTGCGTGTTCTGCCCGCGCAATGCCTACAATCGGCTGCTGCAAACCGTGCCCACAGGCGCTGGCAGACGTTTTGTCGATATCACCAAATTCTGACCCGGCTACAGAAGCTTTCGTGGCTTCTGGTAGCGACTTTTTTAATCGAATCCATTCGCGCCGATGACCCCAACTACCACCGAACTCGTTGCCGCCATACTCTTTGCTCTGGCGATCCTGCACACGTTTCTCGCACCAAAGATCGCATCAATGGGGCATCGATACCCATCGCATCAAGGACTCTTTCATCTGCTCGGTGAAGTCGAGGCGGTGTTTGGTATCTGGTCCGGGGTACTGCTGCTGTTTCTGTTCGTCACCGGTGGTTTTGCGGCGGGCACGGGCTATATCGATGCCCGCAACTTTACCGAGCCTCTATTTGTCATCGCGATTATGGTGGTCGCGGGCAGCAAGCCCGTATTGCATGTCGCCAAGCTCGCGGTAACAGGCATCGCCACCCAGGTTCCGCTGCCGCGCACGGTCGCGCTTTATTGGCTCATTTTGGTGCTGGTGCCGCTGCTTGGTTCGTTCATCACCGAACCTGCAGCGATGACGCTCGCCGCGTTCATGTTGCGTGATCGCTTCTACAAGGCGGGCATGACGTCACGCCTGAGGTATGCCACGATTGGCGTGCTGTTTGTCAATGTGTCTATCGGCGGCGTGCTCACGCCCTACGCCGCGCCGCCGGTGTTGATGGTGGCGGCAAAGTGGAACTGGGATGTGGGCTTCATGATCACCCACTTCGGGTGGCGTTCGGCGCTCGCGGCCGTTGTCAATGCGACGATCGTCACCGCGATGTTCTTCAGCGAAATCAAATCACTGAAAGCGACGCATGACGGCACGTCTGAGGGAAAAATCCCCCCCACCGTTTGCCTCGCGCACCTCGCTTTGCTCGCGGGCGTCGTCGTATTCGCGCACCACCCTGCGCTGTTTATGGGCTTCCTGCTGATGTTTTTGGGCGTCGCGAGCGCCTATCCGCAGCATCAGGACCGGCTGATCCTGCGTGAGGCGCTGATGGTCGGTTTTTTCCTCGCAGGGCTCGTGGTACTAGGCGGGATGCAGCAATGGTGGTTACAACCCTTGCTGCTGAGCATGTCACCTGACCAGGTGTATTTCGCCGCGACTGCACTCACAGCGATCACCGATAACGCCGCACTAACCTATCTCGGCTCACTGGTGCCCGGCTTGTCACCTGAATTCAAGTACATGCTGGTCGCCGGGGCGATCACGGGCGGCGGCTTGACGGTCATCGCCAATGCGCCAAATCCTGCGGGTTACTCGATCCTCAAGCGCTACTTTGACGATGAGCACATTAGCCCGCTGTGGCTATTGTGCGCAGCGCTCGGACCGACGATCACGGCCATCGTCACGTTCTGGGTCTTTCGGTAGTGTGGCCCCGGTCGCACCCCGCTTATCGCTAAACCACGCTATCCCACGGCGCCGAAAGGCGCACGGCCCCATTGATGATGCCCACCATGGAGTAAGTCTGCGGGAAATTTCCCCATAACTCGCCGGTGCGGGTGTCGGTGTCTTCGCTCAGTAAACCGAGTTTGTTGCGACGAGACAGCAGTGTGGCGAATGCTTCACGCGCCTCATCGCGCCGTCCGATTCGCGCGAGCGCATCCACCCGCCAGAATGAACATACGTTGAAAGCACATGTAGGCTTGCCAAAATCGTCTGCCGCCTCGTACCGGCGCATGAATGGGCCATCGCACAAAGTACGCTCGAGCGCATCGACGGTGCGAATAAATCGCGGATCGTTAGGCGGCAAAAATCCCACCTCCGCCATCAGCAGTACGCTGGCGTCAAGATCCTGACCGCCCAGACTTTCCACAAACGCGCCACGCGTTTCGTTCCATGCGTGCTTCAGAAGCGTGGCCCGAATTGTTTCGGCCCGGGTGCGCCACAATTCGCTGCGCACACCCCGTTCAAGCTTCGACGCGATCACCGCCAGACGGTCACAGGCAGCCCAGCACATGAGCGTTGACGAGGTATGCACTCGGGAGCGCGTTCGCAGCTCCCATATGCCTGCATCCGGCTGGTCGTGCAGACGCCACGCCTGCTCACCCATCAGCTCCAGCACCGCAAAGTCGTCGGCATTGCTTCTTCGCAGCAGTCGATGATCGTGAAATCCCTGTGCGGCTGCGAGAACAATATTGCCGTACACGTCATGCTGGAAGTGCTCGTGCGCCTGGTTACCAACACGCACCGGCCCCATTCCGCGGTAACCTGCCATCGTAGTGGCAATCGTTTCATGCAGGTTACTTTCCAGTCCGAGCCCGTAAAGCGGCTGTACGTGCCCATCGCGAGAAGACCGGACCACGTTGTACAGCCATTGCAAATAGCTCTCCATCGTGCCAACTTCCGCCAGACTGTTGAGTGCGCGAACGACGAAGAAGGCATCGCGCAGCCAGCAGAATCGATAGTCCCAGTTGCGCCCGCTATTGGGCGCTTCCGGGATACTTGTCGTCATCGCCGCTACGATGGCTCCCGTTTCTTCATACTGACAGAGTTTAAGCGTAATGGCAGCCCGAATTACGGCGTCCTGCCATTCAAGCGGCAACGCAAGCCGCCGTGTCCAGCTGCGCCAGTACGCCAACGTCTGCTCTTCAAAATCGCGCGCTGTTTCGTCGACTCCACCGGCGAGCGTTTCGTCCGGACCGAGCATGAAGCTAACCGATGAATCCAGCGAAAACCACGTGCCGTCGACAATGTAGGTGAGCGGAGCGCTCGTGTTGAGTCGCAGTGTTTGCTCAGCCATCGTGAAACGTAGATGATGGCTGCCGCGCGTCGGGCGGGGCGCGGCGCTGCCCCAGGTGTCAGACGGGCGCAGCGTGAACCTTACGCGGGGGTTGCCGACGACCGCATGAACACGGCGAACCAGTTGTGCCGGTCTGAACGTGCGTCCACGGTCTACAAAACGCGGCGCAAAATCGACCACGTCGACGCAATGTCCAGCACTGTCCCATAGGCGCGTACGCACCACTGCCGTGTTGTGATCGTATGACTGCTCTGAGCGCGCGAAGTCTTCGATCTCTACCGCCATCGTCCCTTCGGTTTGCTGGGCGCCGTCTGCCCGACTATTAATTAGCGCATCGAATACAGGAACGCTGTCAAAGCGCGGCATGCAGCACCACACGATGTTTGCCTGTTCATCGATCAACGCGCTGACGGTGCAATTGCCAATCATGGCCAATTCAAGCGAAGGCCGCACTGATCCATTTGAAATCACGGGTTGCATTGATTCACTGTTCCTATTCCAGGTCACTACTGTAACGGACATAGTATATTGAGACAAATGTATCTTGTTTTGTGCATACTGTATTTGAAAAACGCGAAAGGTAATTACGCTTGATAGTGTTCAAGACATTGCGGTTGCAGTTGAGATTTTTGCTGCCGCTCACAGTCACGCTAGTTGTCGCCGCTTACCTGTCTGTCCCATTTCTGGATCAGGTGACGCTCCGGTGGTTCACGCGTGACCTCAACAGCCGCGGCCTTTTACTGGCAAACGCGTTGTCCGACTCAGTCACTGAAGCACTGGACTCCAACCGTCTATCGCGACTAAAGCCACTGTTCGAGAAAACCGCCCAGGATGAGCGGCTCTATGCAATGGCGCTTTGCTCTCCGGACAATCGAAAGCTGGGCGCGACAACGCACTACCCGACCAACCTGTCGTGCGAAAGTGCAACAGAGCTCTCACGGCGGTCAGATCCGACCTACAAATTGACGGGCGGTTCGGTGATTGTGGGCGTCCACGATGTAACGGGCGCCCGAACGGTGGCGCGTGGTGCAGACATACTGGGCGCATCTGCGGCGATCGCGGATGGACGTCCGACCGAGAGCGTAGCGCTGTTGTCAGCGCAACCGGCGAGCGAGAGCGCGGAACCGCCAACGACCGTGATCGCGCGCCTGATCCTGCTGCACGATATCAGCTTTATTGAACGCCGCAGTCAGGACACGCGACGCTATCTGATCGGTCTTATCGCGGCACTTGGTCTGACGATTGCGCTGATCACCATGATTGTGGCGCAACTGAGTTGGCGCGGGTGGGTAAACGGGGTGCGCGCGATCATGCGCGGCGAAGGGCTGGTGAGTCCTCTGGCTCCCGCACCCGAGCTGACGCCGTTCGTTGCTGATCTTCGCGCGCGTATGCGCGACCTGGAAGATGAGTACCGGCGGGCGCAAGGCCCGGACGTCGAATGGAACGCGGAGCGTCTGCGAACTTTGCTGCGCACACAACTCAGTGGGGATCAGGTTATCGTCGTCTCGAATCGCGAACCATACATTCATGAGCGCGACCCGTCGGGCGTGATTGTGAAGCGACCCGCCAGTGGGCTGGTCACGGCGGTCGAACCTGTGATGCGCGCGTGCTCCGGAACGTGGATCGCTCACGGCAGCGGCTCGGCTGACCGCGACGTCGTTGACTCAGCCGATCGGGTGCGAGTGCCACCGGGTCAAGACGAATACTGGCTGCGACGCATCTGGCTTACCGCCGAAGAAGAGCAGGGGTACTACTACGGATTCGCCAACGAAGGGATGTGGCCTCTTTGTCACGTAGCGCACGTCCGTCCGGTGTTCAGAGAGTCGGACTGGGAAGCCTACCAGCTAATCAATCAGCGATTTGCTGATGCAGTCGTAGCTGAGGCCAGAACCGACGACCCGGTGGTGCTCGTACAGGACTATCACTTCGCGTTGCTGCCAGCGATGATTCGCGAACGGATGCCGAAGGCAACGATATTGACGTTCTGGCACATCCCCTGGCCTAATCCCGAGTCGTTCGGAATTTGCCCGTGGCGCCGAGAAATTCTTCAGGGCATGCTGGGTAGCACCATCATCGGATTTCATACCCGATTTCATTGCAAGAACTTTATCGAGACCGTAGATCGCTATCTCGAAGCGAGGATTGAGCATGAGCACTCCGCGATCTCCTTTAACGATAAGACGACATTGGTCGAGAGTTATCCGATCTCCATTGAATGGCCGAGTGAGATCACCAGCAGCCAGTGGCATTCGGTGGCGCAATGTCGTCGCCGAGTGACCGAGCGGCTGGGGTTACCCGCGGACGTCTGCCTGGCCGTTGGCGTTGATCGATTTGATTACACGAAGGGTATTCTCGAGCGATTGAACGCAGTTGAGCGACTGCTTGAGAAGTGGCCGCGCTGGATTGGGCGGTTCGTTTTTCTGCAGGTCGCGGCACCCACGCGTGGCGCGCTGGATGAATATCGTACGTTTCAGGAAAGAATCCAACACGTCACAAAACGCATCAATGAGCGCTTCGGTCGCGACGGCTATCAACCGGTTTATCTCTTCGCGCAGCACCACGAACATGACGCCATTACAGAGATCTTCCGGGCCGCTGACATTTGCGTCGTGACGAGCCTTCATGACGGCATGAACCTTGTTTGCAAAGAGTTTGTTGCCGCCCGAGACGACCTGCAGGGTGTGCTGGTGCTGAGTCGATTTGCAGGGGCTGCGCGTGAAATGGCGGAAGCGCTGATAGTCAATCCCTATCACGTGGAGGAAACGGCCGACGCTTTGAATCGTGCCGCAACGATGCCAGCGGCTGAGCAAAAGGAACGTATGGCCAGCCTGCGCAGCACGATCAGGGAATTCAACGTCTTTCGCTGGGCCGGACGAATGCTCGCCGATGCGGGTCGCTGGCGATCGCGCGAGCGAATCGAGGCGCGCGTTCGCCGCCACCGCGACGCCTGATGCGGCACGTGTTTTCGCCTGATGGTCAGGCAGCGATGATCGAATTGCTGTCTCGCAAGCCACTACTGGCTTTCGACTTCGACGGCACGCTGGCACCCATCGTCGCGCTACCGGATCACGCCAGGTTGTCGTTTGCCGTCGCTGGCCGCCTTCGCTTGTTGGCGGAACATCTGCCTGTTGCCATCGTAACGGGTAGAGCCACCGACGATGTCAAACAACGGTTGCATTTTCATCCGCACTATGTAGTTGGCAATCATGGCGCTGAAGACGAGTTCGATCTGGGTGGCGCAGGTCTTCGCACGTCGGCGCTCGACGCATTGCGATTGGATTTGCAGGCGCGAGCGGCGGATCTGGTCGCTGCTGGCGTTGCGGTCGAGGACAAGGGGCAATCCATCGCGCTCCACTATCGGCTATCGCGTCGACGCGACGATGCCAATGCGTTGATCCACGAAATCCTCGCCGCATTTGGCGGTACGTTGCACGTCTTCGCTGGCAAGATGGTGGTGAACGTCGTTGCCACAGGGGCACCGGACAAAGCATCGGCGGTTCGACGCCTGCTGGCTCGAAGCGAGAGCAACTGCGCTCTCTTTGCGGGCGACGATGTTAATGACGAACCCGTGTTCGAAGCTGCTGAACCGGACTGGCTGACCGTACGCGTAGGTCGCGACTGTCCGAATTCGCGGGCACGCTATTTTCTGGAAGGGCCGCATGAAATGGCGATGCTGCTTGAGTATCTGCTGGTACATCTGGGAGTGATCCGCAACAGCCCAGTTTCTCGGCCCGCAGCGCTATGATCGACAGATGCCCACAGTGAATCGTGCTCGAGCCAAACCCAAGGTGTCCCTGCCTGACGTTCCGGTAACGGCCAGGCATCAGGAACCGGCAGCGCAGGTGTTGCGCCGATTCCGCGTCGTGTTTAACGCGGTCAAGACCCATTTCCAGCAGATTGAAAAGCGGGCGGGGATCGGTGGCGCGCAGATCTGGGCGCTTAGCCTGATCGATGCAAATCCTGGCCTCGGCGTCAACCACCTCGCGCGCTCAATGGATGTGCATCAGACGACCGCTAGCAATCTTGTGAAATCACTGGTTTCGAGTGCGCTGGTGGTCGCCGAAAAGAACAGCCCTGATCGCCGTGCTGTGCAACTACATGTCACGTCCCACGGGCAACGCGTACTGAAGAAAGCACCCGGTCCGTTCTCCGGCGTGCTGCCCGAAGCGCTCGCGCGACTTGACGTTGACACCCTCGCACGACTCGACCGGGATCTCGCTCTGTTGATCGCGGAGCTGGCGGCCGACGAGCGCGCAGCGGGGATTCCGCTGTCGCAAATGTAGTGTTGAAGCCGATTCGCAGTCAGCTGGCCCGTTTGCCCGAAAGCTGGAAAGCACTTGCCCGCAAGTTAGTAGCGGGAGACCCGTGGTTTGATCGCATTGTCATCCTCACTTTTGCCGCCATCACGGGCTTGATTGCTGTCGCATTTACCTACGGCGCAGAGGCCGCCAGCCACGCGTTCAAACAGTTGACGAGCAGCGCCAGATACGCGCCCTTCATCGCGCTCATCTGGACACCAGCGTTGACCGTTCTGGTGCTTGTGTGGACACGACGGTTTGCGTCTGGTGCAGTGGGCTCAGGCATCCCGCAAGTAGTGCGGGCGCTGGGGGACGATTTGTCGACGCAGCAGGTTTCGTGGCTGGTATCGCTGCGTCTGTCGTTGCACAAGATGGCGCTGGTTGCGGGAGGTCTGCTTGCAGGGCTCTCCATCGGGCGTGAGGGACCGATGGTTCAGATCGGCGCGGGTGTGATGAGTCATGCCAAACGCTGGCTTTCCACGCGAACCGAGATTGATTCGCATGACTTGATGGTTGCGGGCGCCGCGGCGGGCATTGCGGCAGCGTTCAACACGCCGCTCGGTGGCGTGATATTTGCCATCGAGCAGTTGTCACGTCGTCGCAGTATGACGCATAGCTCGATCGTGATCGCAAGCATCGTGCTGGCGGGGTTGGTCTCGATATCTGTGTTTGGCAACCAGACGTACTTTGGGCGATTGCGCGTGCAGGAGTTGTCATGGTCGCTGTTGGGGCCAGGACTGGCAGTCGCGGTCGTCGCGGGGTTAGCGGGCGGACTGTTTTCGCGCTTGATAGTTGTGTCTGTTCGCGGGCTGCCAGACCGATTCAGTCGCTGGCGCGTCGCGCACCCCCTTCGGTTCGCAGCCGCTTGTGCCTTCATGGTGGCCATCATCGGTATCGTCAGCGGTGGCGCAACATCAGGTGCGGGCTATGAGCCGACGCGGGCGTTGCTCGAGGGGCGCTCGGAGCTTTCGAGTCTGTTTACGTTGCTCAAATTTTGTGCGACATGGCTCTCGGCGTGGACAGGTGTGCCCGCTGGCGTGTTTGCGCCATCGCTCACGATTGGCGCGAGCATCGGAAACGACGTGGCGGTACTCTCGGGCATTCCCTCCGATGCAGCGATCCCTTTGATCGCGCTCGGTATGGTCGGTTTTCTCGCCGCGACGACGCAGGGCCCGATCACCGCATTCATCATCGTGATGGAAATGGTATCCGGGCAGTCCATGGTGCTGAGTCTCATGGCGTGCGCATTGTTGGCCAGTGGAATTGCACGCTTGATCACCCCGCCGATGTACCTGGAGCTAGCTGCGTTGCTACCGCTGCCGGGTAGCGCGCAGCCATTGACGAACGATGAACCGCACGGCGCAGGTGTCAATCAGGGCAAACGATAGTCAACGGTGTCTTGTCAATATAGTTTTGTTCAAATATAATTGGTGTTCGTTTTGAAGAATCCTCTGAGAGACGATTTACTTACAACGCAATTCAAAGCCTCGCTCGCGAGGCTTTTTTTTCGCCATCTTTCCTCGCGATTGCGAATAGCTCATTGGGTTATCAGCTTTTCCATGAAAGCACCGCTGCATTGGGGCTAAGGCCAATTTACTGCATTTATCGACAAGTGACGATATTCGCACTTAGCCCCAATGCAGCCGTCATTTCAAGAAAAAGCTGAATGCTGCACGGGCCGCCTCCAACTATAATTCTGACAAGCGTGTAACTGGCGTAAGCGCCGCTCAAATTGGGCGTCGTCTGAGAGGGAGCCACCCTCAGGAAGCACGCTGTTTGTGACGGTATTTTTCGTCACGAAATTAGCCGTCCGCCTGGGCAACAAAACTCCACTCAAAAAGGAAAATGCCCATGAACGCGCGCCCCGAATTTTTTGTCTCCTCGCTGGCTCAGGTTGACCCCGAAGTTTTCGCTGTCGTCCAGTCGGAAAACCAGCGTCAAGAAGACCACATCGAACTCATCGCCTCCGAAAATTACGCCAGCAAGGCCGTGATGGAAGCGCAGGGTTCGCAGCTCACCAACAAATACGCCGAGGGCTACCCGGGCCGTCGCTACTACGGCGGCTGCGAGTACGTCGACATCGCCGAAACGCTCGCGATTGAGCGCCTGAAAACACTCTACGGTGCCAAGTTCGTCAACGTGCAACCGCACTCGGGTGCCCAGGCCAACACCGCCATTTACTTCGTGCTCCTGCAACCGGGCGACGCCTTCCTGGGCCTTTCGCTCGCCGAGGGCGGTCACCTCACACACGGTATGGCGCTCAACATGAGCGGCAAATGGTTTACGCCCCACGCGTACGGCCTCAAAGCCGACGAATCAATTGACTACGACGCGATGCGCGCCAAAGCGCACGAGGTCAAACCGAAAATGATCATAGGCGGCGGCTCCGCCTATTCGCTCAAATGGGACTGGGCCCGGATGCGCGAAATCGCCGATGAAGTGGGCGCGAAATTGTGGGTCGACATGGCGCACTACGCGGGCCTTATCGCGGCGGGCGTGTACCCGAACCCGATGCCGCACGCACACGTCGTCACCAGCACCACGCACAAAACGCTGCGCGGCCCACGCGGCGGCGTCATCCTCACCAACGACGAAGACCTCGCGAAAAAACTCAACAGCGCCATCTTCCCCGGCCTGCAAGGCGGCCCGCTGATGCACATCATCGCCGCCAAGGCCGTCGCCTTCGGTGAGGCCCTGAAGCCCGAGTTCAAAACGTATCAAGAACAAGTGCTTAAGAACGCCGACGTGCTCGCCAAAACGCTGGTCGAGCGCGGCCTGCGCATCGTATCCGGCGGCACCGAATCGCACCTCATGCTGGTCGACCTCCGCTCCAAAAAGATCACCGGCAAAGAAGCAGAAAACGTGCTGCACAAAGCCCACATGACCTGCAACAAAAACGCCATCCCGAACGACCCGGAAAAGCCGATGGTCACGAGCGGCATTCGTTTGGGCTCGCCTGCGTTTACAACCCGTGGGTTTAAGGAAGCCGAAGCGCGGATGGTGGGGAACTTCATTGCGGACGTGCTCGACGCGCCGACGGATGAGGCGGTGATTGCACGAGTACGTGGGGAAGTTGCTGCGCTTTGTGGGCGGTTTCCGGTTTATCGGTAGGCAAGGGGCAATTTTTTGCCCCATTTGAATTGTCAGTACTCCCATGTCAGCTTACGACCAACGTAGCTATTCAACGAGGAAAATTTTGAAGATCGCTGTCACGCTCTTACTAGCAATGCTCCTCGCGTCCTGCGCGTCAGTACCGCGCAATCAGGAAGAGAGAGCAGGTTGGTTTGTCAACAGGGCAAAGGAAACCATCGCACAAGGCAAAACAGAGCAGGTCGGAAGCGACATCGAATACAGTCTTGCGCAACCCACGGGGCCAACATTGGTTCGCGAAATGTTTGCCTCGGTGCCCCGTGCCAATGCAATCTTTCGTGATTATTTGGAGCAGCGTGTTGATGGAGTTCAGAGCCCGCAAAGTACGGAGCTCGCTCTTACGAAGCTCAATCTTGCTGCCGGAGCGAGCGTATTGTCACCCGAGCAATTCGCGGGGCTACGAACGAGGTTGCGAGACCGTGTCGTCGCTGGCAACCGATCAGGCACCAGCTTGTACGATTTGTCTGTAAACGTTGACTTGTTCCCAGAATTAAATACACCCGAACATCAAGCTATTTTGGTTGAGCGTACTTTGGCGAATCTGCAGACAGATCGTCCCTCCGAGACGCAGGTTGCGGCACTCATGCGATACGTCGCCAAGATTGGGAGGGGCTCGACGGACGGCCGGAGAGTTGAAGCGCTTCTACCGCGAATGAATTTTCGGCGCGCTGAGTTAACGGAAGTCGCGAAACAATACCCCGAATTTGCGGCAAAACGTATCGAAGATGCGACCTTGCGAGTCTTCCTTGAAGTTAAGAATGCCGATCGCTTGTCTGCGGATGACGTACTGGCCGTGCTTCGTGAGAAAGTTCTTGGCGTTGAATGGGTGCCGAATGGTGGCCCCAAAGTTACGACGCTCGTCATTGAACGTGTTCGCAACGATGAGAAGACCTTGCTTGAGCAAACGCAGACCATTACGTATGCTCAGTACGAAGTTAATTTGGTCGAGGCGTTGCTTCTGATGCCGCGTAATGCATCGTTTCGGTACGAGCTTGTTACTGGTGGCGCCGAGATTGACTATGGTTATGTAGTGACCGCGATGCGCGATGGCGCGAAGATTTATGAACAAGTCGTGCGGGGCAAGGTCGGCGGCGAATCACGCCGTTGTATTAACTCACGGATTCAGAATGTGTTTGGGGGTATTACTTCGGCAGACTTTGTCGCCAACTCAGACATGGCCAATCGTTGCTCGGGATCGTCTGCCGTGTCGATTGATAGTTTGCGAAAAGAAGTCTTCTCAAAACTCGTTGAGGGTGTATTAAACGTGCCTCCAATAAGAGTTGTTCACTCAATGAACTGAGCTTGTAGCTCGTAGGTCGGAACGCTCGCGGTTCCGACTTGTGCCACCGCCAAAGGCATTTCAACAACGGCGCATCATGTAACCGCGTTCGTCGGAACCGCTTTGCGTTCCGACCTACAATTCGCAGCAATGC
>Ga0209181_10004474_pt1 | contig 20796 bp, 18 predicted proteins | sample MAT05_FD_187208 | JGI IMG/M metagenome (GOLD analysis project Ga0209181, IMG submission 187208) | Freshwater microbial communities from Lake Fryxell liftoff mats and glacier meltwater in Antarctica - MAT-05 (SPAdes) (version 2) | ecosystem: Environmental > Aquatic > Freshwater > Ice > Liftoff... | reverse complement strand
CACCTGGTCAAAGCCGTAATCGTTGGCGATGCTGCTGAGCTGGGAGCTGTCGGTGCACAGCGCCATCGCGGCCAACGGCCGGCGCTCGTTGACGAAGCGGCCAGTGAACTCTGATGCCAGGTGCTGGCTGTCGGCAGCCGACCCGCCATTACCGCAGAACATCAGCTTGCCACCCCGGCGCAGGCAGTCGCTCAGCAGAGTGCTGGCCTGGCCGATCTGCGGCGCCAGCGCGTCGAGCAGCGCAAACAGCGCCCGGTGCTCGGCCAAGTGTTGGCTGAAGGTTATGCTCATCGCCGGATTGTGCCGCCCTGCCTGCTCCCCCGATATTTGTCGATATTTTTCGCCAACCGCGATGCCCCACCCCAAACTGCTGGCCGCCCGCAGTCACCTGGCCACCGGCCGTTGGCCGCGCCCGCTGGTGTTCAGCAACGGCGTGTTCGACCTGTTGCACCTGGGCCATGTCAGCTACCTGGCGCAGGCACGGGCGCTGGGCGCGGCGCTGCTGGTGGCGGTCAACAGCGACGCCTCAGCGCGTTTGCTGGGCAAGGGCCCGGACCGTCCGCTGAACACCGCGCTCGACCGCGCGCTGGTGCTGGCCGCACTGGAGGCGGTGGACGCGGTGCTGCTGTTTGACGAACCCGACCCCTGCGCCTTGTTGCAGCGGGTGCGGCCCGACATTTATGTCAAGGGTGGCGACTACGACATGGCCGGGCTGCGAGAAACCGCGCTGGTCCAGGGCTGGGGTGGCCGTTCGCTGTCGATGGCCTTGCTCGAAGGCTATTCGACAACCCGGCTGGTCGAGCGCATACGGGCCGAGGCTGCGCGAGCCGGGGCTGCGCGGGCCGAGGGTGCCGCCGATGGCTGAACCAGGCTTGCGCAGAGCCTGTTTTCTGGACCGCGACGGTGTCGTCAATGTCGATGTGGGCTACCTGCACCGGGCTGAGGATTTTGCCTTTGTTCCCGGCACCGTCTCGGCGCTGGCCAGGCTGCAGGCCGCGGGTTGGGCGCTGGTGGTGGTTACCAACCAGAGCGGCATCGCACGGGGCTTTTTCACCGAGGCCGATTACCAGCGCCTGACCGGTCATATGCGGGCTGCGCTGGCAGCAGCCGGCATCCGGCTGGATGCGGTGTTGCACTGCCCGCACCTGCCTGATGCCCAGGTGCCAGCCTATGCGCAAGTCTGTGCCTGCCGCAAGCCGGCGCCCGGCCTGCTGCTGCAGGCGGCGGCCACACTCGGGCTGGACTTGGCGGCATCGGTGCTGGTGGGCGACAAGGCCAGCGATATCGCCGCCGGCCGCGCTGCCGGTGTCGGGCACTGTGTGCTGGTCGAGAGCGGCCATGCACTGAGCGCTGCCAGCCGTGCCGCGGCCGATGCGGTGTACGCCGATCTGGCGCAGTGGGTGGCCAGCTTGCCCTGCTGATCCGTGCTTGACCGCGCTTGACCGCGCTTGGCCTTGCTGCGGCGCCGCTGCGCGCGCCGTCAAAGAAAGGCCGGCCGCCCCGTCAGGCCGAAATTGGCCAGGTTGGGCAGCACCGCCGCCAACTGGGTGGGGTTGGCGCCAAACCAACTGAGCAGGGTGGCGGCAAACTGGTCGATCGATGTGGTCGGTATCCAGCGGCCCTGAAGTTCCCAGGCCTCGGTGCCCACGTCGTCGGGGCCACCCAGGCTGAGGTCTGGAAAAACGCCGTAGGACACGCCGCCGCGCACCGCGCCGCCCAGCACCAATTGGTGGTTGCCCCAGCCATGGTCGGTGCCCAGGCTGGCGTTGGGTTTGAAGGTGCGGCCAAAATCGCTTTGGGTGAAGGTGGTGACCGCGCTACCCAGGCCCAGCGCATTCATCGCGCGGTTGAAGGCCGCCAGCGCATCGCCCAGGTCCTTGAGCAGGCGGGCATGCACCCCGGTGGCCGGGCTGCCGTTGTCAACCTGGCGGCCATGGGTGTCAAAGCCGTCCATCTCGGCAAAGAAGAGCTGGCGGTTGCCTTGCACCACGGCATTGCCGGCGACCAGCTTGGCCACCTGGTAGAGCTGGGCGGCGATCGGGGTGGTGAGCTGGCCGCCGGCGATCACGGCTGAAAAAGCCTGGTCGATCACCGCGTTGGCCGATGACCCGCCGGGCAGGCTGGCAACAAGGCCCGACAGCCGGTCGGCCACCGCCAGCGCATCGGTCTGCATGGCCCGGTAAGCATCGGCCAGCGCCACATCCTGGGCCTGGGCGTGCAGCAATTGAAACGGGTCTTTGCGGCTTACTGCGGGTGCCCAGGCCATGTCTTCGGGGCGCATGCCCCAGGCGCCGATGGCCGTGCCCGGTGCCGGCAGCACCATTGCCGACTGGCGCGCCGTCAGCCCGAATCGCGGCACGCCACCCACCGAGATCACCGGATTGGCGGTGCCCAGCACTTCCGCGGCGCGCCCGCCCCAACCGCTGCGTTCCAGCGCGTCGGTGCTGGCGGTCTGGCACAACACCTGCTGATCGATGTGCGAAAACAGTTTGTCGGGCACCAGTGGCGAACTGGGCAGCGCGCTGCGGTAGCCGGCCTTGGTCAGCGGCGCCCACAGCGGGCCGACGTTGAAGACCGGCGCCAGCTCACCGGCGGCGCAGGCATCGGCCAGGGCCGACAGCGCGGGGTGCAGCCCGAAGGCCGTTCCTGGCAGCGCAACCAGGTTGGCCCGCGGCAAGGCCAGCGCGCCGCGCACCGTGCTGTACTGGGCATAACGCGCGGTATCGGTCGGCACGACGGTGTTGCAGCCATCGTTGCCACCGTACAGGTAAACGCAAACCAGCGCCTTGTAGTCGGCGGCCTGGGCCGTGCCCCCGCCCAGCAGCAGATTGGCCAGGTTGCCGGCGCCCAGCGCGGTGGCCAGCGCGGCACTTGATCGCCGCAGCAGCGCGCGGCGCTGGGGTTTGAAGTCGTCGGAGCGGTTCATCGGTTTCATCGTGGCGGCCTGTTTCAACGTTGCACTTGGTAGTTCGGCGAGCCGAACACCAGAAAGGCGGCGGTGCGAATACGGCGGGCGCGCCAGTCGGCCGGGTCATTGGCGGCGGTCCATACCGACACCCCCTTGACCACCGCATCGCGTGCCGCGCTGGGCAGCACACCGCCAGTGGCGATCAGGCTTATCCGGTCTACCAGCTTGGCGGCATCGGCGGCATCGGCCAGAAACGCAGCCAGATTCACCTGGGTGCCGGTGGCATGGGGCACGGCCGGGTCGGGCTGCGAGCCCCGGACGTCGAGCAGATAGACCAGATAGTTCAGCCGCTGCAACGCGGTATTGCTGTCGAGAATGCCGAAGGCCGGGCCGACCAGGGCCGTGCCCGGCACCGGCTGGTCGGGTGAATAGAAGTTGAAGACCGAGGGGGGCCTGAACACATGCTGGCGCAGGTTGCCGCCCCACCACCAAGCCAGCGCGTCGCCGTCGGTATGGCCGTTCAGTGCGCGCAGCACGCCCGTGAAAAGCAGCACCGGCTCGCGCAACTTGCCGGCGCTGCGCGCTACGGTGGCGCTGCGGGCATCCCGGTCGAGCAGCACCGCAGCGACGGTGGCGGCCAGATCACCCCTAGCCCCCGTGCCAAAGCTTCGCGCGCCTGCTGTGAACAAGCCGCTGTTGAAGGCCGCTGCTACCCGGGCCACATAGGCCGGCTGCGGGTTGGACATCACCAGTTGCTGGATCAGTTGGCGGCCGACAAAGGGCGCGGCGTTGGGATGGGCCAGCAAGCTGTCGAGCACACGCTCCAACGCAACATCGGCGGTGTGCCCTGCGGCCAGCGTCACGCCCGACAGCAGGTTGCGCTGCGCGGTGTCGTGAAAGCTCGGCAGCGGCACCATATTGCCGGCGTAGAAGCGGCAGTTGGCCCCCGCCGGCCAGCACCCACCGGACGCCGCGCCGCCGCCGGGATAGGTCCAACCAGTCAGCGCATAGGCATAGGCACGAACGGTGTCGTTGCTGTAGGCGGCGCTGCAGCGGCCGGTTTTCAGGCTGCCGTCGGTGTTCAGCTCGCAGGGGCCGATGGCGAACAGTTGCAGCAATTCGCGGGCGAAGTTTTCGTTCGGCGCGGCTTTGTGGTTGTTGACGTTGTTCAGGTACTCGCCCATCACTGGCGACAGCGCCACGTTTTTCAGCACCTGGCGGTAGTTGCCGAAAGCGTTGTCGAGCAGGGCGTTGTAGTAGCCGCGAAAGCCATAACTGCCGTCGACCTCGGCGCCGCCGACCACCAGCCACTGTTGCAGCGCGTAAGCGACGCGCTGGCGCAACTGGTCGGGCTGGGACAGTGCGTTGCGGTAAAAGTCCCACAGCAGCGGTAGCGTGGACAGGTTGTCGCGCCAGCAGTTGGGCCCGGCGTGCGCCGGCAAGTCGCAGTAGGCCGTGGCCGAGATGTTCTGGTGCACGTCGGCACCACCGCCCGCCGAGTAACGCGACGCCGACAGCGCCTGCTGCGCCGCGACCCAACTGGCTGCGCCCTGGCTTTGGATCTCGGCGATGAGGGCTTCGCTGGCGCCGAAGCTGGCCTGGTCGGCCAGCCGCATCGCGTCGCGCTGTGTGGGCAATGCGGTGGCAGCCAGCGCCGCCACCGGCGTGCCGGCTATCGTGACGTTGCTGGCGGTGGAGATCGAGGCGTCGGCGCTGGTGCTCGTGCCCGTGCTGGTGCTGGTGCTGGTGCTGGTGCTGGTGCTGGATTCGCTGCTGCTGCTTCCGGCAGCGCCGCCACCGCCGCAAGCCGTCAGATTGAGCAGGGCTGCGGCCAGCAGCGGGGCGGCCAGCACGGTGTGCCGCGCAGGCATGAAAGCCACACCGCGCAGGCGGCTGGCAAGGTTGAAACAGTGCATGGTTTTCTTCCAGGTTCGACGGGCGCGTGCCATACGGGTGCGTGACCCGCTGACATGACCACAGCCGGCGCGCGCGGATTGGCCGGCAGCCGCAGCCCACAACAAGGGGATGGTGAACCGGTCACGGCGCAGTGATCGCCGCAATACAGCGGCAAACCGCCGCTACTTTTGCCGGATCGGCAAGCCTGGCGTGGTGCGCCGGGTCGCCCCGACGATCAGGCCGATCAGGCCTGTCAGGCCGCGTTGTGGTGCAACCAGGCCTGAAACATCAGCACGTTCCAGAGCTGATGCACCCGGTTGTCACGGCCTTGCAGGTGGTGAGCCCAGGCTTCCCGGACGACTGCCGGGTCAAGCCAGCCCTCGCACCGCAGCGTGGCAGGGTCCAGCAGCGCTTCGGCCCAGTCTCGCAACGGGCCGCGCAGCCAGCCGGCCAGCGGCACTGCAAAACCCATCTTGGGCCGGTCCACCAGTCTGCGAGGCAGGTAACGGTAAAGCACCTGCCGCAACACCCATTTGCTCTGGCCGTCACGCAACAGGCAATCCAGCGGCAGGCGGCTGGCGAACTCGACGACACGGTGGTCGAGCATCGGCACCCGGGTTTCCAGCGACACGCTCATGGCCGCCCGGTCCAGCTTGGTCAGGATGTCGTCGGGCAGGTAGCCGACCCGATCCAGCACCATCATGCGTTGCATGTTGTCCAGGCCAGTCAGCGCCGGCAGGCCCGCACTCAGGCGGGTGGCCGGTTCAACCGCACCCGGCACCAGCGCTGTCGGGTTCTGCCAGTGCGAGACGATGCAGCGGTAAACCGCGTCCACGCTGGTGCAGCCCAGCAAGGCCAGCGCCCGCGATCGCCGTTCACCGTCCAGCCAGCCTGCCGGCAAACGCTGCAGTGCGGCGCCGAGCGGCCGGCGCCAGGCCAGCGGCAGCCTTGAGAGCTGACGCCAGCGCCGCGCGCTGGCCGGGTAGCGCGGGTAGCCGCAGAACAGTTCATCGCCGCCGTCGCCCGACAGCGCCACGGTGACCTGCTGGCGTGCCAACTGCGACACCAGCCAGGTCGGGATTTGCGACGAATCGCCAAACGGCTCGTCGTACAGGATCGGCAGGCGCGGTATCAGGGCCAGGGCGGCTGAGGCGGTCACGGTCAGCTCGGTGTGCGTGGTGCCCAAATGCCGGGCCACGGCCCGGGCATGCGCCGACTCGTTATAGCCGGCTTCTTCAAAGCCGATTGAAAACGTGCGCACCGGCCGGGCCGACCGCGCTTGCATCAAGGCCACCACGGCCGATGAATCGATGCCGCCCGACAGAAACGCGCCCAGTGGCACGTCGGCCACCATCTGCTGGCCCACGGCTTGCCCCAGCACCTGTTCCAGCCCATCGACCGCCTGCTCGGGCGATCCGGTGAAGCGTCCGCTGCCAGTGCCGTGCCGGGCCACTTCAGCGGCGGACCAGTACACCCCCCGCACTGGCTCGGGCTGGCGCAGCAAGACAGTCAGCCAGCAGCCGGGTTCGAGCTTTTGGATGCCCCGGTAAATGGTGTGCGGCGCGGCGATGCAGTCATGTCGCAGCAGCAGGCAGATTGCGTCACGGTTGATCTCGGCGCAAAACGCCGGGTGCGCCTTCAGGGCCTTGAGTTCCGAGCCGAACAGGAACACCGCTGCGCCGCCTTGGCCTTGCCAGCCGAAGTACAGCGGCTTCTCGCCGAGCCGGTCGCGTACGAGGGTCAAGGTATCGGTCTGGCGGTCCCAGACGGCAAAGGCGAACATGCCGCACAACAGCGGCAGGCTTGCCACGATGCCGTGGCGGGTGATGCAGGCCAGCAAGGTCTCGGTGTCGGATTGCCCGCGCCAGGCCCAGGCGCCCAGCGCCTGGCGCAACGTAGCGTGGTTGTAGATTTCGCCGTTGAAGACCAGCACATAACGGCCGCAGGCCGACACCATCGGCTGATGGCCTGACGCGGACAGGTCAACGATGGCCAGGCGGCGGTGGCCCAGCGCTATGCCGTGCTCGGGGTCGGTCCAGTAGCCTGCGTCGTCAGGTCCGCGGTGCGCTACCGCGTCGGCCATGTGACGCAGCGTCAGCGCGTCCAGCGGGTCAGGAGCTGCCGACAGAAAGCCGACGATGCCGCACATTCACTGCCGTGGCCGCAGCGCCTGGCTGGCGGCGCTGCCCCGTTGCTGCGCCATACGCAGCTCACGCCAGGCCAGCCAGAAAATGCGGGTGTCGTCAATCAGGTAGCGCCGCCACAGCCGGCGCGGTTCCAGCGCCAGGCGCCAGGCCCATTCCATGCCGCAGCGGCGCACCAACTTCGGCGCGCGGCGCACCAGACCGGCGGCAAAGCTGAAGGCAGCGCCGACACACAGCACCGGTCCGACCTGCAAACGTGGCAATTGGTCAAAGCCCCATTTTTCCTGCTTCGGCGCGCCAACGCCCAGGAACAGGATGTGGGCGCCGCTGCGATTGATCTCCTCGACCAGCCGCGCCGAGCAGTCCGCATCACGCTCAAAGCCCCAGGGCGGGCAACTCACGCCCGCCACCACCAGCCCGGAAAAGCGTTCAACCATGCAGTCGGCAGCGGCCTGGGCCACGCCCGGCTCACCGCCGCAGAAAAAGACGCCCAGGCCTTCGCGCGCCGCTTCACTGCAGACGGCGGGCAGCAGGTCGGCACCGGTCACCCGCCCGGGCAGCCCGCGCTTGTCGAGCAGCCGGCTGATCCAGACCAGGGGCATGCCATCGGCATACACACGCAAGGCGCTGCGGTAGACCTGGTGCATCTGCGGATCGGCGTCAAACCTGACAACCTGGTCCACATTGGGCGTGACCACCAGACCGCAGCTTCGGCTGCGCGCCGCAGTCAGCACCTGGGCCACGGCGTCGGCCAACTGCACCCGTTCAAAGTGCAGGCCGAACATGGCCACCGTGTCCGGCAACGGCTGGTAGCGTGGCGTTGGCTGGGGGATGGGGTCCACGTCGGGCAATCGAATAGGTTGGTGGTCGATGTGGCTTGATGGCCGGAGGGCAAGCGTGGTCAGCCAGGTTGACTGGATCACGGCGGAGGCGGTCTGTCCAGCAGGGTCATCACTGCGTCGTACACCGTTTGGGGGGTGATGCGCTGCATGCAGGTGGGCCGCACATCGCAATCGGTGCGGTAGCCGCCGACGCAAGGCGCGTCCGACGCCAGTTTGATGCCGCGGCCATAAAGGTCGATCTCGGCCTGTGAGGTCGGCCCGAACAGCGCCACCACCTTCTTGCCCAGTGCCGCGGCAGCGTGCATGGCCAGCGTATCGCCGGTGACGACCAGGTCGCACAGGTCGATCAGCGCAAAAAACTGGCGCAGCGTGTGCTGTCCGCCGGTATTGATGACCTGACCAGGCGCGCGATGGCTGATCGCGCTGTTGCGGGCCACCTCCTGCGCGCCGCCCAGCAGCAGCGCCTGCGGCGGCACCGGGGCGGCCGCGAAGCGCTCGAGCAAGGCGACAAAACCGTCCTCGGTCCAGCGCTTGTGGGCCCAGCGGTCGCTCGACCCGGTGTTCAGCCCGATCACCGGCGCATTGGGCCGCAGGCCCCAAGCCCGGGCTTGCTCGGCAGCCCACTGGCGCTCGGCGTCGCTCAGGTGCAGGTGCAGCGCGCGCGATTCATGCGGCAGGCCGCAGATCTCCAGTGCGATCTGCTGGTAGGTCTTGGTGTTTTTGCGTTTGACATCGTCGAACAGACCCATCTCGTACCAGGGTTGGGCCTCGGCATTGAACGGATAGACATGGCCGCGTGGGTCGTAACCGTAGCCCACCTTGCGATCAGCCTGGGCCAGCGTGGCGAGCTGGCTGCTCAGCACCGCGTTGTCCAGATTGATGACCAGTGAAAAACGCCGGGCTTGAAGTTCGACCCAGGCCGTGCCCGGAAAGCCATGCACCCTGTGAACCAGCGGATTGCCGTCGAACAGCGGCCGCGCGCCTTCCAGCGTCAGCCATTCGATGCGGGCGTGCGGGTGCGCCTGGTGCAGCGCGTCAAGGATGCAGGTGGTGCGCAACACATCGCCCAGTGCATCGAGCTTGATGATCAGGATGCTGTCGTCCACCGGCTTGTAGTGGCTGCAACCGGCGCAGTGAACGCCTTCTTGCTTGTGCGGCCGGCAGGGGCGGTCGCTTAAAAAGTGCAGGCAGTCCTGGTGGATCAACATGGCTGGAGAATCCTTTGGTCTTGGTGTGTCCGTCTGGCCGTCCGGCGTCTAGCCACCTTGCGGCGCCGCCGCGCGGGCGCCGTCTTTGCGGTAGGCATAGATCACCACATCCTGGTAGTGACGCAGGCCGACCGGCCGTTCGGCGTGGGCACCAATCTGGTAGCCGAAGCCAGCCGCCTCCAGCGTGGCCAGCGTGTGCGACAGGCGGTCAATGCCGCTGTCGATATGGTGGTGGTATTCGCAGACGATGTGGCGCACCTGGCGCAGCTTGCCGGCCTGGGCCAGCTCTTGCAGCACCATCTCCTCGGCCCCCTCGATGTCGAGCTTCAACAGATCGACCTCGGCATCAATGAAGTGCGACAGCCGCTCGGCCTGCACCGTGATGGCCTGCGACGCGCCGGAGTCGGCAAACAAGCCCATGTTCAGCGCGCCGGGGTCACCGGCCCGGATGAAAAATTGCAGCGTGCCCACCTCAGCCCCCAAGGCCAGGCGGTGAACCACCACCGAGGCCAGCGCATTGCGCTCGACATTGCGCTGCAACACGCCATGCACCACCGGATGCGGCTCGAATCCAATCACCCGGGCCTGGGGGTAGAGGGTCTTGAAGTGCAGGATCGACATGCCGATATTGCTGCCGCAATCGATGATGGTCGGCGCCGGCACCTGCAGCGCCACATCGTAGATGCGGTCGACAAAGATTTCGCGGTAAAGGTGAAACAGGCTGCCCAGGCCGAGGTGGCCGACCTGCCAGCCCAGCACATCGAACTCGCCGGACTGCTTGTTGCCCCGTGTGAGGGTGGCCAGCCGGAGGCGGGCGTGGGTCGCCCACAGGTTCAGCCGGTGGGGCCCATTGCCCGACGGCTGATCGGCGATGCGCTTCCAGTCGCGCAGCAAGTCGATTGCGGCGTTAGCCATGCCCTTGCTTCCCTTTGCGAAGGTGATTGACCAGCAAGCGCGGTGCCAGGCCCAGGCCCACGCCCAGCAGCGTGGACGGGTACAAGCGCAGGTCCAGGTACTCGCGGCGTTGCATGTTCCAGGGCCGGTGCCAGGGCATGTCGGTCAGGCAGTTGATCTCGTCGGTGTCGTTGCGGGCGAAAGCCCGTTCAGCGGTGGCTTCAAACAGCAGGCTGCCGGGGCTGAGGCGGCCTTGGTCCTCGTCATAGGCGATCTTCAGCAGGCTGAGCACGCGCCCGCACCGCCATGCCAGGTGAGCCGCGATCAGCTTGCCACCCAGCCGCATGAAATGCCACTCGAGCATGCCCGCCGCAAAGGCATTGCCCGTCAGGCGGGCGTAGAAGCGTTGCAGCCGGGCACTCTGGGCGATGGCCGAGCCGGCCCGGCCCTTCCAGCCCGCAGCCTCCAAGGCCATGAAGCTGGCCAGGTGCTGGGGGCTGGCCTGGTCGCCGGTCAGCCAGTCAAAGCGGACCTGGGGCAGTTGCGGTTCACGCAGCCGGTTGTGGGCTTTGCGAAGGTTGGCGGCGAAGTTGCTGGACAAGCTTGAACGGTACGCCATCCAGGAACCGGCAACGCTCAGGAATGACCCCCAGCCTCGGGGGTTGCTGACGCTGCGCACGGCCGGCGCCGTCTGCGCCAGCGATGCCAGGGCGGCCAGCGTGGGCGACTGCGCCTCCACACCCCGCAAGGCCAGCTCGCGCAGGTGCAAACGTGGCTGATGCGGCTGATGCGGCAGCCTGCAGGCCGCGCGCAGCAAGGCCGGCAGCACGGTCGAGGCATTGGCCGTATCCGCCAGCATGTCGCCGAAAGCCGAATGCGGCTCATAGGGTGTGGCGGCGGTGGCGATGCCCCAGGCCCGGGGGCCGGCCGTTTGCACCACCAGGGGCAGCACGCCAAGCAACTGGCCGTCCTGGTGCGCCAGCAGGCATTTGAGCTGCGCGCCCGCCGGCAGCAAAGTTTGCGCATAGGCCTCAACCCAGGCTGCGGACAGCATCGGCTGGTGCTGCGGCGCAGCCCGTGCCAGCGCATTCCATTGCGCTGCCCAGGGTTGCAGCGCCGCGCTGTCGGCGCAGCAGTCAATCTGCAGGCTCATCCGGCCACGCCGGCGCGGCGCGTTGCGGTGTTGCCGGCCTGCGCCAGCGCAGCGATGCGCGCATACACCGGCGCCAGCACCTGGCGTGGTGCATAGGGCCGCACCGCCGCAGCGCAGGCCTGCGGGTCGTAAGCGGCGCCGTACGCAGCGGCCTGGGCCAGCACGGTGCACAACGCCTGGCACAGCGCATCGGCGGTCAGCGCGGCGGCCAATTCGCCGGTTTGGCCGGGCACCACCACACGCGCCACCTCGCCCACCCGGGTGCTCACCACCGGCAGGCCGCAGGCCAGTGCTTCGAGCACACACATCGGCATGCCTTCAAAGTCGCTGGCCAGCAGCAGCGCGTCGGCCGCCTGGTAATAAGCCGGCAGATCGGCCTGCGGCACGGCACCCAGCAGGTGGATGCAGGCCTCCAGCCCCAGCCGACGGATCTGGTCTTCGACGGCAGCGCGCAGATTGCCGTCGCCGATCACGATCAACTGCGCCTGCGGCTGTTGCGCCCGCAGCAGCGCAAAGGCATCGAGCAGGCGCTGGGGGGCTTTCTGGGGCTGCAAGCGGCCGACGTACAGCAACCACGGTGCCTGCGTCGCGATGGCCGGGTGGCGCGCTGCAAGCCGGGCCCGCAGCACCGGCTTGGGCGCGTCGGCCAAGGCAAAGCGCTCGCTGTCCACCCAGGTCGGCACAAACCCGAACTTGTCTGGCCAGCCGGGATAGCGCTGCCGGCAATCGGCCAAGGTGTTGCTGCTGACCGTGTAGACCTGGTCGGCGCGGCCGAAGACATGGCCTTCAAAGCGGTAGTACAGGCCGGGAAACCTGGACCACAGCACCTCGCTGGGCCCGGCCCCGATCTGCGCCGGCACATCGTTGTGCAAAAAAACGATATTGCGCCGCCGGCCCATGCCGGCGGCCAACAGTGTTTCCGGGCGGTTGTGGACCAGCACCGCGCCATCATCGGCCAACATCGAGCTGCGCAAGCGCTGCACAAAGCGCAAGGACAGTGGCAACAGGCGCCGCAGGTCTTCATGCGGCTCGACCAGGATGGGCAAGAACTCGAAGGCCCGGCCGCCGGTCTGGGCGGCCTGCCAGCGCAGCGGCGGGCGCTGCTCGGCGTCGCAGCTCACACCGATGAACCGCAGGCGCATCGCCGCTGGCGCGTGCTGGATCAAGCCCCGGATGAAGCTGACCGATCCACCGACTTTCGGCCCCATCGGGTCGAGTGGGTACACCACGGTCAGCGCTGGGGGCTGGGGCATGGGCGGGTCTTGCTCGTCCGGGTCAGGCCGCGCTTCAAATCTGCGCCCAGCCCCATCAGATCGGCGAAGAACAAGGCGGGTGAAAAAGCCTGACCAGGGCGTGAAAACAGCCCACTGTTGACACACTTGCGGCGCACGCCGAAGGCGTTGTCGCCGACCTGGTTGCTGCCCTGAAGCGTGGTGAAAGCCATTGCATAACCCAGTCGGGCCGCCGTGCGGGCATGGTCGGCAGTGAAATCGCCCTGGCGGCCAAACGGATAGGCAAAGTGCAGCACCGGCCGGCCGAGCAGGGTTTCAAGCTGGCGCTTGGACTCGGCCATTTCCCATTCGACCGCCGTGCTCGCCAAGGCTGTCAGGCGCGGATGCGTGCAACTGTGGGCACCCACCTCCAGGCCCGCCGCCACCCATTCGAGCAGCTCGGGCTCGCCCAGGTAGCGTGCGCCCAGCGCTTTGGCCAGCGCCTGCGCCGAGGGCAGGCCGTTCAGGGTTTGCACGGCGGCACCGAAACGCTCGCCGTCCAGCGCCAGCAGTGCGTCGACAAAGGCAGCTGCACCCGACGGCAAGGGCGTCCCGCTGTCAAGCAATCCCTGCGATGCCAATGCCTGCATGAGCGGCGGCGCTTGTCCGGCCCAGACCAGGCGCTCGACCAGGTCGTACCAAGGGGGCCGCCCCTGCAGCAGGTCGGTGGCGACGAACAGGATGGCCGGTACACCATGGCGCTTGAGCACCGGCGCGGCTTCGGTCAGGTTGTCGCGAAATCCGTCATCAAAGCTCACCAGCACCGGAATGCCAGGACCATAGCGGCGCCGACCCTGCCAGATGTCAAGGTACTCGGCAGCCGATACCGGCCGCAAATGGGGCGATTCGGACAAGGCCTGCATCTGCTGCGCAAACTCGGCGCGACTGACGGCCAGGCCCAGCGCATCGGCTTGGTCATCGATTCGGTGGTAACACAGCACCGGCATGCTGCGCCGCCGCCGGGCGTGGGCCCAGAACGCCGGCTGCTCCATCAGCGTTGCGGCCAGCCCGAATTTGAGCCAACGCGTCACGGTTGCTGACAGTGGAGCTTGCATCTACCCAATTCTGCTGGGGGCCGCCATCGGCGCGACCACTCAATCAAGGGGGGTGGCTTGCAAAACAGGGCGATCTGGGACTAGGCTCTGAAAACATTGGAGGCTCCCATGATCGAGACATTGACATCTGTGCGCAGGCTGACGGTTGCGGCTTTGCTGACGGCGTTTCTGGGCTTGGGTACAGCCGCCCTGCCCGCCTTTGCTGGCGCCGGGTTGCTCGGCACGCCTGTGGACATTGCCGTGGGCACGGTAGACACCGACACCTTCAACGCGGATTTTGTGGGCACGGTGTTGGTTCAGGAGCCGGGCATCGAGGCCTCGGCATTCGGTCAGATATTCAATGTCAATTTCTCCAACACCGGCTTACGACTGGACGTGGTCAACATTCCTGATCCCATGATCATGCCGTCGAATTTGTTCATCGGCTTTGTGGCGTTGAATTTCACAGGCCAAAACCTGGTCGGCCTGACGGGTGGCGACACCAACATCGCCGGTTTCGAAACCCTGACTGATGTTTTGGGTAGCCGCTTGCAGCACGGTAGCCAGTTTCTGGCATTCAACTTTGAAGGCCTGACCTTGAAAACCGGTGACTTTGTCGAGGTGGGTCTCAATCTGGTAACGACGGTTGCCGAGCCGGCCAGTTTTGCGCTGATACTTTCCGGTCTGGGCATGCTGGGCATGCTGGTGCGCCGTCGGCGTTGAAAGCGCCGCCGTCGATCAACCCAAAAGGGGCGCAATCGCGCCCCTTGACATTTGCGGGCTGTGTGCACCCTCGGCCAGTACAACTTTGAATCACAGCATTGCGGCCAAGGGCGTCACCATGTCGATTGCCACACCACCGAAACCTGTGCTGCCCAACCGTGCCTTCGGCTTGGTGCTGGCGGCGGCGCTGTTTGCTTATGGCGCTGCTTCCTGGTGGTGGCATCATGGCGTCCTTGGGTGGCCAATGGGGCTCGGCCTGCTTATCCTGGCGATTGCGTTCTGGCGGCCGGCCTGGTTGTCACCCGCCACCCGCTTGTGGATGGGGATCGGTGAGCTGTTGCACCGCATCGTCAGCCCGATCACGCTCGGCCTGCTGTATTTCGGCATCATCACGCCGCTGGCATTGGCCTTGCGACTGGGACGGCGCGATATGCTGAAGCTGCGCTTTGAGCCCGACAGCGACAGCTATTGGATTGGCCGCGATCCACCCGGGCCGGATATTGCGGGCTTGTCGCGCCAGTTTTGAAACCGACCTGCGCGAGGGAGTGGCGATGGATTTCTTGTCCGAACTTTTCCAGTTTTTCAAATCGCGGCGCAAGATCTGGTTGCTGCCCATTGTGTTGATCATGGTGGCGCTGGGCGGCTTGCTGATCCTGGCCCAGGGCTCGGTGTTGGCGCCGTTTATCTACACGCTGTTTTGATGCGGGTCCTGGGGCTGTCTGCTTATTACCACGATGCGGCCGCGGCCCTGGTGGTTGACGGGCGTATCGTCGCTGCCGCCCAGGAAGAACGTTTCACCCGCATCAAGCACGATCCGGCCTTTCCGCTGCAGGCTATCCGGGCTTGTCTGGCCATCGCCGGTCTGCAGCCGCGCGAGCTGGATTTCGTCACCTTCTACGACAAGCCGTTCCTGAAGTTTGACCGGCTGCTTGAAACCTACCTGGCTTTTGCGCCGCGTGGCTTCAATTCGTTTCGCAACGCGCTGCCGCTGTGGCTGAAGGAAAAGCTGTTCCAGAAGCAGCTGCTGCTCCGCGAGCTGCGGCAACTCGATGACCAGGTCGATTGGGCCAGCCGCCTGCAGTTCTCCGAGCACCACCTGAGCCATGCGGCGAGCGCGTTTTTTCCGTCGCCGTTCAAGAGTGCGGCCGTGCTCACGCTTGACGGCGTGGGTGAGTGGACCACCACGTCGCTGGCCATCGGCGAAGGCACAAGCCTGAAGGTGCTGCGCGAGATCCATTTCCCGCATTCGCTGGGGCTGTTGTACTCGGCATTTACCCAGTACACCGGGTTCAAGGTCAATTCCGGCGAGTACAAGCTGATGGGCCTGGCGCCCTATGGCACGCCGCGCTTTGCCGACACCATCAAGCGGCACCTGATCGACATCAAGGCCGACGGCACATTCCGCCTTGATCTCGACTATTTCGACTATTGCACCGGCCTGACCATGGTCAACGAGCGCTTCGGTCGGCTGTTCGGCGGCCCGCCACGCAAGGCCGAAGCCGAGTTGGGCCAGCGCGAGATGGATCTGGCGGCCTCGGTGCAGGCGGTCACCGAGGAGGTGGTGCTCAAGCTGGCGCGGGGCATTGCGCGCAGCACTGGCCAGCGCCAGTTGTGCCTGGCCGGCGGTGTGGCGCTGAACTGCGTGGCCAATGGCCGGCTGCAACGCGAGGGGGTGTTCGAACGCATCTGGGTCCAGCCCGCGGCGGGCGATGCCGGCGGGGCGCTGGGCGCGGCCCTGGTCACTTCGCACCTGCATGCCGGTCAGCCGCGCCGGCACGGTGGTGTGGCCGACGGCGTTGTGGCCGACGGTGCCGCCGACGGTTCGGCTGACGGCATGGCCGGCGCCTACCTCGGGCCGGCTTACGCGCCGCAGGACATCGAGCACAGGCTGCGTGCGGCCGGCGCGGTTTTCGAGCCGCTGGACGACGACGCGCTGCTTGACCGCTGCGCCGGTGCACTGGCGTCGGGCCAAGCCTTGGGCTGGCACCAGGGACGCATGGAGTTCGGCCCGCGGGCCCTGGGTGGCCGCTCTATCCTGGGCGATGCGCGTTCGCCGGTGATGCAGCGCCTGCTCAACCTGAAGGTCAAGTACCGCGAGTCGTTCCGCCCGTTTGCGCCGTCGGTGCTGCGCGAAGACCTGGCGGCGTGGTTCGATCTCGATGTCGACAGCCCCTACATGTTGCTGGTGGCCGATGTGCGCGATGCCCACCGCATTGCCATGACCGAGGCACAGGCTGCGTTGTTCGGCATCGCCAAGCTCAATGTGCCGCGCTCGTCGATACCGGCGGTCACCCATGTCGATTATTCGGCCCGCATCCAGACTGTGCATCAAGATACCAACCCGCGCTACCACGCCTTGATCAGCCGTTTCAAGGCACTCACCGGTTGCCCGGTGATTGTCAATACCAGCTTCAATGTCCGGGGCGAGCCCATCGTCTGCACGCCCGAAGACGCCTACCGCTGCTTCATGGGCACCGAAATCGACGCGCTGGCGGTGGGCCACTGTTTTCTGCGCAAGTCCGATCAGCCACAGGGCCTGGCCAAGCGATACGAGTCGGCGTTCACGCTGGACTGAAAACTGCGGCATGGCCATCGATTCGCCCACTGAGCCGCTCCCCGAGCCGCCCCGCAAGCCTTCCAACCGGCCGGCCGATTTGCGCCGTGTCGGTGTGCCGTCGGCCCGCCGCCGCTGGGCGGTGGCGGCCACCGCGATGCTGATCGTCGCCTTGCTGACGGTCACCTTGGGCGAGTTGATGATCCGCTGGCTGGCGCCGCAGCGCTCGCTCTACCCACGCACCCAGTACTCGCGCGACTATGGTTTTCTGCCCTATGCCGACACTGAGATGGTCAACGAGGTGCCGGGGCGCTGGCGTTTTGTCTACCGCACCAATGCCCAGGGCCATCGCGGCCCGCTGTTGCCACTGTCCAACCGCTATCTGCATCCGGTCGTGGTGCTGTTGGGCGACTCATACACCTTTGGCGTGGGTGTTGATGACGGCCAGGAATACGCCCAGCCCTTGCGCCAGGCGCTGGCCGGGCGCTTTGATGTCGTCAACCTGGGTGTTGAAGGCTGGGGCCTGACGCAGGAGATCCGCCGTTTCTACGAACTGGGCCAGCTGTATCAGCCGGCTGTGGTGATATTGCAGTTCTGCGCCAACGACCCGTCGGACAACTTGCTCAACGCCGTCACCGAGGTGCAGGACGGCCGCTTCCTGTTCCGCCCCAGCAGCAGCGGGCTGGAGTCACTGAAGCGCTTTCTGTCTCAGTCGCTGCTGCAGCGCAGCCAGATCTACAACCTGCTGCGTGAGGTGGGTTATGGCCTGTGGCGGGGGCGCGAGGTGCAGGCGCAGATGCGGGTGGGTGCGGCGGCGCCGGGCGCGCAGACACCAGCCGACGAGGCCGGCTACATCGCCTTGCTCGACCTGTTTGCCGCCGACCTGCAGCGCCGCGGCATCCGCTTGGTGATGTTTGCGGTCGATGGCCAGCTTGAGCGGTTTCCGGCGCTGCACGACCGGGTCAAATCGCTGCACGCCCAGCACCGCCTGCACTATGTCGAGTTGATGGACTGGTTTGCCGGCACCGAGATCGAGAAGTCGCCCGAAGGGCATTGGGCGGCATCGGTGCACCGCACCGTCGCTGCGCGGCTCGCTGTTGAGCTGGTTTCGGGCGCTGGGGCGGGCGGCGTGGCACGCGCGGCATCGCCCGCCAATCCGTAACAAGCGCCGCGTTCGGCCGCACAGACTGGAGTCCTCGGCGTGGCCCTGACCGTGCATGAACTCGACAGCGTCGATGCCCTGGAGCAGTTGGCCGACGACTGGCGCGCGCTGCTGGCGCGTGTGGCCGACGATTCACCCTACCTCACGCCCGAGTTCATGATCCCCTGGGCGCGCATGCTGGCCGGGCGCTACCGGCTGTGCCTGCTGGCGGTGCGTGACGGGGCCCAGCTGGTCGGCCTGGCGCCGTTGTTCGAGCGGCGGCTTGCCAAATGGGGCGTCGCTTATGTGGTCCGCTCGTTCCCGTTGCATGGGCTGTCGCCGCCCTTCGACTGGATGCTGGACCCGGCGCAACCGCTGGCCCTGGATGCGCTGCTGGCGCATCTGCGCGCCGACGCCCGCTGGCAGTTGATCGAGTTGCTCAACGTGCCAGCCGGCTCGCCCAGCATCCGATTGATGCCTGCGGCCTGCGCCCGCCATGGCCTGGCTTTCGAGAGCCAGCCCAGCCTGACCACCACCTATGTATGCATGGCCGAAAGCTGGGATGCCTACCAGAACAGCCTGCCGCGTGCACTGCGCAAAAGCGTGCGTCAGGGCCAGCGCCGGCTGGCGCAAACCGGCGCTGTGCGTGTGCTGCGCTGCCCGCAAGACGGCCTATCGGTGACTGAGGGCGTCAACCTGGCGCTGGCGGTGATCGCCAACAGCTGGAAGCGCTTCGATGACGAAGCGGTCGACTGGCCCGGCTTCCTGCGCGAACTGGCCGAGCGGCTGGCGGCGCGCCACATGCTGTGCCTGCGTTTGCTGATGGTGGCGGACCGGCCGGTGGCCTACCACTTTGAACTCGACTACCGCGGCAATCTGCATGGCTTGCACAACGCCTATGACCTGGCGCTGAGCGCGGGCGCACCCGGCGCGGTGCTGCTGTTCGACGCGCTGCGCGATGCCCACCAGCGCGGCTGTGGCCGCTTCGACTTTCTGGGCACCAAGCAATACCTGGAGCGCTGGGCCCAGGACAAGCGCGATTACTGTCGATTGCGCCTGCGCGACGACGGCGCGCTGGCAAGGCTGAAAACCCTGCTCTTCGATCAGGTGGCCAGCGCCCGCAAGGCCCGCGCCAGCCAGCAGGAAGAAGCGCAGCGGGTGGCGCGGCTGGGCCGAACCGGCAGCGGGCAGGCACCACAGTGAGCCGGTTCCTGGCCCAATGGCACACCCAACTGCATCCCGGGCAGGCCCTGCCGGCCCAGGTCGAAGCGCTGCTGGATGCGCTGCCGCATGCCACGCTTTACAACTCGCTGCCCTGGTGCCAGAGCGCCGCCGACCTGCTGCTCGGGCCCCGTGCACTGCAGGTATTGACCGTGACGGAGCCTGGCTGCGACGCGGACAAGCCCGGGGCTGGCCTGGCCGCCTGGCTGCCGCTGACTGCCGGGCGCGAGCGCATCCATGGCCTGCCGGTGCGCACGTTGCGCCTGCTCGGCCACCCGTTCAATGACCGCGTGGCGCTGCCGATGCGCGGCGACGACAGCGCGCTGGTCAGCGTGGTGATCGATGCCTTGCTGGGCTGCCCCCGGCGCTGGGATCTGCTCGTCATCAGCGAGTTGCACGGGCTGCAAGAGCGGTGCCAATGGGCTGCCGCGCTGGCGCTGCGGCCAGACTTGCGCGCCGAGTGGCGGGCCTGTTCCAGCACACCGGTGCTGGACCTGGCGCCGGGCGCTGTGCCGCCGCAGCGCTTGCAGTCGGCCAGCGCCCGGGCGGCGCGGTCACGCCGCAAACTGGCGGCAGCCGGACGGGTTCACTTCGAGCGGCCACTGCCGACGCCGTCCGAGGTGCCGGCTCTGATAGCCATGTGCAAGGCCATCGAGGACGCCAGTTGGAAGGGCCAGCATGGCCTCGGCATTTTTTCGACCGTGATCGGGCAGCGGTTTTTCTTGGCGGCAGGCCAGCGGCTGGCTGCGCGCGGCTGGCTGGACATCGGCCTGCTGATGCTGGACGGGCAGCCGGTGTCGTACCGCTTCGGCTTTCGCCACCGGGGCACCTACCTGGACTTCAACCTGGCCTTCGATCCGGCGTATGCGGCGCTGGCGCCCGGGCGCGTGCTGCTCGACGAGATGATTGCCTCGTCACGCCAACAAGGCCTGGCTATCGTGGACGCCTCACGATCGAGCCGCAGCGAGCCGCACCTGATTGCCGACTGGACCGACCAGCGCATCGAGCACCACGAGCTGTGGCTGTTCCGGCCCACGTGGCGGGGCCGGCTGCTGGCCTGGGCGCGCGGCCGACTGTTGCCAAGTTTGCGGCCCTGGTTGCTGCCTTGGTTGCAGCGCTGGCGTGCCGGCTGACCTTGCGCCCGACCCGATGGCTGATGCGACCGTGATCGCCGCTGTGCGCCAGGCGCCCAATCCCCGACACTGACCCCATGCGGACCGCTACCGGCACAGCCGGCCAACTTCTGGAAACCACCGCCTGGGCCGGGCTGGTGCTGGTGTTCGCCTATTTCCTGTCCGGTGGTGCCTGGGTGCTGGCCGGCGCGATCCTGGCTGCGCTGCTGTTGCTGATCGGCACGCTGTACGCGCCCCAGGGCCTGTCCATCTTGTGGCTGCTGGGCATGCCCAGCCTGTTTGTCGTGATCGACGGCCAGATCAAGCGCGGCGGCATCCCCATCCTCACCGCCGACCGGGCTCTGGTTGGGGCGCTGGTGATCGCGATGCTGCTCGGCCTGGTGCTGCGCCGCCGGCCGCTGCCCCGCCTGGCCACGATCGAGCGCTGGATGCTGGTGATGCTGGGCGTGGTCATGCTGTCGTTTGCATCGACGCTGTCGCGCAAGTCCGGTCATGACCTGTACCAGGGCGTGGTGCTGTTCATCGAAGCCTATGTCACGCCCTATGCCGGCTACCTGCTGGCGCGCAGCCAAGTTTGGCGTGATCGCGACATCCGCCGCCTGCTGATCGGGCTGGCCTGCCTGGCGGTGTACCTGGCGGTGGTGGGCGCGGCGCAGTATTTTTTCGGGTTTTTG
>Ga0209181_10004472_pt1 | contig 20807 bp, 22 predicted proteins | sample MAT05_FD_187208 | JGI IMG/M metagenome (GOLD analysis project Ga0209181, IMG submission 187208) | Freshwater microbial communities from Lake Fryxell liftoff mats and glacier meltwater in Antarctica - MAT-05 (SPAdes) (version 2) | ecosystem: Environmental > Aquatic > Freshwater > Ice > Liftoff... | reverse complement strand
CATGTTTAACTCCTGATTAAAATAATGGATTAAATAGTTGCAGGGCACTGATACTAATATTGTTCACATCAATGCCCCGCTTTAAACGAACTACATTTTTAGTGTTTTTTCAAACTCTTTGATTTGATCTTCAGCCGCGTCTTTGGCAATGCCATAACGCTCCTGAATCTTGCCCGACAAGTAATCGCGAGTGCCTTCAACCACTGTCAAATCGTCATCGGTCAGGTTGCCCCACTTTTGCTTGATTTGGCCGTTGAGTTGTTTCCACTTGCCTTTGATGATGTCGTTATTCATGGTCTAGCTCCTTGCACTTTGGGGGGGATAGTTAAGATAAATACCAAGTACTTACTTGGCAGGTTTCAATTTCAATGCTTTTGATTCGACACTTTTCACGCCCTTAATCGCCTTGGCAACAGCAATGGCCTGGTCATGCTGTGCTTTTGAGTCCAGCACACCTGCCAGAGTTACTACACCATTGGTGGTGCTTACATTGATATCCAGACCTTTTACTTCTTCGGTGACCAAAAGATCGGCCTTCACTTTCGTGGTGATCCAGGTATCGCTTACCGGCGTTTCGGATTCTTCGTAAGCGGTAGTTTTCTTATCGGCCGCGGCGCTCGCGTTTACATCGGCTGCCATTGCCATTGGCATGCCAACGGTGCCCATCGCAAGCGACATGAGCAGAGCGTTGGTGATGTTTAAACGGGAAGTTGATTTTGAATGACTCATTTGACGATCTCCTATTGGGGGGAAGCTCCATTCGCTGAAGCCCGATATTTCTATTCCATGATCCGTGCCAAGCACGGGATAACCGAAAATCAATTACTTAACTGTTCAGAAGATGTTTACCCATGGCATTTCGCACGAGCGTTCATGCGTGCTGCACGAAGCATTGGCGTAACATAATCGGCTTCAATTCATCTAAACGCCGTATGTGATATGTTGCCGCCTATGAATGGTCGCCCGACTAGCTTTTCGCTGATTTGCCAGCTGTTTTTGGTATTCACGTTTTTGTGCGCGCCCATTGCCGACAGCGCCCATGCGATTAGAATGTCGCAGACTAAGCACGATGACACTCGTACTCAAGCTACCTTGATGGCAGCACACGCCAAGCCGGTGATGGCGGTAAACGCGCCTTGCCATGAAGCCATGATGATATCGGTCGAAACATCGAACACTGACAAGGCGCAAACCAATGGGTCGGATGACAAAAAGCCTTGCTGCCCTTATAAGCAATGCTCACCCAATAATTGTTTGATGCATTTTGCAGTGGCCACCCCGCCTGTTCTTGAAGTTATTCCGCATTCACCTATCGACAGCCGCAGCTTTGTCGATGTAAATATTCAGCTCGTGTCAGTGCCTGTTACCGAGCGACTAAGACCACCGATCGCTTAACTCCCGTTTTAGGCGCAAAGCCTTTCCTCAGCTCTGCTGATTTCTGGAGAATAAAAATGATGACGTTAAGCTTCGGCTTGAGTGTGCAGGCACCCGGCATGTTTTGTGTTTTGCTCGATCCTGCTCGAGCCGCACCATCAAAAAAGGCAAGCCCATGAACAAGATGCCAAGAAACCATTTACTGACACTCGCCATGGCCATGGCTTTATCTGGCTGCGCAAGTTTGCAAACGCAGCCACCGGATTCATCCATCAACACATTGCTGCAAGATCGCGGCGGTCCGTCGGTGCAGTGGTCCCGAATCAATGACGCCACTGCCGACAAAGCCAGTATTGATGAGTGGCTGGCGGCGCCGCTGGACCCTGAAAGTGCAGTTCGTATCGCAATGTTGCGTAGCCCAAAGTTGCAACAGGAATATGCTCGCCTGGGTTTAGCACGAGCGGAGGTGCTCGAAGCCGTACAAATCAGCAACCCGAGCATTTCGCTTCTGCGGCAAAATGTCAGCCCGGGCGATGGCGTTCAACGCACACTGGGGTTTTCCTTGCCGTTAGTCGATTTAATTATTGCACCCTCGCGTGCGCGGTTGGCGAATGCCGATTTTGAACGCGCTCGTTTTGATACGGCAGGAGCGGTGTTCGATGTTGCGCTCGACGTTGAATCGGCATGGTATGCCTTTGTTGGCGCCCAGCAAGTCGCCGACATGCGTGGCGCTGTGGCCAATGCGACACAAGTGTCGGCAGAGTTGGCAGAACGTTTTTATAGCGCAGGCAACATTTCCGAATTACAACTGAACCAGGAACGGGCATCGGCAAGTGAAGCACGCATTGACGCTGGCCGTGCAAAAGTCGAAGCAGCAAAAAAACGTCTGGCATTGAATAATTTGATGGGGCTTGATAGTGCTCAATCGCAATGGACGGCTTTGGACCGCCTGCCGCTGCCGGTTATGCAAGAAGATGAAACCGAAAATTTAATCACCATTGCCCGCGAAAAGAACTTGCGATTACTCGCTGCGCGGCAACAAGTACTAGTAATGCAAGCCTCATATAAATCGACACAACATTGGCGTTGGTTCGGTGCTACCGGTGTCGGCTATGAGCGCGAGAAAGACGCCGACGGCAGCCGCTTAAGTGGGCCTTCGCTGAATCTGGAATTGCCGATTTTCAATCAAGGTCAAGCCAAATTGGTGCGAGCGCAGGCTTTGTTAGCGGAAGCGCAAGCGCGCTTGCGTGAAGCGGAATTGTCCACTGAAAACACGGTTCGTGCTAACGCTAATGCGGTACGCGCCCATAGTGAAGCCGTGGGTATCTTTCGTAACTCACTCATTCCGCAACGAGAAATCGTATTGGCACGAAGCCAGCAGGAACAAAACTTTATGCTGATTGGCGTATTCGAATTGATACAAGCCAAAGCCAAAGAATACGATGCTTATCAAGGCTATCTAGAAGCGGTTGGCGACTATTGGCAAGCGCGCATCGAATTAACACGTAGCGTCGGAGAACGCTTGCCGAGTGGTTCTGCGATCAAGCAGAACACGCCTAGTGTCAAAGATATATTGACGCCCAAAGACGACATGCAAGGTATGGATCATTCCAAGATGAAAGGCATGGATCACAGCGGCCACGATATGTCGAATATGAAAGATGACAAAACCATGGAAGGCATGGACCACTCCGGTCACGACATGTCGAATATGAAAGCTGATGACAATGTTGATAACGCCAGCAAAGAAGAAGAAGGCGATCCAAGAGCTGATGCCTCTGAAAAAGCGGCGGCTGAACTAAAACAAATGGATGAAACACAAACGAAGCCAGAAACTAAAACCGAAGAGCATCAGCATAAAGGAGCGCAGCCATGAAAATTACCCGTCGGAATATGTTGATTAGTGCTGGCTTGGCCAGTGCCGCCGCCCTCCCCGGGGTGCGTGCGCAAAGCCATGAAGGTCATGACATGTCAAAAACACCGGACATGGAAATGCCAAAACCAATCGCTAATCCTGCACGCACACGCAACGGCAAAGTTCGCACTTTGAATGGCTGGACGCTGCCGTTTCGCATGAACAACGGTATCAAGGAATTTCATCTGGTAGCCGAGGAAATTGAACACGAATTTTCACCCGGTTCCAAAGCGATTTGCTGGGGTTACAACGGCTCCACGCCGGGCCCGACCATTGAAGCCACCGAAGGCGACCGCGTTCGTATTTTTGTCACTAATCGATTGAAAGAAGCCACCTCCGTGCATTGGCATGGCTTGCTTTTACCGAGCGGTATGGATGGCGTTGGTGGTTTAACACAAGCCCATATCCAGCCTGGTGAAACCTATGCCTATGAATTTACCTTGCGCCAACACGGCACCCATATGTACCACCCGCACGCCGACGAAATGACCCAAATGGCGCTAGGCATGATGGGCTTGTTTATCATCCATCCAAAAGCCGGTGAAGCCTTAGCGACTGATCGTGACTATGCATTTATTTTGCATAACTTCGCGCTGCATCCCGGCACCCGCCGCCCCGACCCATCGATCATGCAAGATTTTGATTTATGGACCTTCAACAGCAAAACATTTCCGGCTATTGATTCCATGGTGGCCCGCACTGGCGAACGTGTGCGTATTCGTGTCGGTAATTTATCGATGTGGAACCATCCGATTCATCTGCATGGCGTGCAATTTTTTGTGACCGGCGGTGACGGCGGTCGTTGGCCCCGTTCGCAGTGGCGAAGTGAAGTCACTGAAATAGTCGGTGTGGGTCAAGTACGTGATATCGAGTTCATCGCAGTACCCGGCGACTGGGCGTTTCATTGTCATATGTCGCATCACACGATGGGCCCGATGGGCCATGACATTCCCAACACGATCGGCGTAAATCAAAAAGGTCTGGAAGAAAAAGTTCGCGAAATGTTGCCCGGTTACATGGCTATGGGCGAGAACGGCATGGCCGAACATCAAGACCATACCGATAGCGGACATATGCAAGGGCCACCCAACACCTTGGCGATGATGGCAGGCAAAGGGCCATTTGGAAATATAGAAATGGGCGGCATGTTTACCACCGTCAAGGTGCGTGACGATTTGGCCAAAGGTGATTATTCCGACCCGGGCTGGTACCAACATCCGAAAGGAACGGTGGCAAGCCGTATTAGTAAAAACCCGGACTTCGGAAACCCTGTGCGTCGCAAACCTTAAATTTTTCGCGAGAATATTATGAGTTTTATTAAATGTAGCTTGATATTAGGCAGCGCCGGATTATTGATCGGCGCCGGCACCCTTTATTTTGGTTTGATTAACCCCGGCGCTGACCAACCACATTCGACTATTGTCTATAAATTAATTCAAACCGCACGCGACCGAGCGATTGCAGTACGCGCCGATGACCTTACGGTGCCCTTACTTAATGACGCCGAAAAAATAAAACAAGGTGCGGGAAATTATGCTGCCATGTGTACTGGCTGCCATTTGGCACCGGGCATTGAAAGCACCGAGATGAGCAAGATTTTATATCCGGCACCACCGAATCTTTCCAAACTCGGAGCACCCGACCCTGCGCGCGCATTCTGGGTAATCAAGCACGGCATTAAAGCCTCGGGCATGGCGGCTTGGGGAACGAATATGCAGGACGAGTACGTCTGGAATATGGTGGCATTCTTGCAGCAGCTGCCAAAAATGACGCCGGAGCAATACCAAACCATGGTCGCTGAGAGCGGCGGTCATTCGCACGGTGGTGGTGAAGAGGTTGCTGAAGATCATGGCAACATGAAAGACATGCCCGGCATGACACACGACCAAGCCGGCATGAAGGCCGCACATCACGAGGCCGAACCAGCTATTGACGAATCCAAACCACATCCCCATGCAGAAGGTGAAGGGCATCACGATCCAAAGCCGTCCGTCAATGAATCCAAACCGCACGATCATGCACCGGGATCAGAGCATTGAATAATGCGTTACAAAAGCGCGAAGAAATATAGCCAGCTTCCCAACAATCCAAATCAAGTGCTTAGCTCATGAATGTGTTTATCGAATTGGTGCATTGTCCTCCCCGCGCAGGCGGGGACCCAGTGCCGTTACTTTGGTGCTTAAAATAACTAGGTCCCTGACAAGAGTATTTGGGGATTACATTTTTTTGATTTCGTCATTGCAGGAACGGATATGCCGTTCATCGCATTATTTAAAGTTAGCTTTAAAACAACACTACACATCCAACAAAGGAAAAATACTATGAGAACGCTAAATTCAATTTTATTTATCGGTTTAATCGCCACGGCAGGCAGCGCGTTTGCACAAGATAAAACCCCTGCACCGATGGATCATTCAAAAATGAAAGGCATGGACCATGCTGCCATGAGCAAGCCTGCACAAGTATCAATAGCGGCGGTGGCAAAAGATGCAGTTGCCGCGGTCGACCGTTTTAATGCGGCAATTGCGGCGGGGCAACTGGATAAAGCCGGTGCCGAACTCGATGCCAAAGTGTTGATTCTGGAAAGCGGCGGCGCCGAACACAGCGCCGCAGAGTATTTGGGCGGCCACGCCAAGGGCGATGCGGCATTTTTGAAAACAGTGCACGTGCAGTTAACGCGTCGTACCGCCGAAGCCAGTGACAATATGGCATGGGTGGGTAGCGAGAGCCAATTGCACAGCATGAAAGACGGCAAGGCCGTCACTATACTCAGTACCGAAACCATGGTGTTAAAACGTACAAATAATACCTGGAAGATCACCCATATTCATTGGTCATCGCGTACCAAGAAATAAGAAATTGGAGGCAGTGGGAAAAGGTGCGTGTTACGCACCTTCAATAAATCCTGCAGGTATTTTTGTGATTGCAGTTTACGCTGCGGCCAAGCGATCAACACCCTGCATAGTCAAAGCCTTATTCATTGCTGGCTCAAAGCGAGCACGGGTCCAGCCAGATGTCGTCAAAGGCTGTTGCACAGCGGGCAATAGTCGATTGCTCTCTTTTTTTACTACCGCATAGCATTCGCAACTGAGCGATTCCAACCTGGCGCGATTGACCACGGTAATTTTTCCACGACCATATTCAATAACACCGAGTTTGCATAATTTTCCGGCCGCCAATGTCACACCCTCTCGTCGCACACCCAATGCATTGGCAAGTGACTCTTGGGTAACCGTAATAGTGGAGCTGGGCAAACGGTCCAGCGATTGCAGTAACCAGCGGCAGACTTGCTGGTCGATGGAATGGTGTCGATTACAGGCTGCCGTTTGCGACATCTGTACGATTTGCAATTGCGTGTAACGCAGCATTAAACGCAGCATATCGCCGTGACGACTAAATTCGTCGTTGAGTTTATGACCTAGCAAACGATAGGCAAACCCTGCGTTTTGTACGACCGCCCGCCATTGGCAATAGTCACCGCCCATAAAAGCACTGATACCCACAATACCTTCTTTTCCGACCATGGAGACTTCCGCTGAAGCGCCGTTTTCAATGCCTTGCAGCAATGAAACCGTGCAATCAACAGGAAAATACACGTGGCGTCGGCCGTCGCCCGGCTCGTACAAAACTTCTCCGATGGGCAAAGCCACCATTTCAAGGTAGGGATAAATACGTTGCAATACCTCGGATGGTAAAGCGGCTAAAAGCTGATTTAGCTGAGGTGCCATTGGTATGTAAGACATAAAATCACCATGTGTTCGAGTGGGGAACTCGAAGAATGCTTTTCACATTGCGTGCCAAGCTTTGAATCAATATAAATCAGACACTTACAAAACCGACGAAGGTCGATTTCCTGCATTTCGCACGAGGCCTTTGTACGATGCACGACATAGGCAAGCCGAACCGGGGTAACACGTGATCGCGATTTTATGTACGACAACGAACAGAATTATTTAGTGCATATGCTGAAAATCTTGCCATCGCAATCGACATGGCAGAGAAAATGACAATGATGTTGGAAGCAGCTACCGCCTTGTTGGCAATGGCAGCTCTGGGTGGGGCATTGATGGCGGCCATTCGATTTAGCGGTCGGCCACATCCGCCTTCCTGGTTGGCAATGGGTCATGGTTTTTTGGCAAGTGCCGGATTAACGCTATTGATTTATGCAGAGTTGACTGTCGGCCTGCCGATGTTGGCAGAGCTTGCATTAGGCTTAGCCATCGCCGCGGCTGTCGGCGGGGCAGCGTTAAATTTATTATTTCACGTCAAAAAGTTACCCTTGCCAATACCTTTGATGATCTTGCACGCAGTGCTTGCGCTATCGGCTTTTGTGTTATTGCTGATGAGTGTTTTGTAGTGGACTTGAAAAGTGGCTCCCCGTTCTGGGTAGTCAAAAATGGTCTGCTACATGCCTACCCGCGACTTCGAGTTGACCTGAAATGCGATGTGCTGGTGGTAGGCGCCGGTATTACCGGCGCTTTAATCAGTGACCATCTGGTGCGGGCGGGCATGAATGTATGCGTGATCGAAAGCCGTGAAGCCGGCTGGGGCAGTAGCTCGGCCAGCACCGCATTACTGCAATACGAAATCGATACCGAGCTGCAAGATTTAGCCAAACAGTATGGTGAACCCGATGCGGTGCTCGCGTATAAATCTTGCGAAAAAGCGATTGGCAGTTTGCATAAAATTGCCAAATCGCTAGGCGGCATTGATTTTCAGCCAATGCAAAGCCTGTACTTCGCAAGCCGCTGGTATCACAAAAGCCAAGTGGAAAACGAAGGAAAATTACGCAAGGCCAATGGCTTCAAACTAAACATTCTGGATCGTAAAACATTAAGCGCGCGCTTTGGTATTGATGCACCTGTTGGTTTACTAAGCGCTGTTGCCGCTGAAACTGACCCCTACCAATTTGCTCACCGTTTGCTTGGGCGGGTGGAAAAACTCGGTGGTCGTGTGCACGCGCGTACCGCACTTGCGAGTTTCAAAACGGTACGCAGCGGTGTCCGTGTTGAAACTGATGAGGGCATGATTATTTACTGCAAACATTTACTATTTGCAGCAGGCTATGAGTCCCAAACTTGGCTAGACCAACGGGTTGCAAGCAATAGAAGTAGCTACGCATTTGTTAGCGAACCCATGCCGGGCGAACTGGGGGTGCTTAAAAAAACTCTCGTGTGGGAATCGGCACGGCCGTATCTTTATATGCGTCGCACTGCGGACGAGCGCTTATTAGTCGGCGGCGAAGATGACAAAGTCGATATTCCACTACGCCGTGACGCCCGCGTGGCTGGAAAATCCGAAAAACTGGCCAAGCGTGTAAAAGGAATGTTTCCTGATTTACCCTTGAGAATTGCTTTTACTTGGGCTGGAACGTTCGCCGAGACCGACGATGGTCTGCCTTTTTTTGGTGCGCACGAACAGCACGGGCCGCGTGTACATTTTGCCATGGCTTACGGCGGCAATGGCATCACCTATAGTTTGATCGGAGCAGAACTACTTCGCGACAGTCTGCTGGGCAAAAAACACCCCTGTGAAAAATTATTCAGCTTTAACCGATTAAAAAGAAAATAAATAATATTTTTGTTATGCGTGTCATCGCACCGACACTCTATAAGTTTGGTCGATATTATTTACCTGCTACATAAACAACTTCGATCGCAAAGGCGATTCGTTACCTGGACTTAATTGTTTAATCAAGAGGTCAACATGAACACACAATATCAAGATAATTTAAATCAAAACAACCCCAACACAACGGGCATGCAAACCGATCGTGTAGATATGATCACCGGCTTGTTCAACGACCGCGAAAGTGCCGAACGCGCCTACAACTCGGTAACAGACCGGGGCTACGACAAAGGTGATGTGAATCTAGTAATGTCGGACGCAACTCGCAAAAAACACTTTTCAACGGGCGAAGAGACCGAACTCGGCAATAAAGCCACGGAAGGCGCAGGTATCGGCAGTGCCATCGGTGGCACTCTCGGCGCCATTGCTGCCGCCATTGCTGCAGTGGGCACAACGCTTGCAATCCCAGGTCTTGGATTGATTATTGCAGGGCCCGCGGCCGCTGCGGTGGCTGGCCTTGGCGCAGGTGGTTTAACCGGTGGCTTAGTAGGCGCATTGATTGGTCTGGGCATTCCTGAGGAACGCGTCAAGCACTACGAAGCCGGCATAGATGCAGGCGGTATTTTGATGGGCGTAAAACCACGCTCAGCGGAAGACGCTGCGCACTTTGAAAAAGAATGGAAAGAAAATAGCGGCCAGCACATTTATCGCGGCGCCTGACGCTTGTAAATAAATTCAATATTGAATTTTTTGATAATTAAATATTCGTAATAACATTGTGGTACGAGGACGGCCCTGTAGCTAATTAAGCGCGAGGGCCGTTTTTTTGTGCTGCATTTTTTATGTAAAAGATGTCTGAAATATTCTAAAAACAATTACATTCAAAATATATTTATGCGCGATAGCGCACTGACACTGGCAAACCCAGACGCTATTTTTAATGCCAGAAATACAAACCCATACATCTCTACATATTGAATGCGGGAAACACAAGAAATGAATACTACGCCTCAATTATCTGCGAACGCCCGAGCAGACTCGGAGAACGAAGCAGGTCAGCATAAAACGGCGAGTGCGGTATCTTGGGGTGCAATTTTAGCGGGTGCTGCAGGTGCTGCGGCCTTATCACTTATTTTATTAATCCTCGGCACTGGCTTAGGTCTGTCCTCAATTTCACCCTGGGCAAATAACGGTGCCACTGCGACGACGCTAGGCGTATCTACCATTTTATGGATTACATTCACGCAATTGGCAGCATCAGGAATGGGCGGCTACTTGGCGGGGCGGCTCAGAACACGCTGGCTGGCCGTTCATACAGACGAAGTGTATTTTCGCGACACCGCGCATGGCTTTCTGGCTTGGGCAATTGCGTCATTGGCCACGGCGACTCTATTAACGTCGGTTATTGCCTCAATTATCGGTGGCGGTGTAAAAGCCGGAGTTTCACTAGCGGGCGGCCTTGCCAGTGCGACTGCAACTAGCAGTGTTGCAATGGCAGGGACCGAGAACTCAACGACAGGCAACCGCGACAATGGCAATTACTTTATTGACTTGCTATTTCGTAAAGAGATGAATGTCTCGACTCCGATGTTTAATTCATCTGACTCACCTGCGGATACGAACACAAATATCACACCCGCAGCCCCAGAAAATACCGCCGAAATTAGTCGTATTTTCATGAATAGTCTTTTGGCCGGAGCACTTCCAGCAGAAGATTCAAGGTATGTCAGCCAAATAGTCGCGCAACGAACAGGCTTAACCCGACAAGAGTCAGAGACTAGAGTCAAAGATACTTATAGCCGATTGCAAAATAATTTACGCAGTACCGAACTCGCCGCAAAAGAAGCCGCCGATAAAGCTCGCAAGGCATCGGCCTATGCCGCTCTTTGGCTATTTATTTCCTTGCTAAGCGGTGCATTTATTGCCAGTTGGATGGCCACATTTGGCGGTCGTCAGCGCGACGCCTGATTATCACAACGTGAACACTTAGGAGACACCCATGCGCTCGATATTACTATTATTTCTTGGTATCCCAATTCCTATCATCATCTTGATTGCGATTTTTTTCTAAAAACCGCATTGCTTTTCATTTAATATCCGCAACTTATTTTAGGAATGCATAATGGCAGCCACAAAAAAACAAGGCGTAAAAAAAGCAGTAAAAAAAATCAGTCCGGCGAAAACGGCCGATGCTACAACTCTGCTGCGTGCTGATCACAAGTTAGTGAGTGACCTATTTGCCGATTATGAAAAAACCAGATCAGTGCCAAAGAAAAAACAGATCGTCGAAAAAATTTGCACCGAGCTTAGCGTTCATGCGCAAGTAGAAGAAGAAATTTTTTACCCTGCGTTCAAGCTTGCGCTCAAGGACAAAGTACTGGTGCCTGAAGCTACTGTCGAACATGCTACGTTGAAAGACTTAGTTGCTCAAGTTGAAGGCATAGAACCGCATGGCGAAATGTATGACGCGAAAATCAAGGTACTGTCAGAGTATGTCAAGCATCATGTTAAAGAAGAACACAGCGAAATGTTTACCAAAGCGAAGACCAGCAAATTGGACCTAGTGAAACTTGGCACACAGATCTCAAACCGTAAGCTTGAAATTTTGGCAGAAAGATCACAAAACGGAAAAATGCAATCTCCTACAAAAGCGAATGCAAAAAAAGCCCGTCACGATTTGCTTAATTTAAAGAATAGCGATGGCAATAATTCAGAGCTTGCCAGCATGGAAATTCAATATGAAAATTGATACTCAAACCAATTCAGATATGGGCAAGGTGGCAGATTTGATCAAAGACATGTCAATCGCCCTACTCACCAGTACCGGCGAGAACAGTGTATTAGTCACTCGCCCCATGGCACCGCTACTGATGGATAGCAGCGGAGCTATTTGGTTTTTTACCGACATTCGTTCGGCCAAAGTAGAACAATTGCGCAATGTAAATTTGAGCTTCAGCAACGAACAAGATTCGACCTATGTTTCATTATCGGGTCACGGTGAAATCCACAATGACCGGGCAAAAATAAAACAATTATGGACAGCTTTCGCCAAACCATGGTTTCCCGACGGTCCGGACTCTCCTGATCTTGCCTTATTAAGGTTCGCAGCAGACACCGCCGAGTTTTGGGATGCGCCCAGTAGCAAAATGGTGAGGTTACTCGGCGTGGTGGCTTCGATTGTTACCAGCAAGCCGATTGGTATGGGTGATCATGACGTGTTAACAAATTTATCCCGTAACGCACCGCTGTGATTTTTGCAACAGTGTTCATCTCAATCACATTATAAGGCTCTAAGTTCATGGCCAAATTCTGTACGGTCTATGTAGCGATTTTTTTAGTCATGCTAGCCATAGACATGCTTTGGCTTGGGGTGATTGCCAAGCCGCTCTATCAACAGGGCATCGGCCATTTGATGGCAGTCAAACCCAATTTTGTTGCGGCCGGGTTGTTCTACATTATTTTCCCGATTGGTCTAATGTTTTTTGCGGTGTCTCCCAATGGCGCCTCACCTGATTGGAACCGTGTACTGATCAGCGCTGCAGTCTTCGGCTTTTTTGCTTATGCCACTTATGACCTTACCAATCTGGCCATTATGAAAGATTGGCCGATCAGCTTGTCAGTGATCGATGTCGCTTGGGGCACCTTTGCCAGCACGATTTCTGCCGCAGCGGGTAAATTTGTTCTGAACCAATGGCCAGCCTGAAATAATTTCCGCAAGCCTCTTCAATCGCTATGAGCGCCAGCGCACTGACGCTAACGCAATTATCCGCAAACATTGTGAAACTATTGGCGCAACCGTCCTGACTTTATGAGTTTGCGATGTGCATTCCGGAATTACAGAATTGCTTATGAAAACCGAAAAACAAACCAGCCCTGAACGTACCCAGCTTTGCCAATTAATTCAGCACATGACAGTGACCATGCTCACCACTGTCGATGATAGTGGCACCTTGATTGGGCGTCCGATGTCGCCACTTTTATTGGATAGCAGCGGTGCGCTCTGGTTCTTTACTGACTTGCGCTCGGGCAAAGTAAAACAAATCGATAGCATGAATCTGAATTTCATCGATTCGACACGCGCTACCTATGTCTCGCTGTCGGGCTATGGCGAAATAATTACCGAACGCTCCTTTATCGATCGCCTTTGGACCCCATTTGCTAAGCCTTGGTTTCCTGATGGACCGGATTCAAAAAATCTTGCCTTGCTGAAATTCGTACCCAATGTCGCCGAATACTGGGACTCATCGCATTGCAAAATGGTACGAATGCTTGCTTTGGCAGCTTCTATCGTCGCAGCAAAGCCCATTGCCATGGGCGAGCACGAAACCATTACCGAACTTTCGATGCCGATACGAAAATCTGCTTCTGGTTAAGGTCTGCTGAATCAAATCCTGTTTAATTAAATATTGTCTGTTGTGTTCGCAAGCGCACCGAAGTGTCAATGGTAACGGACTACTCTATTTCTGACATCTGGTGCAGCTCAAAATACACACCTGATTTTACGGAAAGCCCAGGCTAACCGTCCAATTTAAATCTCTATTTTATAAGGGTTCTCCCATGAAAAAATTAATGCTGATTCCAATTTTATTTGTAGCTGTTGCTGGCTTAAGTGCTTGTGACCAGCCAGATGTCGTGACAGTTCCGGGCTCGCCGCCTCCTGTGGTCGTTCAAGGCCCTGCTGGAGAGAAAGGTGATACCGGTACACAAGGCAATGAAGGTGTACAAGGCGACCAAGGTAATCAAGGCAATGAAGGCGTCCAAGGTACTGAAGGTGTTCAGGGCGAACAGGGCAATCAAGGCAATCAAGGCAATCAAGGCAACCAGGGTAATGACGGCGTTGATGGCGACGACCGGTAAACCCATTCCATTAATTTATAAAAATTCAAGGAGATTCACATGAGCTTAGGTACCATACTTTTAATCGTTCTTGTTTTGGCATTAGTCGGCGCGCTACCCAGCTGGGGTCATAGCAAAAGTTGGGGCTACGGCCCTAGTGGTGGCTTGGGCTTAGTATTGATAATTGTGGTTATTTTGGTGCTAATGGGCCGCATCTGATGCATCACTGTCTCGCTAATTTTCAACAAAAACGATTCGGCACGAAGGTGATATTTGTTTGTCTGATATCACTGTCCCTAATCGCTTGCAGCGAGATCGCGAAGCAATCCGTCGCCGATGGCACGGGGTCACAACCCGTGCTACCGGCTCCTCAAAAAACATTAATTCCCACGATAAATATTGCACCAGCCAAGGGCTGGCCGCTCGGCCTAATGCCAACACCTGCAAGCGGCACTCAGGTTGCTGCATTCGCCAGTGATCTGGATCACCCACGCTGGCTGTATGTGTTGCCCAATGGTGATGTTTTAGTTGCCGAGACCAACGCACCGCCCAAACCCGAAGATGGCAAAGGCATTAAAGGCGCCGTAATGAAAGCGGTCATGAAAAGAGCTGGCGCCGGTGTTGCAAGTGCCAACCGCATTACCTTATTGCGTGATACCGACGGCGACGGCATTGCAAACTTGCGCTCGGTATTGCTGGAAAATTTAAACTCTCCTTTTGGTATGGCATTGGTAGCCGATCATTTATATGTTGCCAATACCGATGCTATTGTTAAATTTCCTTATTCCAGCGGCGATACCCGCATCACCGCGACCGGCATTAAAGTGGTCGCGCTTCCTGCCGGACCCATTAATCATCATTGGACAAAAAATATTATCGCCAGTAGCGATGGCACCAAACTGTATGCCACAGTTGGCTCCAACAGCAATGTCGCCGAACGCGGCATGGAAGTTGAAGCAGAGCGCGCTGCAATTTTTGAAGTCGATATTAAAACCGGTGCCCATCGTATTTTTGCATCGGGCCTGCGTAACCCCGTCGGCCTTGCATGGGAGCCACAAACCGGTGCGCTCTGGACCTCAGTTAACGAACGCGATGAACTCGGCAGCGACTTGGTGCCTGACTACATGACATCGGTCCGCGACCAAGGTTTTTATGGCTGGCCCTACAGTTATTACGGGCAGCATGTGGATACCCGCGTTGAACCCGGACGACTCGACTTAGTCGCGAAGGCCATTGCACCTGATTACGCATTAGGGCCGCACACGGCTTCTTTGGGATTAGCGTCTTCAATGGGCACGACACTGCCGAAAGCCTTTGCCAACGGCATGTTTATAGGGCAACACGGTTCTTGGAATCGCAAGCCGCACAGCGGTTACAAAGTAATTTTTGTCGCATTTGAAAACGGTAAGCCTGTTGGCAAGCCCATCGATGTACTCACCGGTTTCTTGAGTAAAGACGGCGATGCTTTTGGTCGTCCTGTAGGCGTGGCAATGGATAAAAGCGGCGCACTACTGGCCGCAGACGATGTCGGCAATATTATTTGGCGCGTGAGCACAATCCAGAATATTAAAGTTAGCAGAAATGGGAGCCGGCAATTTCCGTTTCATATTTCGGCACTGGCAACTCCATGAGCACGCCGATGTCGGACGAGGCTTCGATTCGACTTGATCGGCCCGAAAAACGTGACACGGAAATGCAAGTCAGTCAAAACCTGTATCACGAACGACACCACGTACCCAAAGGTTTTTCTGATCGCTTCGCGTTTGCTTTCAGTAAATTACTGCGTTTCTGTGCTGATACATTTTTTGCCAAACGCTACGGCCATCGCGCCATCGTACTAGAAACCGTAGCAGCAGTCCCCGGCATGGTTGGCGGCATGATCACACACCTTAAATGCCTGCGCCGAATGGAAGATGATGAAGGCTGGATTCGCACCTTAATGGAAGAAGCCGAAAACGAACGCATGCATTTGATGACCTTTATCGAAATTGCAAAGCCCTCGTTTTTTGAACGCATGGTGGTTTTATTTGTGCAATGGGCTTTCTTTATCGGTTTTTTCTTTCTGTATGTGGTTTCGTCACGTACCGCACACCGGGTAGTCGGTTATTTTGAAGAGGAAGTCATCATCAGTTACACCTTTTATCTGCAGGAGCTCGACGAAGGTCGCTCACCCGACGTCGCTGCCCCCGATATTGCAAAGCATTATTGGAAGCTACCCGCTGACGCCACACTACGCGATGTCATTTTGGTCGTGCGTGCCGATGAAGCCCATCACCGCGATATTAATCATGGATTCTCCAACAAGCTCGCCCGATTGCCACTCGATACCCTGCGAGCCGCACCCTACCCGCCGCACGCAGATGAAATCAGAATGAATGCCTGAGTGGGGTGGAACCTCCATAAGGCCTTCTTGCCGCTGGTGATTCCACCGCAGCTTACGAAAGTGTTTGGTGTTTGACGACTTTGCGTGGTGCAAGGTGGATACCTCCAAAAAACGGTGGGACCCACCCTACGTATAGACTTATGACTTGCACAATTCCCGCGATCGTTTATTCCACGACGCGATCCATCCAGTCAGCTCTTCGGCCGGCATTGGATGGGCTATAAAATACCCCTGCGCCAAATCACAGCCGGTGCGACGAAGAAATTCCCAGTCATCACAGTCTTCCACACCTTCCGCCACTACTTGCATGCCCAGTTGCTTGCCAAGCCCCAGGCTAGCGTTATACATCGCGAGCACGGTCTTATCGTGCCAGGCGCCATGCACAAAACTGCGATCAATTTTTAGTTCGTTAAACGGTATGTCGTGTAACTGCGTCAATGACGAATGTCCGGTACCAAAATCATCAATCGAAAGACCAAAGCGTTTAAGTCGCAATCGCGTCAGCACTTCGAGCGGCATACGGTGGTCGAGCATCAAACGACTTTCGGTAACTTCCAATAAAATATCGGAAGGTGCTACGCCGGAGTCAAGTGCGCTTGCTGCCACAAAATCTGCGAATGTTACCGACATCAGATTTTCCATCGAGACATTTACTGCCACGCGCAGACTCAGCCCTTCCTGCTGCCAGACACTGGTCTGTTTGAGTGCGTTGGTCAGCACCACGCGCGTTAAATCATCAATTAAACCATGGTCTTCGGCTAGGCTAATAAATACGTCGGGAAATACCAAACCGTCAACCGGGTGCAACCAACGCACCAGAGTCTCGACACCAACTACAGCACAGTTAGCCAGCGACACTTTGGGCTGGTAATAATTGACGAGCCTGTTGTTATCGATAGCCTCTTTTAATTCATACGCGGCGTAGGATTTGCTGACCGCATGTAGTGCCTTGGCCGGCCGCCATTTATTCACCAACGCGGACAGACCTTCAAGTGATACTGGTTTTTTGAGGTGACCTAGTACATTAATATGATGTGCCTGCACCAGTTTTTCTGCCATCTGTAATACACGCTCGTGCTCGCCACTGACTAAAATAAGACTGCCTTTGTAATGGTGCTGGACCAGTTCGCGGACGAATTCAATGCCGTCCATTCCCGGCATATTCAAATCCACCAAGATTAAATTTGGCGCCTTATCGTGGGCATCCACCAAATCCAAGGCATCGGGTCCATTGTCACAAGTCGCTACCGATTGATAGCCGAGTCCGACCAACATATGTGCAAGTAGTTTGTGCATGAACGACTCATCGTCGAGCACCAATATCTTGACTCTTGATTCGTCACTCTTTAATTCGCGTTTGTGCTGATCGTTGCTTGCCGTCTGCAGCCGATCAAGAAACACCATGACAGCATCCAACTCATGCTCAAACAGGGGTAACAAGGTACACAAATCTTCCATGTTCCTATCTTTACCCGCCGATTCAATCTTTGCACATAAATCGCCTAAAACTGCGGCACCCACCGCATGCGCAGATGCAGTTAGCTTGTGGGCATGCTCACTGGCCCGCAGGGCATTTCCTTCAATGCAGGCAGCACGTAGCTCGATCGCTATTTTGGCGGCGGAGACTTGGAAATCATGTTGAAACTCACGAATGATTGTCGGGTCCGAGCCCACCAGATTTTCCAGTACCGTTAGATCTACCACCGGAGATACTGCTGCATGATTTTTTTTTGCCATCCCCGATTGTCTAGTCGATTTTGTCATCGGCAACCAGGTGTCAAGTGTCGTTTTAAGATCCGATAGCTTTAATGGCTTACCCAGATACGCATCCATCCCCGTCGCAAGACATTGATTGGCTTCATCGGTTTTCGCGGTCGCGGTCAGGGCAATAATCGGTATGCGATGTAAGCCTTTTTCCTGTGTTCGAATAGCAGTGGTTAATTCATAGCCATTCATTTCCGGCATATGTAAATCGGTAAGCAACAATGCATAGTGGCCGCATTGCCAGCGCTCAAATGCCGCGCGGCCATCCGCGACAACATCGGCATCAAAGCCCAGCAATGCCAGTTGCCGTGAAATAAGTTTCTGATTCAATACATGATCTTCAGCCACCAGAATTCTATGGGCTTTATGAAGCACGGCATGATAGACCGAAGCTTTGGGCATTATGGCTTGCAATGGTTTCTGAAAAGTAAAATTCGTTTCACCGGACATACCTGATGCCGCTTTTGACAACAGCTGATCGATTACTCGATAAAATTCCTGATAGCGAAGTGGTTTGGCGATGTAGGCATCGCAACCGGCAACCCTGGTTTTTTCCTGGTCATCTTTCATCGCCATTGCGGTCAATGCTATTACCGGAATGGCGACCGTTGCTGGATCTTTTTTCAGCAAGGCGGTCGCAGTCAGTCCATCCATCCCGGGTAACTGTATGTCCATCAAAATCAGATCAGGCTGATCGGCTCGCGCGATGACCAAACCACTTTCCGCATCGACTGCAGACAAAACGCTGTGGCCAACATTGGTCAGCAGTAGCGAAGCGAGCTTCATGTTCGCCGGGTTATCTTCGATGACCAATATCCTTGCCATTAAGAGGATTTTCTTCGCGGGATATTTCTCGGATACTTTCCAATAATGACTTGGCTATCCTTCGGCATTTCAGTATCAATTGACTCATATTCCATTTTTGTATTATCGGGTTTTCGTAATGGCAACCACACCGCAAACCTTGCTCCGATGCCTTCTTCACTAGCCACGGCAACGGTTCCGCCATGCAGCTCTGCCAATTGTTTAACCATGGCCAGCCCAAGCCCGGTGCCTTCAAATTTTCGTGCAAGACTGCTATCAATCTGACTGAACGCCTTGAACAATTTCGGCATATTGCTTTTCGATATTCCGATGCCGCTATCGCCAACGCATATCTCGATAAATTCAGCATATTCATTATCTTCGAGCGCGAAATTATGAGCCGGCCAGTTATCGGAAACCTGGCCAACTTCTGCTCTGCTTACGCGCTTGGCACGAAGCGTTACCTGTCCTCCGTGCGAACTGAATTTCACGGCATTGGACAACAAGTTATATACGATCTGTTTTGTTTTGCGCATATCCAGTTGCGGCAGACCCAAGTCGTCGCCAATGTCTAGTTCCAGATGGACATTGTGGGCTGCCGCTTTTTCCCGGACGATGGAAAAACTGCTTGAAAGCAAACTGCTGAGATCTACCGATTCAAGTTCCAGCGTCATCATGCCGGCTTCCACTTTTGAAAGGTCCAGAATGTCATTGATCAGTGACAGCAAATGTTGTCCGCTGTTAAAAATATCGCCGATATATTCCTGCTGGATACTATTCATCTGGCCCATAAAACCGTCTTTCAAAGCTTCAGAGAATCCGATGATGGCATTGAGTGGTGTGCGTAATTCATGCGACATAGTCGCCAAAAATTCCGACTTCATTCGACTAGCGTGTTCGAGCTCAATATTCTTTTCCTGCAAGGTAAGCTCGAAGCGCTTACGCTCGGTAACATCACGAGCAGCAGCAAAAACACCTTGCAGTTTTCGATCACGATTATGGAAGGTTGCTGCGTTGTAAGACACCAAGGTTTCTTCGCCATTCTGTGCACGCACGGTGAGCTCGTAATTGCTGAGGCGGTTTTCGGTCAATACCCGTTTAATGGCGGCGTCGGCACGAGCGGGATCGGTAAAAAAATCACGGCAAGGCGCGCCGATTAGTTCGTCGCGGGTGCGGCCGGTCAGCGCAATCATTTGCTGATTCACATCCGAAATAATGCCTTGCGGATCGGTTGTCATCAGAGCATCGATATTGGATTCGATCAATGAACGTGTATAGAACTGCTGGTCGCGCAAACGCTGATCCAGTAGGGCCTGCGCCGCTTCCACTTGTTTGCGCGCGGTGTTATCGGTACCGATCAGCAAATAGCCGATGATATTTTCATCAGCATCTCGGAGCGCCGTTACCGATACGATAGCGGGGAAACGGGTTCCGTCACGGCGAATATAGGTAAGCTCGTAAATATCTTCGATGCCGCGCGAGGCTTTGAATACCAGGGCTTCAAAACCCGGAGCAATCGGTGTTTTTAATTCCATGCTCAGCGCCTCGGCCCGGGCGATTAATTCCTCCGTGTCCGAAATATCGGCCGGGGTAATTTTATTCACGACATCCGTTGCCAGATAACCGAGCATGCGCTCGGCACCGACGTTAAATATCTGGATAACGCCTTTTGCGTCAGTCGCAATGCTTGAGAAATTGGCACTATTGAAAATGGCGTCTTGCAAGGCACCGGTTTTCAACAAGGCATTTTGTCGCCGAAATTCGACAAGCCCGTCAGGGACGCTCGGCATTTCGACAATGCCATCATCAAAAATGGTTTTCGACATACGGCCACCCGCAGCAACAGTAAAAACGTGGCCGACGATCTGACTAAGCAGCAATCGCAAACCACACAACAGACTCAAGGATGGCAATCCGATGGGCGCAGCAGCAACACGCATCGGGCCGCAAGAAAGAGATGAGACTCGATTGTTCGCTTGTGACCAAAACAATTCTGTGCGGAAACGTACATTGAAAACGTAATAGGACCCTAGCCGACCGGTGGAACCACCATAAGGCCTTCACGCCGTTGGTGATTCCACCGCAGATTACGGAAGTGTTTGATGTTTGACGACGGTACGTGGTGCTTGGTGGATACCACCAAAAAGCGGTGGGATCCACCCG
>Ga0209181_10004465_pt1 | contig 20820 bp, 18 predicted proteins | sample MAT05_FD_187208 | JGI IMG/M metagenome (GOLD analysis project Ga0209181, IMG submission 187208) | Freshwater microbial communities from Lake Fryxell liftoff mats and glacier meltwater in Antarctica - MAT-05 (SPAdes) (version 2) | ecosystem: Environmental > Aquatic > Freshwater > Ice > Liftoff... | reverse complement strand
GGCGAATGCGCCGGATCCATTTCGGCTCGGCAAAGTCCGCATGATCAAACCCGGAACGGACGTTTGCATCCTGAGCTTCGGGCCGATCACGAAGATGGCGTGCGACATCGCCGCGCGACTGGAGAGCGAAAAGCGGATCAGCACCGGAGTCGTTTCCGTCCACAGCCTCAAGCCGCTCGATACCGCGGGCATCGCCGCATTGCTCGCACGATTCCGCGTCGTCGTCGTCATCGAGGAGCACGCGCCCTTCGGCGGCCTCGGCCCGCAGGTGAAGTCGATCGCCTGGGACAGCGGCGCGCGCTGCAAATTGCGGACCTACGCGTTGAAGGACGAATTCATCCACGTGTACGGCTCGCACAGCGACCTGCTGGGGGCGCATGGCTTGGATCCCGAGTTGATTTTCCGCGAAGTCGCGGAACTGGCGTCCTGAGCGGAGCAGTCTCATGGCCAAGGTCGATTTCATCTCCGGCATCCACAACGCGACCAAGCGCAATTACGTCCAGCGTGTCGTCGAGTTCGACAAGGCCGCGTGCGCGGCAGTCGCGAAGAAATTCGAGCAGGAATATTTCGATGGCGACCGGAGCTACGGCTACGGCGGATTCCGTTACGACGGACGCTGGGTGCCGTTTGCGCAGAAGCTCATCAGCCACTACGGGCTGAAACCCGGAAATCGTGTCCTCGACATCGGCTCAGCCAAGGGATTTTTGCTGCACGATCTGAAGGCTGCGCTTCCCGGTCTCGAAGTCGCCGGACTCGATGTTTCGAAATACGCCGCCGCCAATGCGATGGAGGACATGAAGCCCTTCCTGCGTGTCGGCACTGCTGCGGACCTTTCGGCGTACCCGGACAAGAGCTTCGACCTGATCGTATCGATCAACACGCTCCACAACCTGCGCCTTCCCCAGCTCTTCCAAGCGCTGCGCGAGATCGAGCGCGTTGGCCGCGGGCACAAATTCATCGTCATGGATTCCTACCGCACCGAGCGGGAAAAGGTGAACCTGATGTACTGGCAGCTCACCTGCGAGTGCTTCTTCACACCCGAGGAATGGGAATGGATTTTCCAGCAGACGGGCTACACGGGCGACTATGATTTCGTCTGCTTCGAATGAGCGCTGACTCGGAACAGATCGACGTGACGATCCTCGTCCCGTGCAAGAACGAGGAGTTCAACGTCACTGATACGCTGAACACGGCCATCGCTGCATTTCGCAAGATGAGCTGCCGTTACGAGATCTTGGTCGTGGACGACGGCTCCACCGACAAGACAAGTGAAGTCGTGGAGAAATACCAGGCGGCGCACCCGGACCTGCCCATCCGGCTGATTCGCAATCCGCGCAACTACGGCCTGTCGCGCACATTTGTGGACGGCGCCTTCGCTGGAAGAGGGCGCTACTATCGGCTTCTCGCCGGGGACAATTGCGAACCCGAGGAAACGATCATCGCCATCGTCAGCAAGATGGGACAGGCGGACATGATCATTCCCTATCATCGCGAGCGGACTGGCAGCGCGCTCCGCATCGGCATCTCGCGCTTCTACACCTTTCTGGTGAACCTTTTCAGCGGCTACCATCTCCACTACTACAACGGCAATCCGCTCTTTCGCCGCGACCATGTGATGCGCTGGCATCCCTACGCATTTGGCTTTGGTTTCCAAGCCGACCTCATCACGCGGCTGCTGGATGAAGCGGCGACCTACGTCGAGGTCCCCATCGTCGCGATTCGGCGCGAGAAAGGCGGCCCGGCATCCTATCTGAAGCCGAGGAATTTCGTCTCCACCGGACACTCCCTTTACGAAATTCTCCGCCGTCGGCTGAACCGGTGGGTATTCGAGCGGGATCGCTAGGCGTCCACCGATGAGAGTCTTCGTCACCGTGATTGCGCTCGTGGCCGTCGCCTTGGTCGCACACTTGATCATCTGGAGAATCAAACTGCCCAAGGCCCAAATCAAAGCGCTGCTCGTCATCTTCGGCATCGTCTTCTGCGCATGGTTCGCCGCCGACGGCGCGCGTTTGCTCCCGATGGTCGAGGCGCTGCAGATCGGCCTCTGCTACACCGCCGTCTGTCTGTCCTACGTGATCACCTATTCCGCCATTGAGGGAGACAGCCCCACGCTCAGCCTCATGCGCGTGCTCGCCGCGCGGCGAACGGAAGGACTGAGCGCCGCGGAGGTCAGCGAATTTCTCGCGCAACGTCCGTTCGTGAAAGCGCGCATCGCGGCGCTCATCGCGTCCGGACAGGTCCGCGAGGAAAATGGGCGCTACGTGATCGCGGGAAAACCTTCCACGTTCTTCCGCGTCATCCTCGGCTATCGCAAACTTTATGGCCCGATTTCCAGGGGCGGCTGACACGTGAGTTACTTCGTCCTGCTCAGTCCCGTCGCGGCACTGGCCGTGAATGTCGTCGCCCAGATCGTGCTCCTCCGCGCGAGCCGCGGCAGCCATTTTCTCCGCTCCATCATCGGGGGATTCCTCGTGGGCTTCGTCGTTCTTGGCGCGCTCGATTTGTTCGCAGTGCGCGAGGCTGGCTGGTCCTTGGATGCGGCGCTGAAAATCCTCGTGGTGAACACCATCACCTACGGATCGCTGGGCTACTGCTACTTCAATTTCGTCAATCTCGGACAGTCCAGCATCCGCATTCGTCTCTACGCGGAGATCGCCGCGACAGGAAACGGGATCAGCATCAAGGAACTCAGCCGCGATTACGACGAGCAGGCGCTCATGAAAATGCGTCTCCAGCGGCTGCGCGAGAGTGGAGACGTGGTCGAAAAGGACGGCCGGTATCACGCCGGCAGGAGCAGATTGGTTTTCATCGGCGCGGTGATCTTCGGCGCGAAGCGTTTCATCCTCGGCAAGGATAGCGAGTTCCAGAAAGTTTCCCCTTAAGATGCCCGCTCAAACTCAAACGTCCGACTCACCCTCCATGAAGCGATGCCATGTTTGCGGAAAGGACACGCTGGTGCTCTTCCCCGAGTATTCCCGATTCAAGCGCGTGACCTCGGACACCAAGCCCTGGCCAGCGGGCGGGCATCTTGGGCGCTGCACCTCCTGCGGCTGCGTGCAGGCCCTCGTGGACGATGCATGGCGCACAGAAATCGCTGCGATCTACGGCGGCTACACCATCTACTTTCAGGCGGGTGGCGCGGAGCAGAAAATCTTCGAGCCAGGCTCAGGAGCACCCGCCGCGCGCTCGGATCGGCTGGTCGAGCACATCGCGCGGCACAGTTCGATCCAGAAACAGGGGCGGCTGCTCGACGTGGGCTGCGGCAATGGAAATTTCTTGCACAGCGCCAGCAGAATGCTTCCCGGCTGGACGTTCGCCGGCGTCGAATGGGACGAGAAATATGCCGCGAAGGTTCTCGCGATCCCGCGGGTCGAAAATCATTACACCGGCGAGCTCGGGAGCGTGCCCGGCGAGTTCGATGCGATCTCGATGATCCACGTCCTCGAACACATCGAGTCGCCGCGGCAATTCCTCGAAAAGGTGAAGCAAAAGCTGAAGCCCGGCGGCTGGCTGATCATTGAGCTGCCGTACTACGTCGAGAATCCGTTCGAGCTGTTCGTGGCGGATCATTCCTCCCACTTCGACTGCCCGACGATCGAATCACTCCTCGCCTCGGTGGGATTCCAAATCGAAATCATCGAGACCGGCTGGGTGACGAAGGAGATCACATTGATCGCCAGAAATCTCCCCGGGCCAAACGTGAAATCCAACGGCACCGCGCCATCGGTTCCCGCGATGATCGACTGGCTGGGCGCGGTGGTGAAGGAGTCCCGGTCCATCGCCGACAAGTCACCGCGCTTCGGCCTCTTCGGCACCGCGATCGCTTCCACCTGGCTGTTCAGTGAATTGGAAGGCCGCGTCACCTTTTTCGTCGATGAGGATCCGAATCGCATCGGAAAGGAAATCTTCGGCCTGCCCATCCACGGTCCGTCCACAGTGCCCGCCGACAGCGATGTCTATGTCGGCCTCGCGCCCAAGATTTCGCAGCAAGTGATCCGCCGGTTGCAGTCCCCGACCGTGCGTTATCACGGCGTCGCGCCGCTGCCGTAAGGAGCACTGCCTTTCGGATACTCGCACTGCATGCGATCCGGAAACGCGCGGCGGGCGCGGGCCAATGTAGCGCCGACGACCCGTCGGCGTGACACGATGGGCGGAGGCGGCGGGATGGCCCGGCGAACGTCATGTGAACTCCATCCTTGCCGCGGGCGGCCACGTCGCCAGCCGACGACTCGTCGGCGCTACATTTCGCGCCTGCCCGTCGCGTGCGGAAAATCCGCAAGGCATCGGCCGCAAGCGGGGGTTTTCACTCCTCGCGCAGCGCCTTCACCGGATCGAGCCGGGCGGCGAATCGCGCCGGGATGTACGCGGCGGCGATGCAGATGACCATGGCCATCGAGCAGATGATGAGGATGTCCTTCGCCGTGATGGCCGACGGGATGCCGGTGAGCTGATAGACCGCTGCCGGAAAAATGTCGCGGTGCATGTAGTGGATGATGAGCTGCCGCGCTTCGTTGCGCCACGAGAGGATGCCCCATGCCAGGAGCAGGCCCACTGCATTGCCGAAGATGCCGACGACGAATCCCTGGCCGACGAAGATGTTCACGATCTGCGACGGCGCGGCGCCAAGGGCCTTGATGACGCCAATCTCGCGTTTCTTCTGGACGATGACGGTGATGAGCGTGTTCGAGATCGAGAATGCGGCGACGACGACGATGATCATCAGGATGAAAGTCATCATCACGCGTTCCTGCACGACGGCTTCGAGGCGCGTGCGGTCGGCGTCCATCCACGAGGAGACGGCGAATTCCGGGCCGAGCCTTTGCGCGATGTCCTTGCGGATGCGCTCAGCCCAGTCGGCGTCGCGGGTGCGGATCGAGAGCCCGTGAACGGCGCTTTCAAAATCATAGATTTCCTGCGCGACGGAGAGCGGGACGATGACCACGCCGGAGTCGAACTGATACACGTCGCTCTTGAACAGCCCGACGACTTCCAGCTCCGCCGGGCGGACCAGCGACCGTATTTCTTTGATCGTCTTCGCATTCGGATCCTCCTTTTCGAGCCGTTTGAGTTCGTCCGCGACCTTCGTGAGATTGCCCGGGCCGTGCAGGTTGATCCTGTCGCCGACCTGGATGTGGAGCGAGGCGGCCAGTTCGTAGCCCATCACGCACTTTTCGCTGTCCAGCTCGTAGCGTCCGCCGGGGCGGATGAAACTCGGGATGTCGATGAGCTTCAACTCGCCCTTCGGCTGCACACCGCGGAGCGTGGCCCCGGTGAAGTTGCCCTGAAACTCGAGTAGCATCGGCCCCATCACGTACGGCGAGATGCCTTGGAAATCCGGGTAGTCCTTTTGCAACTGCTCCTGCAGCGATTCCCAATCCTCCAGCGGCCCGGTCGCATTGCTCACCCGCAGATGCGGCTCGAAACCGACCAGGTGCGAGCGCAGTTCGCGGTCAAAGCCGGTCATCACCGCGATGACCACGACCAGCGCCATGATGCCCAGCGCCACGCCGAGCACGGAGAGCACTGTGATCACCGAGACAAAAGTCCGCTTCGGCTTCAGGTATCGGACGGCGAGGAAAAGGCTGAAAGGCAACTTCACGAAAGGCGCGGACGGTGGGCGAGCCCGCCGATGGCGTCAATGACGGGGCGTGATTTGATTCGTGTCCACAGCGACGTTCTGCAGGTTGCGTCAGGCGCAAGGAGGGGCGCTTTGAAAGCGCCCTCTGGCAGCGGTCGCTCCGCGCCGCTGCCAGCCCTGACCGTGGCAATGCGAAAAGATCCTCCTCTCCTCGAACTCCGCAGATCCCCTGAGATCCTCACGCCTCTGGCTCGATGCGGCGCGGAGCGACCGCATCGAGAGGGCGCTATCAAAGCGCCCCTCCTTGTTCTCGCACCACGCTTTCTTGAACCTGAAATGAATCACACCCTCAATGACGGTAAATTTCGAAAAAGACTGTTGACTCGTCGCTCGGAAGAAGCATCCTTCGCGCATTATGAAAAGACTTCTCTCCCTCCTCATGTGCTTTGTGTTTCTCCAAGCTCAGACCTTCGCCTGGCGTGGCGGACCGGGGGGCGGGGCTACTCGACAGGTGACGGGATCTTTCTCGGGCACGCTGGTCGAGACGGCTGCCACCGGCACGGATGTCGGGCTTTTTCTCATCACCATACCGGGTTCCGGGCCTGCATCCGGTCAAATCGTGATTTTCACCGCGGGGGCGCAGGGAACAATTAGTGGCACCACTCCACCGGTCGTAACGGCCAGTAAGGCACCCGGTTTTACCCTTGCGCTGGTAACGGGTCTCAGTGATCCGGCTAAGGGAACTTTCACGGGAGTCTTCGGCGGGGCTAACGCGTTGACTTCTGGGGGCGGCGGCACCGGCACCGGCACCGGCGCCGGCGGGGGTGGGGGCGGCGGCTCGATTGATTCGATCGCCGGGACGATGACCGCAACGGTCGCCAATTCCTCTCTCGCGCGTTCCAGTAGCCTTCGATTGAACGGAACTGCAACAGCTCAGTCTTCTTCCCGGACGACAGCGACAACCATTGCAGGAATTGATCCGGTCGCTCTGGCGGGGGTGAAGACATTCCTCGTTGATGGTTGGCAGATTTCGAGCAGCAACGCCGCCGCGTTGAGCTTCCCGCCGCTGACCACCAGCACCATTGTTTCAGGACTCATTCGATAGTTTCCGCGCCGGAGCGCGCTGGTTTACATCGCGGACGCCCAAATTTACTTAGCTCGCGAACGTGGCCTATCCAGTTACGTCCATGAGAAAGGGTGTGACGCTTCTGGAGGTGTTGGTCGCAATCGTCATCATCGGCATCTTGGCGTCGATGCTTCTGCCAGTTTACAGCAGCTACACTGCCCGGATGGAAGAGGCCCGTTGCCTCAACAACCTGCGCGGCCTCTACGTTGCCGCATCAGGTTACCTTCAAGCGAATGATTCCTGGCCCCAGATTCCGGTGCAGTTGTTGGTGGAGGACTCGAAAACCTACGCACGCTTGTGGGTGACCGCACTCAGCCCCTTTGGCGCCCCGCTCAAGACATGGATCTGCCCGACGATGCAACGGTCGCTCGGTACCTCGATGGATGACTTGGCGAAGGACGAGAACTACCGGATCGACTTCATCGCCACACCATTCAGCGACGATCCCATCTCTCCGAGGGCCACCCCCACGCATCCGTGGTTTATCGAGAAGACAGGCCTGCACAGCCGCGGGAATCTGGTCATCCTCACCAACGGCACGACAACGTCGCTCAAAGACTTGACCGGTTTTGGCAATTGAGGGCGTGCTGGGGAATCGGTTCACGGGTGCTGCTCGGCGGAACCTCCCCCGTGACCCGCCAGCAGCCTGTTGAAAAACCCACGCACGACGGTGGAAGACAGGCCTCCGGCCTGGCAGGGCATGCGGGCCTCTGGCCTGCAAACCATGCTCCGGTGCGACTCTACAGGCGGAACGCCTGTCTGCCCTGTCAGCCGAGACGGCTGATACGACATCTACAGCCTGAGTGGCGGAATGCAGGCGGCGGTGGTGGGGTCGCGTAGCTTAGCTCTTCCGAGCTGCGCATCACGAGGCTTCACGCGCAGAGCCACCAGCGCAGCTCGGGAGAGCCACGCTACTTTCCAGCCACGTGCCGCCATCTTGCAACAGGACTATGCCAATCGTATGACTTCCGTCCGCCGCCCGAGTATTTCAACAGGCTGCCAGCGCTAACGTGAAACTGGCGGGTGATCCGCGAGCTTCTCGACCGCCTTTGCCAGAGCCCGGGCGCGGTGGCTCAGGGTGTTCTTCACCTCGCTGGCGAGCTGGCCGAATGTTCCGGTGTGACCGTCGGGGATGAAGAGGGAATCGTAGCCAAAACCGCCGGTGCCGCGTTCCGCGGAAACCACCCGTCCCTCGACATGGCCGTCGAACGTCGCCACGGTCCGGCCCGCTTCGGCGAAAGCCATCACGCAGCGGAAGCGCGCGTTCCACGGTTCGGGCACACCGCTGGCGGCGAGTTCGCGCGTCAGGCGCGCACGGTTTGCCTCATCGTCGCGCTGCGCTCCGGCGTAGTGCGCGGAATTCACACCTGGCGCGCCGCCGAGCGCATCCACCTCCAGGCCGGAATCATCACTGATCACCAGTCCGGGAAACACCAGTGAGGCCGCCTCGGCCTTGATGCGCGCATTTTCCTCGAAGGTCGCACCCGTCTCCTCCGGCGCGGGCACCTCGGGATGCGCGGTGAGGTCGCTGATCTCCCAGGCATCGCCGAGAATGGCGCGGATCTCCGCGGTCTTGTGGGCGTTCTTCGTGGCGATGAGCAGGCGGGGCATGGAGGCGAACATCCAACATTCAAGATCGAACATTCAACATCCAACCAATGACGAATGCAGAATGCCCGGCGTCGGATGTTGGATGTTCAATGTTGAATGTTGGATGTTGAATGCCCGATGTTCCGCTCCCTTTCAACATGAGCAACGAGCGCCGCAGACCATTTCCTTTCGACCAATTCGAGCCGCGCTGGCAGCGCGTGTGGGCGGAGCGGCAGACCTTTCACACGCCGAATCCCGGCGAGCCCGGATTCGACGCGACGCGGCCGAAATACTACGTGCTCGACATGTTCCCCTACCCGAGCGGCGCGGGGCTGCACGTCGGACACCCGGAGGGCTACACGGCGACGGACATCCTCGGGCGCTTCAAAAAAATGAGCGGCTTCAACGTGCTGCACCCGATGGGTTGGGATGCGTTCGGCCTGCCTGCGGAGCAATACGCCATCAAGACCGGCCAGCACCCGCGCGCGACCACCGAGGCGAACGTCGCGAATTTCCGCGCGCAGCTCCAGCGCATCGGCTTCGGCTACGACTGGCAGCGCGAGGTGAACACCACCGACCCCGGTTATTTCAAATGGACGCAGTGGATTTTCCTCCAGCTCTACAACAGCTACTTCGATTACGAATTGAACAAGGCCCAGCCTATCGCGCTCCTCGAAGATGCGCTGTCCGACTCGCCGCAGCGGCGCAGTGAGTGGGAGGAAAATATGTATCTCCTCGGCACATACCAAGGATGGCGCGAATGCACCGAACCGTCGCGCGAAGAATGGCGTGAGAGCTTCATCACCCGTTCGCGCCTCGCCTACATTTCCTCCGCGCCGGTGAACTGGTGCCCCGAACTCGGCACCGTGCTCGCGAACGAGGAAGTCGTGGATGGGAAAAGTGAAGTCGGCGGCCATCCAGTCGAGCGTCGCCCGATGCGACAGTGGATGCTGCGCATCACCGCCTACGCGCAGCGTCTCATTGATGAACTCGACGGTCTCGACTGGCCGGAGAGCATCAAGATTCACCAGCGAAACTGGATCGGTCGCAGTGAAGGCGCGGAGGTGCGATTTGCGATTGCAGCGGGGAGCGCGGGTGCCCCGCCCGCAGTTTCCAGCGCCCCGCTGGAAACACCGGACGTCGCCAATGCAACTATTGCAAGCAACGCCCCTCCACGTCCGATGTCGTCGGCGGTGGCGCCAACGACTGCGGGCGGGGCGCCCGCGCTCCCCGTCATCACCGTCTTCACAACGCGACCGGACACACTCTACGGCGCGACTTACATGGTGCTCGCGCCGGAACATCTGATCGTGGACCAGATCGTCACTGAGGAACAGGCACCCGCCATCGAGGAGTATCGTGAAAAAGCCGCGCGCAAGAGCGACCTTGAGCGCGCCGAACTCGCGAAGGACAAGACCGGCGTCTTCACCGGCGCATTCGCGATCAACCCCGTGAACGGCGAGCGCATCCCGATCTGGGTCGCCGACTACGTCCTTACCGGTTACGGCACCGGCGCGATCATGGCTGTGCCCGCGCACGACGAGCGCGATTGGGAGTTTGCGAAAAAATTCGCGCTGCCCATCCGCGAAGTCGTCTCGCCGGAGCCGCGGCTCGGGCTGGGCGGCGGCAGCGTGTGCGATGCGGAGCCGCTCGAATGCTTCGTCGGCGAAGGCTACGCGATCCACAGCGGCCCGCTCGATGGACTGCCCACCGCAGCCGCGAAAACCGAAATCACCGCGCGCCTCGAAGCGCAGGGCCTCGCCAAAAAGACGATCAATTTTAAACTCCGCGACTGGCTCTTTTCGCGCCAGCGATACTGGGGCGAGCCGTTCCCCATCGTGTGGGAAAATGGAAAGCACCGTGCCGTCGCTGAGAGCGAACTGCCCGTCGTCCCGCCGGAGCTGGCCGATTTCAAACCCACCGGCACGCCCGAGCCGCCGCTCTCGAAGGCGAAGGACTGGGTGCAATATTCCGCCACCGCCACGCGCGAGCTGAACACCATGCCGCAGTGGGCCGGCTCGTGCTGGTATTACCTGCGCTACATGGACAACGCGAACGCCGAGCGTTTCGTCGGCGCGGCAGCCGAGAAATACTGGACCACTGGCGAAGTCACACCGACCTGGGCCGACGCCCTGCACGAGCTTTACACACTCGCGGAGACTTCGGATGAAAACGCGAAGCGATACATCCAATACGGCACCGTTTCCGACAGGGAAGCGCGGCGCATCCAGGACGCGACCGGCCTCGATTTGCACGGTTACCGGCGGATGATTGATCTCTACGCCATCCGCCACATTTTGAAAAAATACGGCGACGCAAAGGCCGAGGAGTCGCGAGGCCAGGTCGCTGTGACGGAGGACATCCTCCTCCGCATCCCGGAGATCGTCGCGAATCCTGATCGGATTCTTGCGAAGGGGAAAAACAGCGAGGGCCGTGATCTGATTGCATACGAGAAGCAGGTGAACGGAGTCGTATTCTTCGTCGAAGAAGCCAGCACCAAGCACGATCTGCTCGCCGCGACCACCATGTACGTAAAAATGGCGACGGCGAGCGATGCCGCTTGCGCAGCCTGCTCTGACACGTCCGAGACGGTCCGTCGCACGCGGGTATTGGTAGGCCCCCCTTCCTCTTCCCGCAAGTCGCAACCGCCCCACGGCGGCGTGGACCTCTACGTCGGCGGCACCGAGCACGCCGTGCTGCACCTGCTCTACGCGCGGTTCTGGCACAAGGTGCTCTTCGACCTCGGCCACGTCAGCACGCCCGAGCCGTTCCAGCGCCTCGTGAACCAGGGCCTCATCCTCGGCGAGGACGGGCAAAAGATGAGCAAGTCGCGCGGCAATGTCGTGAACCCCGACGACGTCATTTCGGAATACGGCGCGGACTCGCTCCGACTCTACGAGATGTTCATGGGCCCGCTCGAAGCGACGAAGCCGTGGAGCATGAGCGGCGTCGAGGGCGTGTTCCGATTCCTCGCCCGAGTGTGGCGGCTCGTGATGGAGGAAAATCAGGCCGGCGAGTGGCAGCTCAGCGCCGCCGTGCAGGACGTGCCGATGGAAAAATCCGTCGCGAAGGTCGTCCACGCCACGATCAAAAAAGTCGGCGAAGACATCGAGGCGCTCAGCTTCAACACCGCCATCGCGCAGATGATGGTCTGCACAAACGCACTCATCGCCACGAACCCGCGTCCCGTCGCGGCGATCCGCCTGCTGCTGCAGGTGCTGAATCCGTTTGCGCCGCATCTTACCGAGGAGCTGAACGCAGCAGTGGGGCAGGCGACTCGCCTGCCAAGTCCCAGCGGGCGACCCGCCCGTTGTTCCGGCGAATCGCCGGAACAGACTGCCGCAGGCGAGTCGCCTGCGCCACTTCCTGCGTCCGCACCCGAACACTCGCTGCTCGCCGATCAAAGCTGGCCCGCCTACGACCCCGTGCTGCTCATCGAGGATGAAATCGAACTCCCCGTGCAGGTGAACGGCAAACTGCGCGACAAGATCGTCGTGAAAAAGGACGCCACGCAGGCCGACATCGAGGCCATCGCCAAGGCCGCGCCGAAAGTCGCCGAGTCACTCGCCGGCAAGACGATCAAGAAACTCATCGTCGTCCCCGGCCGGCTGGTGAACATCGTCGTGGCTTAGCAGCCTGTTGAAATACTTGGAAACGTCCCACGCAAAGGACGCGAAGGACGCTAAGCCGCATTTCTCACAGTCGATGGGAGGAAAGTGATGAGTAATTAGTGATTAGTTGCGCCGCGCCCGGAGAACTAATTACTAATTACTTACCACTCCACGATCGGCCTCTGCAACACGCTGTCGTCCCTTTCTCCAAGAGTGTGAGAAATGCGGGCTAAGCCCGCGGTAGAAATTCTTCTTCGCGAACGCTGCGGCCTTTGTGTGAGGTGATTTTCACAGAGTGTCAGAGCGTGTTATCCACACTTGCCCGCTCACGCGCGGATGGCCAACGGCCCGTGCCTTACCAGCCAGAGCGACATCCTGGGTCTCCGGCCACAAAGGATCGAGTCTCGCAAAACTGGTTGATGGCACGAGGCGCGGCGGCAATGTGGGGCCGACGATTCGCCGGGCAAAAGGCGCGGGAGCAGATGAGATGTCCAAAGTCGCACCGCGCGTGTTGCCTGTGGCTGCGCCAGCCTGCGTCCAATTTCGCACTGGGCGTCACAATGGAATTCCACGCGCCGCCCTTCGCCAAACGCGCGGTGCCGACACATCGTCGGCGCTCCATTCCTGCCGCGCACGGCTTGCCCCGGTTTTCCAACCCAGTCCGGCATTCCGGGACTGAACCCGGTTGGCAAGGTTCGATAGTGCTTTCACGCGGCACGGCCTCGCTGCTTCACTCTGAAAAACCGTGCGCCGCGCCTCCGAACCAATCCCGACGCTCGCGATCCCGGACTCATTTTCGCCGGACGAGCCGCAGCTCGTCGGTGTCTCCGGCGGGCGGGATTCGATGGCGTTGCTTCACTCGCTGCACGAGCGGGGTTTCAGGAAGCTGTTCGCGTGTCATCTGGACCACCGGCTTCGTCCCGAGAGCGCGGCTGACGCGGCATTCGTCCGCGAGGTTGCGGATTCCATCGGGGTCGAGTGTGTCTTGGGAACGTCCGATGTTGCCGCGTTGGCCAGACAGGAACGGCTTTCGATCGAGACCGCGGCGCGTGAAGCCCGGTACGATTTTTTTGCCCGCGCCGCGCTTGAACGCGGATGCCCGCGGCTCTTCCTCGCGCATCATGCGGATGATCAGGTGGAGACCTTTCTGCACAATCTGCTCCGTGGCGCAGGGCCCGCCGGGCTGTGCGGAATGAGAGCGGTGTCGTCCCGCGAGATTCACGGAATCGAACTCGTCATCGCGCGGCCTTTCCTCGGTGTGACACGCGAGCAGATCGATGCCTACGTCAAGAGGCACGGGCTCCGATTTTGCGAGGATGCGTCGAATGCGGACCCGCGCTTCACGCGCAACCGGCTCCGTCATTCGGCGATTCCCGCGCTCACTGCCGCGCTGGGGCGCGATGTCCGGCCGGCGCTGCTGCGCGCGGTGGAGCTGCTGCGTGCGGAGGATGAGTTCCTTTCCGCGCAGCCGGAATTGCGCGGCACACCCGATGCGCTCCAGGTGCCGATGCTCGCCGCGCTCCCGCTCGCTTTGCAGAGGCGTTTGATTCACCACTGGCTGCGGCGGCACGGGGTTCCTTCCTGTGGCTTTCCGGAAGTCGAGGCCGTGCGCGGGCTCACCGAGTCGCGAACTGCGAAGGTGAACCTGCCGGGCGATCTGTGCGCCCGTCGCAGGGAGAAGCGAATCTTCCTCGCGCCACAGTAGCGACGGACGGGCGAAGTTTGCATCGCGTCAGCGCGACCTGCGTACTTGATTGAGGCGAGCGACGAAGGCTCGACGGCGGGAGGCCATTTGGTCTGGCCAAAAAGCGGCAGATTATTTTCTAAGCCTCTCACCGGTGCCGGGTCTCCCATCCAAGCCACCGATTTGGCGGCCCGCTTCCCGCTGGGATTTCTCGTGAATCCCGGCGGACACCGGGCTGGCAGTCACCATTGGCAACCAGCAGGATCTCTGCTGACAAAACATCACATTACTGAACACCCAAGACATTATGAGCGACACCAAACCCGTAACCTGGAACGATGACCCCGCACATTTCCGCAAGGTCAATCGCCGCGAATTCCTCTATGCCGGCCTCGCCGGTGGCATCGGCCTCTCGATGGGGGAACTCTTCAAACTGCGCGCCAATGAGACCGACGTCCTCCCGGCCACCGCGGAATCTCTGATCCACATCTATCTGCCCGGTGGCTGCGCCCATCAGGAGACATGGGATCCGAAGCATCTCGCGCCGATCGAATACCGCGGCCCTCTCGGCACGGTGGACACGGCGATTCCCGGTGTGAAATTCTCGCAGTATCTTCAGGAGACCGCGAAGATCGCCGACAAGCTCACCGTGGTCCGTTCGATGACCCACGGCGAAGCGGCTCACGAGCGCGGCACGCACAACATGTTCACCGGCTACCGTCCGTCGCCCGCGATCAATTACCCGTCCTTCGGCGCGGTCGTCAGCCACGAACTCGGTTCGCGCAACAGCCTGCCGCCTTACGTCTGCGTGCCGAGCCAGCCAAATGAATTCGCCGGCACCGGCTACATGAGCAGCGCCTACGGGCCGTTCAGCCTCGGCAGCGATCCGGCTTCGGCGGGCTTCACCGTGCGCGACTTGAATATGGGCAAGGGGATCACCAATGAGCGCTTCGACCGCCGCCGCAACATCCTCCAGGCGGTGGATGAGCATTTCCGCACTTTGGAAAAGAGCGACGCCATCACCGCGATGGACGGCTTCTACCAGGCCGCCTACGCGCTCGTCTCCAGCCCGCAGGCGCGTGAGGCATTCAATCTCGCCGCCGAGCCGCAAAAGATCCGCGAGGAATACGGCATGCATGAAGCCGGCCAGCGCATGCTCATGGCTCGCCGCATGGTCGAGTCCGGCGTCCGTCTCGTCAGCCTCACCTACGGCGGCTGGGACATGCACTCCGGCATCGCCAACGGCATGCAGCGCAATCTGCCGAAGTTCGACCAGGCCTATTCCGCCCTCATTCGCGACCTCGATCGTCGCGGCATGCTCGACAAGACGCTCGTCATGATCAGCTCCGAATTCGGCCGCACGCCGAAGATCAACAAGGACGCCGGTCGCGACCACTGGCCGAAAGTCTTCTCCGTCGTCTTCGCCGGCGGCGGCTTCAAGCGCGGCTACGTCCACGGCTCCAGCGACCCGACCGGCAGCGAGCCGGCGGATGATGCGCTGACCGTCGAGAACATGGCGACCACCGTCTATCGCTGCCTCGGCATCAACGCCGACAAGCGTCTGATGGCACCGGGCAACCGCCCGATCGACATCGTGCGCGGAGGCACGGTCGTTCAGGACCTGCTCGCCTAAGCTCGGGACCAGCACCAATTCGCAACCGCCGCCACTGGGAAACCGGTGGCGGCGGTTTTGCTTTTGCGGCGGATGGTGACGCTGGTGCCAGAAGCGGCCCTGCTGTCCGGTGGCATGGCAAAGTGGTGGAGTCGGCAAGGTGGAAGCGTGCTTCCAGCCGCTTGAGCAAGTGCGTGGAAAAGCGCTTCCCATTTCCAAGCTCCGCCCGTTCAGGCGGAGATTTTTCCATAAACGAGAAAATTGCGCTTGATTCCACATTCGTCTTATCCCGTGTAGTCGAGTCGGAATTAAATGAAGCTCTCAAAGAAAGGTGAATACGCGCTCCGTGCGCTGCTGGATCTCGCGATGGCGCAGGCCCTCGACCGTGATCTCGTGCCCTTGAGCGCACTGGCAGAAGCGCAGAAAATGCCCGCCACATTTCTGGAGCAGATCCTCATCGAACTCCGCCAGGCAGGCCTTCTCGCCAGCACCCGCGGGAAGTACGGCGGCTACTCGCTCGCGAAGCCGGCCTCGGAAATCATGATCGGCGATGTCGTCCGGATGATTGACGGCCCGCTCGCGCCCATCGGCTGCGTGAGCCACACGGCCTACGAGCGTTGCACCTGCCCCGATGAGGAGCACTGCGGGCTGCGCCTCATCATGTTGGACGTGCGGAACGCCATCGCGAACGTCCTCGACCGCTACAGCCTCGCGAGCCTCGCCGAGATCACACTTCAGAAACTCCGCCGCGATGGGCTGCTCCCGCCGGTCGTGGACCTCATCCGACACCTCAGCCTCGCCGCACGCCCGCAGCGCGCAATCCAGTCGTCACCGGTTCGCCCCGAGCCTGAATTCTACATATGAAATTCAACACCATCCTCCTCCTCGCGACGGCAACCCTGGCAGCCACCTTCAGCGGCTGTGGCAGGAAAGGCGATGGCGGCGCGCCCGTGTTGCGCGTCGGCTTTTTCCCGAACATCACGCACGCGCAGGGTCTCATCGGCTACAATGAAACGGCCACGAAAGCGGCAGACGGCTGGTTTGAAAAAGCCACCGGCGCGAAAATTGAATGGTATCCGTTCAACGCCGGCCCGAGCGCCATCGAGGCGCTGCTCGCGGGATCGATCGATGTCACCTACGTCGGCCCGAATCCCGTGCTCAACGGCTACATCCGCACCAAGGGCGCGAACATCCGTGTGCTCGCCGGCTCAGCGCGCGGCGGCGTCGCGCTCGTCGTGCAGCCGGGCAGCGGACTGAAGACGCCAGCGGATTTCCGCGGCAAAAAGATCGCGACGCCGCAGCTCGGCAACACGCAGGACGTGGCCGCGCGGGCGTGGCTGAAGGCCGGCGGGCTGAACATCACCCACAGCGGCGGCGATGCATTCGTCGTCCCGACGCAGAACCCCGACCAGTTCGATCTTTTCAAACGCAAGGAACTCGACGCCGTGTGGACGGTCGAGCCGTGGGTCTCGCGCCTCGAACTCGAGGCCGACGCCGAGCGGCTTCTCTCGCAGGACGACACATTCATCACGCTCGTCGCGACAAGCACCGGCGCGCTGAAGGACAAGGCGGACTTGCTGAAAAAATTCATCGCTGCGCACGAGGCGCTCACCGCGCGCATCGCGAGCGAGCCGGATTTTGCAAAGCCCGCCGTCGCCGCCGCGCTGCTGAAAGCGACCACGCGCCCCATCCCTCCCGCGCTGCTCGATCGCGCATGGCCGCGGCTGAAATTCACCACCGCGCTCGACCGCAAGGATTTCGAGTCCGCGATGAACGACGCCAGGGCCGCCGGGCTGCTGCCGGAGACCGCGGACCTCACGAACCTTTTCGCCCGCCCATGAGCGTCGCAACGGAACTCTCTCCCCCGCCGCCGGCGAAAATCCGCCTCAGCGGAGTGAACAAAGTCTTCGCCGGGCCGCGTGGGAATCTCACCGCGCTCCAGGACATCGATCTCGAAATCGGCGACGGCGAGTTCGTATGCTTCGTCGGCTCGAGCGGCTGCGGAAAGAGCACACTGCTGCGCATCGTCGCGGGGCTGGAGCGCGACTTCACCGGCGACGCCGAGGTGGACGGCAACCCCATCAAGGAACCGGGCCGCGACCGCACGGTGATGTTCCAGGAGCACGCGCTCTTCCCGTGGCTCGACACGATGGGCAACGTACTCTTCGGACTGAAACTGAAGCCCGGCCTCACCGACCACGAGCGCAAGGAAGTCGCGCACTATTACCTGCAACTCGTCGGGCTCGCCGGCTTCGAGCGCTCCGCCATCCACGAACTGAGCGGTGGCATGAAACAGCGTGTCGCCCTCGCCCGCGCCCTCGCGCCGAATCCCCGCGTGCTGCTGATGGACGAACCGTTCGCCGCGCTCGACGCCATGACGCGCGAGCAGCTCTACGGCGACATCCAGGCCATCCACGCCGCGCGGAAACAGACGATCCTCTTCGTCACGCACAACGTCCGCGAAGCCGTCTGCCTCGGCGACCGCGTGCTCCTCTTCTCCCCGCGTCCCGGACGAATCCGGCGCGAGTTCAAAGTCGAATTGCCACGCCCGCGGGAATTCAACGACGCCGCGCTCGCCGCCCTCTCGCGCGAGATCACCAACGAATTGAAAACCATCCTCGCCATCCCCGCGCCCGGCGTCGTCGCAGCATGAAGAATTTCATTCCTGCCGTCGCCATCTTCGCCGCACTCGTCGCGGGGTGGGAAATCTACGCGCGCCAGTCCGGCGCGTCCGCCGTCCTGCTGCCGCCGCCCAGCGCAGTCGCGCAGTATTATCTCGGCGCGATGAAGACCGGCGAACTGCTCGACGCCTCGCTCGTCACCATGCGCCGCCTTACGATCGGCTACTTCATCGGCATCGCGCTCGGCATCCCGCTGGGCATGCTCACCGCGCGGTTCAAGCTCGCGCATAACACGCTCGGCGTGATCGCGCTCGGCCTGCAGACTCTGCCGAGCGTCTGCTGGGTGCCGCTCGCCATCCTGTGGTTCCGCCTCACCGAGACCGCCATGCTTTTCATCGTCATCATGGGCACCGTCTGGGCCGTGATCCTCGCGACCGACCACGGCATCCGGCAGATTCCGCCGCTCTACCGCGAGGCCGCGCTCACGATGGGCTCGCGCGGCCTGCACCTGTGGTGCCGCGTGCTGGTCCCCGCGTCGCTGCCGCACATCGTCAGCGGCACGAAACAGGGCTGGGCCTTTGCATGGCGCTCGCTCATGGCGGCGGAAATCTACGTCACCATCCTCGGCGCAAACGGCCTCGGCCACCTGCTGCACTTTGGGCGCGAACTGCACGCCATGGACCAGGTTGTCGGCCTCATGCTGCTCATCATCTTCATCGGCTTCGCCGCCGACAAAGTCCTCTTCAGCCCGTGGGAACGCTTTCTCCACCGCCGCTGGGGGCTCCGCGAATCGTGACGAGAATTGAGAGTTGCGAGGCGGCACCACGTCTCCCTCTCAACACCCAACTTCCAATCCGCACACACCATGACTGAAACCCAGACACTCACATCCGAACCCTGGATCGAAATCGTCCGCCGCAAAATCGGCACGATGCGTTTTGGCTCCGTCCAGATCGTCGTCCACGAGGGCCGCGTGACGCAGGTCGAGGCGACGGAAAAGACGCGCCTGCCTGCGGAAGGTGGCACAGCCCGGCCCGGCTGTGGCGAATCGCCGCGCGAGCGGCAAATCCACGAACCGCAGGAAACCTGAATCGAACATCCAACCTCCGCGCAACGGAACACAGGCGGGACGCGCCGTGCCACTCTCCGCAGACCTGTAACGCCACCTTCTCCCACCGGCACACGCCGGAGGAGCACCAGCATCCGACTGAGCACGCTGACCGGACCACCGGACGTTTGTTCCCAAAATGGAAAACAATTCATCCATGCATTCGAAATCGATTCTCGTCGGCAGCATCGGGCTGCTCACGCTTGCGCTGTCTGCGCACGCCGCAGATGCCGTCATCCATACATTAGCCAATTCAGCCGGCTCACGCTCTCCCAGTACGGCAACGAAACGCGGAAAGCCCTCCTACTATCGGGACGCCCGCAGCTACTCCACGAAACGCGATCTGGATCCACCGAAATACACGCGCAACCTCAGCGAGATCGGCATCGAATCGCTTTCCGATCTCACGTGGCTGGATGTGGGGTTGGACTACCGCTTCCGCTACGAATACCGCGCCGACGACATCCGCCGGGCGACTGCGGTCCTGGACCAACCATTCCTGCATCGAACGCGTCTCTATCTCGGAATCAGGGACGCCCTCGATCCGTTGCGCTTCGCCATCGAGTTGACCGACTCGCGCCGCTACCACAGCCGCTTCGAGCGGGACAATCGCGACGTGAACGAGTTCGAACTCACGACCCTCTGCGCCGAACTCTATTTCAAAGGCGCCCTCGGCCATGACGCACTCGGCAACGACCGGCCCCTCAGCATCCGCGGTGGCCGGATGAACTTCGAATTCCTCGACCGCCGCCTGCTAGCCAACAACCAATGGCGCAACACGCCTAACACCTTCCAGGGATTCCGCATCACGCTGGGCCGCGAGGAAAATGACTGGCAACTCGAGCTGCTCGCCGTGCAGCCCCTCGCCCGGCTCAAGTATGATCTCGACGAGCCAGTCGCAAACCAATGGGTGTACGCCGCCATCGGCCACTGGCGTCGCTGGTCGGACATCATCACGCTCGAACCCTATTATCTCGGCCTCCAGCAATCCTCCGGGCTTGGTGTCATCGACCGCGAGATCCACTCGGCAGCCCTCCGCGGCTATGGCGTCTTTGGCGGCAGCGGCTTCGACTACGATTTCGATGTCGTCTATCAGTTCGGCCACAACGGCTCCGAACGGCATCGCGCATTCGGCGCCACCGCCGAAATTGGCTGCACGTTCGACCACCCGTGGAAGCCCCGCTTGAGCGCCTTTTACGGCTATGCCAGCGGCGACCGGGATCCCATGGACAACCAGAGCCAGCGCTTCGAGCGCTTCTTCGGCTTCGGGCGTCCCTGGTCCGCGAATGACTACATCGTCTGGGAAAACATCAGTACGCCGAAGGTGCGGGCCGAGATCCAGCCCGGCAGCAAACTGCGCGTGGACGCCGGCTACAGCTTCTACTGGCTGGCGAGCGACACGGATCGCTTTGCCAACGCCAACATCCGCGATCGCAAAGGCGCGAGCGGAAGCTTCATCGGCCACGAGTTCGACATCCGCGCGCGCTACCAGCTCACCCCCAAGGTGGAACTGACCGCCGGCTACGCGCACTTTGTGCCCGGCAACTTCACGCGCAACAGCGGCAAGCCGGACGACACCGATTTCGCCTACCTCGAGATCACGGTGAATGCATTCTGAGCGATGGTGGTGCCGTCTGCCGTCCCAATGCACGCCTCGGGTGATCCTGGGATGGAATGTGCGGCTCGCCTACTTCTTCGCCGGCGACTACCTGCGCGACACCGGCCCGCACAGAGACGCCGACTTCGGCTACCCCGACTTCGCGGACTCGCACCGCAAAACAACTATTTTCGGTGGTTTTGATCGCGCAAAACCGGCGCTCTACAGAGAGCCGCCCGGCAGGAATCCCCCGAAAGTGCCTGTAGTGCAGACCCAGCCTATTGCCACCCGCG
>Ga0209181_10004464_pt1 | contig 20820 bp, 21 predicted proteins | sample MAT05_FD_187208 | JGI IMG/M metagenome (GOLD analysis project Ga0209181, IMG submission 187208) | Freshwater microbial communities from Lake Fryxell liftoff mats and glacier meltwater in Antarctica - MAT-05 (SPAdes) (version 2) | ecosystem: Environmental > Aquatic > Freshwater > Ice > Liftoff... | reverse complement strand
GGAATTGTTCTGTTTCGACGACGATGTCGGCCCCGGCCTGCCGCTCTGGCTGCCAAAGGGCACAGTCTTAATTGAAGAATTAGAGAGATTAGCAAAGGAGACGGAATTTGCGGGTGGGTATGATCGCGTCCGCACCCCGCATCTCGCACGGGAGAGCATGTATCTCACGAGTGGGCATTTGCCGTATTACGAGGACTCGATGTTTCCGCCGATGGAGCTGGATGAAGAGCGAGTTCAGAGAGAGCCGATTTTAAAAATGCGCGCTGATGCGTTGGCATCCATCAGTGTTTTTGTCAGGGATCAGTTGGAGGAAACGCGGAATATTTCCCCTGAAGACCCGGAGGTTTTGCAACGTGTGAAAGCGGCGATTGATGATAACCGAGCGTCAGCGGAGGTCGTGGAGGCGTTTTCCAATCTTCAAAAGGCAGACAGCAAACTCGCGTTTTGCAGTCCTCCCAAAAAGTACTACCTCAAAGCGATGAACTGCCCGCATCACCACAAGCTCTTCGGAGCGGTGCCGCGTAGCTATCGCGATCTGCCGTTGCGTCTTGCGGAATACGGGACTTGCTACCGTTACGAGCAGAGCGGTGAGCTTTTCGGACTCATGCGCGTGCGGGCGATGCAGATGAATGACGCTCACATCTATTGCACGGAAGAACAGTTTGCCGCCGAGTTTGAAGCAGTGAACCAGATGTATCTCAAGTATTTCAAAATCTTCGGTGTCGAGCGTTACCAGTTTCGCTTTAGCACCCATAGCCCGGAGGAACTCGGCAAAAAGTACGTGGATCACTCAGATCTCTGGTTGAAGACCGAGAAGATGGTCCGCGATGTTCTTATTGCCAGCGGTGCGCCGTATGTCGAAGTGGCAAATGAAGCCGCATTCTACGGTCCGAAGATCGACATCCAGATCTGGAACGTCATCGGCAAGGAATTCACCTTGGCCACCAATCAGGTGGATTTCGCCGTCCCTGCGCGCTTCGGCCTGCAATACAAAGACCGCGACAACACGATGAAAACGCCGTTGTGCATTCATCGCGCCCCGCTCGGCACGCACGAGCGCTTCATCGGCTTCCTCATCGAGCACTACGCTGGGAACTTCCCGCTCTGGCTCGCACCTGAGCAAGTGCGCGTGCTTCCGTTGGGTGGTCCCGACGATACTGAACTCATGGATTCCGCCCACGCGTTGAAAGCTGAGCTGCGGAGTCACGGCGTCCGCGCGACGATTGACGACAGCAACGACCCGATCAAAGCCAAGATCGCCAACGCCGAGCAGTCGAAAGTGCACACCATGCTCGTCCTCGGCAAACGCGACCTTGAAGCCGGAGTCGTCAGCATCCGTATCCACGGCAAAGGCCCGCAAGGCGCCAAGCCAAGGGCTGAAGCAGTCGCCGATATCCTAGCCCAGATCAAAGAGCGTCGAGCGTAGATCGCATCTCATAGGGCGATGCAACCCAGAGCCAAACTCCACCCGTCTGAGATTAAATACACAGCAATCCATACGTTCAAATAAGCCCTGTTTTGAACATATGGGATTTTATATATGCATTTGAGCCGATATGACCTCCGCAAATGGCTTGAGCTTTCGTTGCACATAGCGCGTTGTAATCCGGCATAATTTTCTCAAAACCTCTAATGTCCACACCTGCACAACTCATTCATCACACCCCCGGTAAAGGGAAGACTTACTCCGTAGTGGGAGACAAATACGTGATACTCGCGACAGGGGAGGAAACCGGCGGGGCGTATTGTCTCGTGGAAGCAACGGTGCCGCCGGGAGGAGGTCCGCCGCCCCACTATCACACGCGGGAAGAAGAGACGTTTTATGTGCTGGAAGGTGAGATTGCTTTTACGGTCGGAGAGGAGACGATCATCGGCACGCCAGGGACATTCGTGCAAATCCCCCGCCACACGCCTCATGCGTTTAAAAACAAGAGCCCGGTTTCGGCTCGGATGCTGATTCAGTGTGTTCCCTCTGGATTTGAGAAATTTATGGCGGAGTTTGCGACTGAACTACCGTCGCCTGACGCATCGCCTCTTCCTCCCACATCTGGCGAAATCGAAAAGCTGCTCACAGTTGCTCCGGCATACGGGATCGTGTTGCTGCCGCCGCCTCATTAGCAGGTTGATTAAAATTTCTGCTAAAAGAAACAGCCGGTGAAAGAGGGAAATCTTTCACCGGCTGAAAAGTAGAAGCTAGCGCGTGTGTTTACTCGCCGTCCGAAGCGATGGCTGCCTGCGGGCAGATTTCAAGGGAGGCCTGAGCCTGGGCGAGTTCTGCGTCTCCTTCGGGTTGCTTGTGGAAATACACCTTCGACTCATCGTCGTTGTATTGCAAAAGATCGGGTGCCTCATCGAGGCAAACCCGGCATGGAGTGCAGAGCTCATTGTCCACATACCATGGACCAGGAATGTTTTCGGGAACTTTGTTGTTTTTATCAGCCATAAGTCGTGAGGTTTTAAATGAAGATTTGAGAGTGGATTAAAGAATGCGCCCGATGTTTGCAAGGGTGGCTTTTAGGAATTTTGCTACTTCTTCACTTCTTTTGCCCACGCGTCCTTGAGTGTGATCGTACGATTGAAGACGGGCGCGCCCGGCTTGGAATCGTAGTCGGGATAGAAATAGCCGAGCCGCTCAAACTGATAAGGCTGTCCAGCCGCCGGTTGCGCGAGCGACGGCTCTAGTTTTGCCCGGATGATTTGCAGTGACGCCGGGTTGAGCACAGTCCGGAAATCGCGTCCGCCGGCTTCTGGTTCGGCTTCGGTGAAGAGACGATCATACGCCCTCACTTCTGCCTCAATCGCAGTTTTGGCGCTCACCCAGTGGATGGTGCCTTTTACTTTCCGTCCGGCGTTTGTCATGCCCGTTTTGCTTTCGAGATCGGCGGTGCAGCGGATTTCGATCACGTTACCTTGTGCATCATTTACCACTTCGTCGCAGTGGATGATGTAGGCGTATTTGAGGCGCACGTCTTGGCCAGGGGTGAGACGGAAAAATTTCGGCGGCGGCGTCTCCATGAAGTCATCCTGCTCGATCCACAGCTCACGGGAAAAGGGAATGTCGCGCAGACCGGCGTCGGGATTTTCCGGGAGATTGATCGCCTGACACATCTCCGTTTTGTCCTCGGGATAATTGGTGATTACGACCTTGATCGGACGCAGCACCGCCATGCGACGCAGCCCGTGCTTGTTGAGATCAGCGCGGATCGCGTGTTCCAGCACGGCGACATCGGTGTGCGACATGTATTTAGTAACGCCGAGCTGATACGCAAAATCGCGTAGTGCGCGGGCACTCACGCCGCGTCGGCGCATCCCCGAGATCGTGGGCAGCCGGGGATCGTCCCAGCCTTTGACGATTCCCTCCTCCACAAGCTGGAGCACCTTGCGTTTGCTCATGACGGTGTAGGTGAGATTGAGCCGGGCAAATTCGTATTGGTGCGGACGCGGCTTCCAGAGTGCGAGCTGATCAATGATCCAGTCGTAAAGCGGCCGGTGCACTTCAAACTCCAGCGTGCAGATGGAATGCGAGATTCCCTCGATGGCGTCGCTCAGGCAGTGCGCGTAATCATACATCGGATAGATGCACCAGTGATTGCCGGTGCGATGATGTTCCGAATGCCGGATGCGATAAAGGATGGGATCGCGCAAATGGAGATTCGGGGACGCCATGTCGATCTTTGCCCGGAGCGTCTTCTTTCCGTCTGGAAACTCTCCACCGCGCATGCGCGAGAAGAGGTCGATATTTTCGGCGACTGTGCGCTCCCGAAACGGAGACGGGGTTCCCGGTTTCTCGGGTGCACCACGATACTCGGCGATTTGGTCACCACCCAGATCGCACACGAATGCCTTGCCAAGCTTGATGAGTTGAATGGCAAAATCGTAGAATTTGTCGAAGTAGTCGCTCGCGTAAAAAGGCTCGGCGGGTTGCTGCTTCAAGCCGATCACCTGATCCGCCCATCCGCCGATCAGCCAGTTTACATCCTCGCGGATACTGTCCACATACTCGGTGTCCTCGGCGGTGGGATTGGTGTCGTCCATCCGCAGGTTGCAGGTTCCTTGAAAATCCCGTGCGATGCCGAAGTTCAGGCAGATGCTCTTGGCGTGACCGATGTGCAGATAGCCGTTTGGCTCGGGCGGAAAGCGGGTTTTGATGCGGGGATACTTTGACTGCACAATATCCTGAGCGACGAGATCGCGGATAAAATCAGAAGGTGGAGGCGTGTCATTGGCTTCGTTGCTCATTAGTTGCGGATTCTTAGAAAAGATGACCGGCAAAGTCTAGCAGGCTGTTTGGCCCGGCGGGAAAGTTGGACTGGCCGTTTTTATAAACACTGGGGAGGCCTATTGGTTGGGCTTGTGCGTTAAATGATGTAAAACGCAACTTTATGAAACCGACAAAATCCAAATCATGGTTCTCCCGTTTTGCTAAACAGACAGCCAGGGCAAGCGGACGCCCCGCCGCATTCGGGCTCGCAGCAGCGGTCATATTGGCGTGGGCTGTCACCGGGCCGTTATTTCAATACAGCGACACCTGGCAACTCGTTATCAACACCAGCACTACCATCGTTACGTTTCTAATGGTGTTTCTCATTCAATCTACGCAGAACCGGGATTCTGAGGCCGTGCAGGTGAAGTTGGATGAATTGATTCGCTCTATTGAGGGCGCTCACAATGCCTTGTTGGATTTAGAAGAGCTGGAGGAGGAGGATTTGGATGAAATACGGGCGAAATACACTGCACTGGCCGAAAAGGCGCGAGAGGAAATTCCTATTGAGGAGGTATAAAAACACGGTGCGTTTACATCAAGCTGGTGCGGTAAAAGTGTTGAAGTGATGAGTGCCTTACCCACTTAACCGTGACTATGCAGAACTGGTCCACGAAAGACACCAAAGGCACGAAAAAGGGGGCCACGGAAAAGTGTTCAGGCATGAGCGAGAAGCCAAATCATCAATCATAATTCGTAAATCATAAATTCCTTCGCCTCCTTCGCGTTCTTCGTGGTAAACCCACCGCCGCATTTATGAATTCCAGAATCGCTCTCCCATCCTCTGCATTAAAAGTCGGTTTTGTCGGTTTCGGCGAAGTGAACACTCCGCGCGATATTATCGAACGGAAATGCAAATCAGCCCGGGATGCCATCGCAGGAGCCGGTTTTACCACGCTGATCGAGACGGTGCCGGTAAGCGATGATCCGGCGGGAAATGATGTCCGCCGTGCCATTCAGGACCTGTCGGACAAGGGGATGGATGTATTGGTGGTCTGCATCGCAGGATGGATTCCCACCCATGCGGTGATCAGTGTGATCAGCGAATTTCAACATCTGCCGATGGTGATGTGGGGGCTGGGCGGTTACTATGAAGGGGAGCGTCTGGTGACGACGGCGGATCAGGCCGGAACGACCGGACTCCGCAAGACGATGGCTGATTTTGGGTATCGTTTCCGTTACGTTTGGGATCTGCCGGGCAAGCCGCACAAGATCGAGCAAGTCGCTGAATTTCTCACCGCCGCCCACGCGACCCGCACTTTAAAGCATGCGAAAATCGGCATGATGGGCTTCCGCGATATGCGTCTATACGCGACCCTTTATGATGGTGTCTCACTAAAGAAGACGCTTGGGGTGGAGATCGAAATGTTTGAGATGCTCGACATGGTGCAGCGCGCGGAAAAAGTGACTGCGGCAGACGTGGAAGCAGTGATCGCGAAGGTGAAAAAGGAATGGACCTTTGAGAAGTCAGCTCAGGCGGAGACGCTGGAAAAGAGCGCCCGGTATTATCTGGCGATTAAACAGATCATCGAGGAGCAGCGTTACGACGGGATTTCTCTCATCGATGTGGACGGCATGAAGAAGCTGCTCCAACTACCACCAGCGATGATTTTTATGCTCATTGCCAACGAGCTTGGTCTGCCGACCATCCCGGAAAACGATTCTCTTGGTGCTGTGACACAACTCATCGTGAAGGCGCTGACGGGTCAGGCTGCCGCTTACTTTGAGTTTTACGAGTTTCTGGAGGATCGTCTCCTGATGGGAGTGCCGGATTACATTCCTGCCGCGGTGGTGGAAGGGGAAATGCGGGTGCGTCCGACCGCATTCGGTAGCTTTGCGGAAGGCGTCTTGAATATCTCCAAAGTGAAGACCGGTCCGGCCACACTCGCGCGTTTGCTTACCAATGAGAAGGGGTATGCGATGCATATTCTCACGGGTAAAGTCGCTACGCCGCGTTCATGGGAGGAGGCGGGGTGGGCGCAACCTGCGCCGCAGCTTCCGGGCTTTGAGTTTGTGCTGGATAGCACCGTTGAGGAGTTTGCAGAGAACGTCGCCGGTCAGCATTATATTCTCTCTTACGGGAATCAACTTGAGCTCATGAAACAGTTTTGCCGCCTGAACGGAATCCAGGTGATTCACCATCCAGCTACCCGGATTTAATTTGCATCTGTAAATATCCCCGATTGACGCCCCGGAAATCCCTGCGTAAGCCTTTCAGTTCTCTTTCTTTAATTTTTATGATCCGACATCGTTTTTCTCCATTGTTTGCACTGTGCGCACTGACACTCACTGTTCCTGCTTTTTCAGCAGACTTGGAGCGGGCGACCATTACGGAGGCGTTTAACAGTGTGACAGTTATCGACCGGGCGACGAAAGCGAAGAGCCAGGCAAAAGTGAACGGCGAGTTTCTTGCACCGAACATTATGCGCACAGGTTCAAACTCCCGCGCGGAACTGGTCGCTCCTGATAATACCGTGACGCGCATAGGTTCGGATACGCTATTTTCCTTCATTCAAAACAGCAGGGAGCTTGATCTGGAAAAAGGATCCCTGTTGTTTCATGCGCCATCGGGAAAAGGCGGCGGCACGGTTCGTACTCCTGCAGCATCGGCAGCTGTGCTCGGCACGACTATTATTGTTTCCACCACTCGCAAGGGTGGGGTGAAGGTGCTCATGATCGAAGGTAAGGGACGCGTAACTCCCAAGAACGGGAAGAAAATCATCATTCGCGCTGGCGAGATGGTGATAATTGAACCTGGAGATACAGAGGGAAAAGTCTCGAATTTCAGGATCAGAGAGCAGAGCGAGAATGCCAATCTGATTAAAAAATTCAAAAGGCCGCTTCCGTCCAAATCCAGAATCGATCAGGCGATTAATAAGCAAGAGAAGGAAATCACGAATGGTGATAGTGAATTGATGGGCAGAGACTTGGGAACGGATCTTCTGATCCCGCCACCGTCTGGTTTCCAGCAGCAGCCGCCACAGCCAAAGCCGCCAACGCCAAAGCCGGAACCAAGAGCGCAGCCAAAAGCGAGTCCGACTCCAAATCCAAAAGCATCACCGCGTCCATTTTTTGCGCCACCTGGCGGCACTACAGGGAGCACAACAGGAGGCGCTGATAGCGGGTCAACTGGAAGCACAAGTGGCACCTCTGGAAATCCTACTACTACCGGCTCTACCACCGGCACCCCGACTGGAATCCCTACCGGCACTCCAACGGGGGTTCCTACCGGGATACCGACTGGGGTTCCTACCGGGATACCGACAGGCACTTCGACAGGACTGTAAGTAACTTGCTGGCTGAAAAGTAGTCCTGAGCTTTGGAAGAAAGCATGTGAGAACGGGTGTGATTGGAAGTGGTGAGAAAACGCATCGGCGAAACCGAAATTCACGGGGAGGGTGGGCATCTTGGCCGCCGTCATTGGCGTCCCGCCAAAGAATCCCATAATGCGGAGCATCACTTTGTCCGCGAGGTGGCTGGCTGCTGTGCGATACCGAGTCAGAAACCGCTCAGACAGGATGCCCTCGCAGGCGGGCGGGACGCCACACCCAACCCGGAAACCAATGACTCCGGCTTCGCCGGGTTGGGGTCCAAACACTCCGGGTTTCATTCCGCCTCTGTAAGGCGAACGCTTCAGGGGTTCTTTTGAACCTGATACCTGCCATCCGGGAGCACTTTGATTTTGAGTGGGCGCTTGCTGGCTTCAAAAGCGTCGTAGGCTGGTTGAAGCTGATCCCAGAATGCCGCGAGCGTGGGATTTGATCCGATCTGCGAATCCCGCCATTCCATCCAGTCTTCGCCTTGCATCCGGCCGGGGAAATTATGGATGTGAATGGGACGCTTTTTGGTGTCCAACGCCATGAGATAGACTTCCTCCATGCGGTCGTCCCCCAGTGGCATGCATCCTATGGACATCGCATTTCCATGGATGAAAATGTCCGTTCCGGGGCGCTCACGATCTGAGAGGATTCGGTCGGATGCGTTCGGGTAGTTCAGACCGAGCGAAAGGTGAAAGTTGCTCTTGGGATTAAATCGATCCACCTCGTAAAATCCTTCAGGCACCTGTTGATCGCCTTCACGACGCTTTGGGCCGGATCCGCCGCTGTCGGCGGTAATCCCATAGGTCGCGATTTTTCGAAAGGGTTCCGTTTTCATTCGCGCCCAGATTTCCAGTTCGCCTTCGCGCTTAAAAGTGCGGATGAAAAGTTCATCAGCAGGATAGGGGAGTCCAGCTTTTTGAAAGAGTGAGTGGACTTCATTCAGGCTGCGTTTCCGTGCAGCGGAAACGCGGTCGTCGTCGTTCTTTGCGAAGGAGGTAATGAGAGAGCGACGCACTTCCGATGACTCGGGATTGTCGGGGCCTAGCTCAGGGATATGCACCGGCCCAGAGAGGTCAGGCATGGTTGAACGGAATAGGAGCACAAGGGTGACAACAAGAACCATGAGGCAGAGAATGCCGGTAAGTCGTCGCATACATCACTTTCGCTCAATCTGGGATTAGGTGTGGCCGAGTTTTAAGTTTTAAGCAAAGGCAAGAGCTGTAGGTGCATTTTGCTATTAACCATCAACTATAATTTATCAACCAGGTTTGCCTACTCCGACTTTTTGAAGACGATCTTCTTCGGAGCTGCATCGGTCTGGCTGAAGCTATCCTTTAGCGTCGGTGCAGGCTTGCTGGCAGGAGCCTGGGTTGCAGGGGGCGTCGTACCTCCGCCAAGCGCCTGACGCAATGCGCCTTCTACAAGCTGGGCGCAATGGATTTTCATGGGCGGCAGTGGACCGAGCGGTGCGCTGAGCGCCTGACCATCCATCGCCATGGCTTCCTCCGGAGTTTTGCCCTTGATGAGTTCCGTCGCGAGGCTGGCGACGGCAATAGCTGTCTCGCAACCGAAAGTCTGGAACGTTGCGCGATCAATCACCTTGCGTCCGTTCTCCTCCTTGAACTTCACCCACATCCGCAGCATATCGCCGCAATCGGCGCTGCCGACTGTTCCTACAGCGTCGGCGTCGGCCATCTCTCCAAGGTTTTTAGGCGAGCCGATGGCTTCCTCGATTTGTTTTTGTGGGTCGTTCATAGAGTTTGTCCTGAGCTGTTGAGTAATGAGTTGGCCGGAGGGTAGCACAGATCATTGCCTGTTCAGCCAGTCTTCGACAAATTGTTTTGCGACACCGGGTAGTCGCAAAAGTGGAGGTTGTCGTTTTGCGCTCCGGAGTTTTTCGGGCAGATGATCATCCATAAGAATCAACTGCGGATCATGGCTTGGTGATTCGCAGGAGGTGAAGGGGACATCGTTCCGATTCACCACCACTGGAAGCCCGCTTTCCAGCATGGCTGCTGCGCTCCCGCTTTTACCGATGATCCCCCATGGCGTCGTGGCGATTCCGAAGTCTGCAGCGGCAAAAATGTCGGCGGCTGCTTGTGGTGATAGTTCGCCCAGCTTCTGAAATTCAAAAGCGTCCTTATATTGGCGTTCCAGTTTCGCCCACAACTCAGTTCCGCTACCGATGCGTCCCACATGAATAAGCTTCACCGGCAGTCTGATCGCCCGCAGGTGGGTGAAAAGCGGTTCAGATGGCCAGACGGGATGCAGGGTGCCGAAAAACACAAAGGTAAGGGGCCGCTCTAGGGTGACGGCTTCCAGTGTCCTCGAAGTTACTTCGAGAGAAGGAGGAGGGAGCGCGCCGAACAGCGGGAGCACTTCAGCCGGTATGCCTTCGCGTGCCAGAATGCTTTGGTAGAGCGGATTGCTGGTGTGAATCCGCCGCACGTTCAGCAGGGCCGTCAGTTTTTTAATGCTGCGACGCTGGATCCAGCCCGTGAAGCGATGTTTTAAGGAAGCGCCCGATTCGCCGCCGATCCACAGTTCATGAAACATGATTTCCATCGGTGTCGCACCGAAGATCGAATGCAGCGCTGGAATCGCATCTGCAAAAGTCCCGCGTGGATGAAATCCATACACCACAAACTGGAGGCTGATTAAGTCGGGCGCGAACTCGGCGAGCCATGCTTTTGCTTTGGTCGCCCGATCAGTCCATGACATCGCGGATGGAAGACGGAGTAAATCGGCAGTGCATTCCAGCTTGGTAGCAAGGCGGTCATTAAGCGCTATCCTGACTACTGAATGCCCAAGTTTTTCGCATTCGCTAGCCAGCCCCGTCATGTAATCGCCCACACCGTCACAACCTGGTTCAAGCCCACTGGTGGCAAAAGCGATTTTCAATATTTTGATGGTTGAGATTTAAGTCCTGCCAGGGAGCCTGTTGATAACCATGAAATGCCGAGTGTCCTGTGGATGCTCTAGGTTTTTTTGGGTTTACGAAACGTTACAGCCATCTGAAGTAAAAATTTCCGGCGTATTGGAGCTGGTAGATACTGGGTTAGCTTTTCGATAATATTGATTATACTCCGGGGTAGCGCGCGGAGTAGTAGTTCCAACTTCATGTGGCCGTTGGTTAATGGGTTTGTAAATAGCGAGATCACTTCCACTTCCAAACCAGCACGAGATGCTAGTTGTGTAATTTCGTCAGGATAGAGTAGGAAAATATGTCCATCAGAGTTTGGCTTGAACTGCATTGCCTCGTAAATACTTGGGTCAGAGCAATCCGAGAATCTGGGAAGAGTGTTCCTGAAATAGGCGCCGTTTGGAGTCGTCATGATGATATAGCCTCCTGGTTTTACTAATTGAGCGATTTTGACGAGAAAATCGTCGGGGTGAGCTACATGCTCAATGATTTCCGTGATTAAAACAGCATCGAATAGGGTAGGAAAATGGAGATCGAATACATTCCCTGGAGCAAACTGGATGTTGCCTCGCTCATATTTGAGCCGTGTGTAGCCTTCTAGATCCTCTCGCAGATCGTTCCATGTGACGTCGTAGCCCATTTCCGCAAGGGTAAGCGAAAAGTTTCCTTGCGCCGCAGCGATGTCGAGGATCTTTGCACCAACAGGTAGAGCGCCCGCTAGTAGGCGAATTGTTATCCTACGACGATTGTCGTAAGCGTATGCGTAACCACGATTGCTGATCTCACCGTAAACCTCTTCAAGATCATATGGATAGGAAAGCTTCCATGATTCAGGCCAGTGATCCTCGATAAATACGCGTCTCATAGTTTGGCTGGGTGAATACTTAGACCACGTGGACACCAGTAGTTGTTAGCTGCTCCGTATCCCAACGCGAAAGTGGCTTATTTTAAAGCATATCGACATAGGCTGGCGAGGCATGTCACTACTTTTTTAGAGATGGAGATACGAGTGCCCAGTGGCATTCCGTCAGTGCAGCAAAGTTTGATCAGGTTCGTCAGACGTTTCTCATGCCGGTAGGCAAACGCGAGTGCTGCCCATTCACCGGATGGCGAGGCGTCGCGTCCCTTGGTCGCTAGGTTCGCGGCCATCACCTTCAACATCTCAAAGGCGCGATGGCGGTAGGTGTGATTGCTGAGCACCTCTCTCATTCCATTTTCTGAGATCGCAAGCCGTTCAGCTTCGTGTTCGAGGTAGTAATCGATTTTCTCTAGAAGATCAGCGGTGTCGGTGTAGCTGACAAAATGGGTGCCATCTTGGAAAAGATCAGCCTGTCCGTTGCCGACATTTTTGGTGAGCAGCAGCGCCCCTGAAGCCATCGCCTCAAACGTCCGCATATTGAAGCCACCAAGAGCCGGTATATTTACTACCATTTTCGACTGATTGTAGGTGTGCATCATTCCGTCTCCAAAACAGGAGGTGCGATAATCATTCATCCGGTAATTTTTTTCTATTTCAGGTAGAACCCTCCGCCTCTCCTCGGTGGTTGCGGGTAAATCCAGATTCCCAACAAAAGCTACCTCATAAATCTTTTCGAGTGTGTGATCGTTTTTAAGCGTCTCGTCGAATCCAAAGGGGAGCCAATGAACGCGAGAACAGCCAGCTTGTTCGAGAAGATGTTTTGAGTCCTTCTGAGTGCAAAATACCTGATCAAATTGCCGGATCAGAGGTAGGTAGTAGTCATTAAGCGGGAGATAATCGGTCCATAAAGCCGTCGGAATTCGCAGCCGGTTAATTCCCCGATACGTAGCGCAGATTGAACCAAGGTAAAATGAGTCTTCTCCGTCCCAATCTTTCAGCAGGGTGGTGATGTCCGACTCAATATCGAAGCCAATAGGATCTTCCTCTTTTCTGAAAAATGGATGCACTTCAATGAGCTGCGTCAGGGCTTTTCTAAGATGACCATACCACCACTCGCCTTTATAGTGGCTTAACGCGATTTTCTTCCAGTTAGCCATTTGTAATTACCGGGTATCGCTCGTGAAAAACGCCTTAACAGTATTTCCTACATGAGAGATTTGTTCTTCCGATAGCTCGGGAAACATGGGGAGGGAAAGTATGCGTCCTGCGAGTTTTTCGGCGGCTGGGAATGATCCGGATGGCTTGTTTAATGAAGCGTAGGCTTTCTGAAGATGCACAGGGATGGGATAGTGGATGATCGTATCGACACCGTGCTCTGAGAGATATTTTTGGAGCGCGTCACGCTGTGCAGTTTGAATGATAAAGAGATGGTAGACGTGAGAGCTCCAGGGGGGATTGGTTTGAAAGACCAGGTCGCCGATACCAGTGAGGAGTTCTCTATACCTCCGGGCGTGGTCGGCGCGTTGACGGTTCCAGTCCGGCAGTCGCTTCAGTTTCACGGAAAGGATGGATGCCTGCAAAGTATCCAGTCGTGAGTTGGAGCCTTGTTCGACGTGGACGTATTTTACTTCCTGACCGTAATTGCGGAGACAGCGCAGCCGGGTGGCGAGCGTGTCGCTGTTGGTGGTGATGATTCCGCCGTCACCGCATGCACCGAGGTTTTTGCCGGGATAAAAGCTGAAGCAACCTGCGTCGCCAATGGATCCACAAGGTCTGTCCTTATAGACGGTGCCATGAGCCTGTGCTGCGTCTTCGATGACGTGGAGTTTATGCGAGCGGGCGATTTCCAGAATGGGATCCATGTCTGTAGCCTGCCCTGTGAGATGCACCGGAATGATCGCCTTGGTGCGCGGAGTGATCGCACGACCGATGGCCGATGTGTCGAGGTTGAAAGTCTCGGGACAGCAATCCACCAAAGTAGGAGTGGCTCCTGTTTGTGAAACGGCGAGTGCTGTGGCGATGAATGTATTGGCCGGAATGATCACCTCGTCGCCCGGACCGATATCGAAAGCTTGCAGGCTCAGTCGTAGAGCATCCAGTCCATCGGCGACGCCGATGGCGTGTTTTGCACCGATAAAGGCGGCGAATTCTTTTTCAAAGACCGAGACGGGTTCACCGAGGATGAAATTGGCCTTGGTAAGCACGTCGGAGAAGAGCGGCTCCAGTTCAGAGCGGAGCGCGGCGTGTTGCTCGGGTAGATTAATAAAGGGGACTTTGAGTGTCATGGCTCCAGACTGCGTGTTTTTCGGGCGGGAACGCCCGTGTAAACGCCGGGTTCGGTGATGTCGCGTGTGACTACCGCGCCTGCGCCGATGACGACGCGATCACAGATGTTGACGGGGAGAATGCTGGCGTTACTGCCAATCGAAACGTGATTACCGATTTTCGCCCCCGCCCATTTCTCGGGTTTTCCGTAAGCCGGACCGCCATCACTGAAAAGATCGTTCACAAACATCACGCCGTGGCCGATGAAGCAATCGTCGCCGATTTCGGTGAGCTCACAGATGAATGTGTGGGACTGGATGCGTGTGCGGCTCCCGATGTTTACCTTGCCTTGCACTTCTACAAACGGGCCGATGAAACTGTCGTCTCCGATTGTACAGCCGTAGAGATTGCAGGGGTTCACCACCGTGACATTGGTTCCGAAAGTTACATCACGGATGCCGGACTGTTTGATCACCGGCTCGTTCATGATTTTGCGCGGGAGTTCAGGGAGGCGTCGATTTTCTCGAGTGTGCGCACGACTGCAACACCGCATTTGGAGTCGGAGTGGGGAATGTCACCAGTCTGCACGGCTTTGATAAATGCGGACGCCTGCACCTTGAGCGGTTCGGTCGCGTGGATTCTGGGCAGATGCACATCGCCATCCAGCATCGAGAGGCGGAGGAATTCGCCGTAGTCGCCAATTTCCATATTGGTCTGCACTGTTTTCTCGTAAATCGCCACTGGATTGGAGAGCGAGAGATCGTCCCAGGTAATCATCCGCTTGCTGCCAACAATGGTCATCTGCCGCACCTTCTTCGGATCGAGCCAGCTGCATTGGATCGAAGTAAGCACATTGCCGGGATACTTCATGTTGATGTTCACCACGTCCTCGATGCCGGGCTGGAGAAAAGAAGCACCCATTGCCTGCACTTCCACGGGCTCGGAGCCGAGCAGCCAGTTGAAGACGGCGATGTCGTGAGAGGCTAGATCCCAGGCTGCATTGATGTCATTGCGCACGGGACCGAGATTGGTGCGGGTTGCCGAGATGTAGCGGATATCACCGATTTCGCCGGCATCCATCAGCTCCTTCACTTTTTGCAGGCTGGAATTGAAGAGAAAGATGTGGCCGACCATAAGCACCCGGTTTTTCGCGCGGGCGAGTGCGGCGAGTTCCTCGCCCTCTGCGGAACTGGTGCAGAGCGGTTTTTCGCAGAGTACATGTTTGCCAGCTTCCAGTGCTGCTTTGACCACTGCGTAATGAGTGGAAGTTGGCGTGGCGACGACTACAGCGTCAACTTCCGGAAGTGCCACCAATGTGTCGGCTCTGGCCAAAGTCTGCACACCCGGTGTGGAGGCGGCTATCCGTTCACGACGTGTCTGATCAGTGTCCGCAACGGCGACGACCCGGCTTTCTGGCAGTGAACTGAAGATGCGGACGTGATTTGGTCCCCAGTGTCCAAGGCCGATGACGCCGATACGGATGATTGGTTGTGACTGGGAGGCTGCGCTCATGAAGCGGTATGCAATAAATGAAAAGTGCTTCGGGGCAAACCTATTACGTTACATGTTCTGACTTTAAAATTTTGGCTATATGGGTCGACTGGATGAATAACAAGTATTGCGGCGACAAGGACAGACATGCTTCCAGTTTGTTCGTGCTGGAAAGCGCACGCTGGCAGCATGCGCTACATTACCTTGCGGCAGGAGTCACTCCACAACTCAAGCGTGGTGGCTGTGTGGAGGAGGAAGTCCCGGACTTGTGCAGGACACCACGCCGGGAGTTTGTCTTGTGTGATCTTTTTCAGAAACTCAGACAGTTCGTAAAGACGCTCGAAGATGGAGCTGCTTTTCGGGCGGAACTCGTTTTTGAGCAAATTCAGGAGCCAGTCGGTGAGGAGCAGTCCCCAGTATTCACCACGGAGGTCGTCCAGATAGTCGTGTGGATTGCGGCGGTGTTCCGCGATGGGTTCTCCGAATGCGACGTTGTATTCCGTGCCTTGCATCAAGGCCTGTAAAAAGTAGCCGCCCCAGATGTCACCGTAGCGTTGGATTTTTCCACCCGGCACATCCCATCCCATCGGCACACAAAGATAGGCTGGCACGAGCGCCCGCACGACGCTGGTGTTTTGGGTGTTGATCGGCGTCCACGTGCTTTGATCGAGTGCGATCATATCGGGTCCGTGATACGCCGTGCCGCGCACCGCGCCGTTCAGCCAGGTGATGGCGTCGATGTCCGGGTCCTGGAGCCAGAGTCCGGCGAGCACGCCGATCTTGCGCGCTGAATCGGGTGTGATTTCGGCTGCCAGGTTTTGTGTTCCGCGCAGCCTGAATGGAAAGCCGCGGGCGTAAACAGGGCGGGCTGGCTCGAACTCGAGGTATTCGCAGATATTATGAAAACCTTTTTGCTCGCAGAGCAGCGGTTTGTGCCAGCCTATCCCGGCTTGAAGATGGCCGCCGATAAAATCGGAGGCTGTAGGAAAATTGTCGTCATCGATCGAAAGGAGTATCTCGCAGCCGTCGGCGAGTGCGGCAAGGTAGCCGATATTTCTGCGGGATTCGTTATTGAGCGGAAGGCGGTCGTAAAACGGACCGAACTCCGCGCCGAGTTTGTGTTGTGCCTCGATATCGAGGTAGATCGTTTGCAGCCCGGAATCTGTCGCCTGCTTTGCCAGATCAGCCGTTGAAGCTGGTGTCTTCACATCGCCGACGATCCAGACTTTGGCATCCGCAAGACGGTTGTGCGTGGTGGCATTGGCTGCGATATCGAGGATGACGTTCGGGTGATTGATTGTCGTAATGACGACATGGAGCTTGGGTTTCATGAAGCGGATGGAATCAGTTTATTGAAAAGTCGGGCGCAAAATGAGGGGAGATTCACGTAGCTGGGAAGTTCTTTGGAGATATTTCGTCTCATTGCGAGGATCTTATCCGCCGACATATAGAGAGTTTTCAAAACGTAGTTCTACCTGTCCTTTCGTCCTTTCGATGAAAGGCAATGCGTGGAGCGAATTTACTGAGAGGATACGCTCAACTTGCATTTGCAGCGTTTGAAGAGTGAAATCGAGCCTGATGGTATTAATTCACCCCATTTTCTTCAAAAAACGAATTTTCCATTGCATAAGGTAAGGTAACACCAGCGGGGCCGTCAGCCATTTCCATCCCTGAAGAAACCATCTGCTTTTCCAGCGAGATGGTATGTGTCTGCTATACAGATGATATGTTGTCCGTAGCAGATCCAAAATGAAGTATCTCACCAAGGGGAAATCACGCTCAAATTTAAGGTGGTACAGCAGACCCCAGTGAGCTTGAAAGGTACGTTTCCACAAACCACTCCATCCAATGTAACGTGAGGGATGGTGCATCAGTGCGCTGGGTGCAAAACGCACCCGTGATTGGTTGCGTTGCACACGCCGCGCGAACTCCATATCTTCGCCACCTGCGATCAAAAAATCCTCATCAAAGCCACCTAGTTCTTCAAAGAGCTGTCTGCGGATAGCCATGTTGCAACTCCACAGGTTTCCGCCGGTCAGATTTTCTACGTGTTCTTCCAACGGAGTATCGCGCTTAAGGGGACATACTGTTTTTCCTTCGATGACATCCGCTATACTTGTTTCAGCAATTATTGCTTCCAGCCACCTGTGTTGTGGGATGCAGTCGTCGTCAATGAATGCCAGCCATTCACCGCTTGCCATTTTGGCACCGTGATTTCGGTTGGCTGCGGGACCACGCCGGCTGGCTTGAGTCCAATATGCCCACGGAAATCGATCTGCAATGAGATCACGGGTTGCGTGATCGGTGCTGTCATCGGTAACAATTACCTCCAGCGCGCCGGAGTCGCGCAGTGGCTCGAGGCAGCGCGTCAACAGTGCAGGGCGATTGCATGTTGGAATGACTATTGAAATACTAGGCATGATTAAAACTCGTTGTGAAATCGCCAGTCGCGTTTGTCCTCTGAGGTTTTCCTTAGAATGACGAGGTTGGAAATACTCAGGGTGCTCCATGGGTTCAGAAACTCGGGCCGGAAGAAACGGCGGCTGGCGGATAGAGATCTGGCAAGTGAGACGATTATACGTTTCCAACGCGGATGATTGTATGAAGGTGTTTTTTCGCCGGGGAGTTTCCACAGTTCATAACTTCGATTGGCAAGGATGTATCGAATGACTTTTTGTAGGGAAGGCATCCACATGTCGTGGAAAGCTATTAAGCCGTTCGTCTCGAGCTTTTTGTCGGCAAGAACAAACTCAGTAAGAGTGAGATCAAAGAGGTGGGATGCGTCGATGAATACAAATTGTAAGGGAGGTAGTGATGGGAATACTTCTTCAGCAAATTTTTCATAAAAGCGAAACCGGCTGCTAAGGTTAGCTTTTTGAATCATGGTCGGGCCGGAATAAGCATAGGATGCTTGATGTGGGTCCATCACATGGTGAACTCCTTTTTGATTGTCCTGCAAAGCCTGCAGTATGGCCATAGTTGAAATGCCATGAGCAAGGCCAACTTCAGCAGATACGGATGGCTTAAGAAAATGCACTGCTTGATAGAGTTCAGTTGCTTCTTGTAGAGATACATTCGAGCTAAGGGGGATGGTTTCCCCGCTTTTATCGTAAACCTGCTTGATTTGGAGCGCGTTCTTTAAAACGTCAGGAAGCTTCATTGTATCTTCTTGTGTCATGGTTCTGTATTGATAAGCGGGTGTGGATTTATGAGCGTTTGCGCAGCCATGATTTCCAGAATTGATAGTGTGGCGACAGAAGACTGATCGGGACGCTGGCGGGATCTCCAGCAGCAAGGTCTTTGGCGGCCATGGTGCGAATGGAAAAGGCAATTTGTTTGAGATACGCCTTCCAGTTTGTGCGCTCGTCTTTGCCGGCATTCCATCGCCAGTAGCGTTCCATGAGCTGGAATAGTGTGTTTTCACCGATGCAATGAACCGGAAGCGTGGGATCGGTAATGACGTCCCACTGGGCGGCTAGCAGACGTTCTCCGAGATCGCCGTCTTCCGTATGACGAAGATGGGCTGCAAAATTGCCGACAGATATAGTCGCTGATTTACGTAAGATTGCTGCGCCAGTAGTCAGGGGAGCGCCGAATTTGAGGACACGTTCTGAATTAATGCGATAAAGATGCCTACCTCGCCAGCGTTCGATAACGTTATTGCTGGCTGATTGTGAAACATAGGCACATACCGCTGCAACTGGATTATTCTCGAGCCATACCATTGCTTTTTCGACAAAGTTGGAATCGAGAACAATGGTGGCATCGCACATCAACACCAAAGGCTCTGTGGCTTCCTCCATGATTTTCGCCCGTGCGGCGCCGCGTCCGGTGTTTTGCGTGAAAGAGATCACTCGTGCTCCCGCATCGCGTGCGATTTGTGCGGACGCATCGGTAGAGCCGTCGTCCACAACGATTAGCTCGGTGGCCGGAATAGTCTGCGCACGCATCGCATCGATGACCCGACGGAGGGTCGATGCATTGTTAAATACGGGGATGGCTGCGGTGTAAGTCATGCGAGATGGGAAATTGTCCACGAAAGACACAAAAGGCACGAAAGGGTTTCAAGCTCTCTCAGTGGCCGAGTTTTAAGTGTGAAGTTTTAAGAAAAGGCAGTGCTCATCCATCGACTGCTGCCGCTCCTCATCAATTAACTGCGTTTCGATGGAGTAAGACAAAGAGTAGGTTGCCTGTATTTCTGCTTCCGTGCTTATCCGTGTATTCCGTGGACAACCCATTACATCGTGTGGGGAGAGGATCGACTGGTTGGCCTTTTCAAAATCTGTCATGCGTTTTCTTTCGGGCTTTTTGTGTATTTCGTGAACCATTTTGAATGCTTACGGTTTTGCGGAGTGGTGCGAGGAGACGACCTTTTCATACAGGGATCGATGGCGTTGGATAAAAACGCGTTCCGTGTATTCGGCGGCGACACGGCTGCGGGCGGCTTCGCCAAGACGCAGGCGAAGTGTGGGATCGTTAAGCGCGAGGCTCAGTGTTTCTGCCAGTGATGGCCCGCTGATTTCGTCAGCCAGCAAGCCTGAGACGTTGTGTTGAATCTGTTCCACGACACCGCCTGTCGGCGTCGCGACCACGCAGGAGCCCGCAGCCATGGCTTCCAGAATCACGCAGGGAAAGTTTTCAGCAGGGGAAGCGAAAAGGAAGATGTCGCTGCGGGAATGCAACGCTGCGAGTGCGGCTGGTTCAGAGACATAGCCTGCGACTTCACACTGCCAGCCGCGTAACTCGTCTGCCGCCCAGTCTGCGTTTTCCCCGGCAAGAATGAGCGTCGAAGTTTCCGAGTAGGATTTCGCGACCGCTTCCAGTGCAGTGCGAATCATCTCAAATCCCTTCTGCACGTCTTTGAAATTCCGGTTTACAATGAGGATCCTGACTTTTGCGGTATCGAGCTGCTTCGTGGACAGTGCGTTTTCAAAAATCGCATCTACAGCGTTTGGGATTTGATGCACCTGCCAGTTTTTGCCGACCGGACTGTGGCGGACGATTTCAGCCAGCCATTTGGAAGGAGCAACAATGTGGAGCGGAAGAGTGGCGAGTAAGCGTAATTTCTTATTAAGTTGCTCTGCTGTGTCGTCGTGGTTGCCCAGCGGCCAGCGTCCGAGTTGTGGACATTCTCCACACGCGGCGAGGTAACGGGGGCAGGTGCGCGGGTGATCGCATCCGCCTGTGACGCCCCACAGTGCGTGAAAGGTCCAGACGAGCGGTTTCTTCTTCGCGAGGTAGGAAAGCGACTCGATGGAAGCGTATTTCCCGTGAAAGTTGTGGATGTGGATGAGGTCGTGCGGACCATTGGCCAGCCGGCGAAAAGCGCGATCGGTCCAGGCATCGCGGGGCGCAAATTTGGAAACCACTGCCTGCCAGCGACTATGATGAAGCCGGGCGAGCAGCCTCGGATAAAGTGGGAGGACGTTTGGAGGGAATGTTTTTCCCGCAGCCACAGCGAGTTGCGCATCAGGAAACCCGCGCCGGAGCTGGTGCACTACGGTTTCGGCTCCGCCAAGTTTGAGCTGGTTATTGACGTAGAGGATTTTCATTCACGAACCGAAAGCAACGATGGATAAACCACGAACGACACGAAGCGCACGAAGAATAAAATTCAAAACGCTTTTGGGTTGGGGGAAAGATGAAGAAAGGAGTAAGGAAAAGGGAGTAAGGAAAAGGGGTGTGACCGCAACGTGATGTA
>Ga0209181_10004463_pt1 | contig 20820 bp, 13 predicted proteins | sample MAT05_FD_187208 | JGI IMG/M metagenome (GOLD analysis project Ga0209181, IMG submission 187208) | Freshwater microbial communities from Lake Fryxell liftoff mats and glacier meltwater in Antarctica - MAT-05 (SPAdes) (version 2) | ecosystem: Environmental > Aquatic > Freshwater > Ice > Liftoff... | reverse complement strand
GCCACATCTTCAATGGGAACAAACCGCCGGCCTTCATAGGTCACGACATTCCAGCTCGCGAAGCTGGTTGCAGCGCAGGCCAATAACAGAAAAAATCCAAGCCACTGGGGACGAATCATCGGTGCAACGTTGCGTTCGGAAAAGACATCTTGCAAGTGGTTTTTGCCATTTTTCAATGCAGTGATGCTCCCTGGCGGGCGATAGCTTCCTCGGTGAGGACCCCGATAAATGGCAGGTTGCGATAATGGCCCATGTAGTCGAGGCCATAGCCGACAACGAATTCATTGGGAATCGTGAACCCGACATAATCGGATATCACGTCTTCCTCCCTTGGCACATTTTTGTCGAGAAGAACGCAGGAGTGGACGCTTTCGACTGAGCCGGTTGCCATGAAGGTTCGTTTGACTGCGGCGAGCGTGCGGCCAGTGTCCAAGATATCATCAACAATCAGCACATGCCGCCCGGCAACATCGGGAAGTTCGTGTTGACGGAAAGAAACGGTTCCCGTGGATTTGGTTCCCCCATGGTAGCTGGCGACAGCAAGGCAATCGACTTTGAGGGGAAGGGGAATCCGACGCAACAAATCGCCCAGGAACAGGCAGCTTCCATTGAGGATGCCAACAACGGTGATTTCCCGCCCGCGGTAATCTTTGGTGATTTCCGCAGCAATCTCATCCAGCCTGGCAAGGATGGTGGATTCGTGAAATAAGACTTTTCCAATATCAGCGATCATGACGTGGGGGAAGCATCCCTGCAACTGCCAAGGAGTGCCAGCCTTTTCAGGTTTTTGCGGGAGGTTCCAAGGGCAACGCCGGGTTGGGCTCTGCGTCATGCTTTTTACCAACAATAAATTTCTCAACGAAGTAGAACGTCACCGGGATGATAAAAATCGCGATAAAAGTGGCAGCCAACATCCCGCCGATGACCGTGGTGCCAAGGATCCTGCGGGAGACGGCGCCGGAGCCCGAGGCCATTGCCAGCGGCAAGCAACCCAGGATAAACGCAAAGGCCGTCATAAGGATCGGCCGCAATCGCAGCCGGGCTCCAGAGAGGGTGGCTTCAAAAAGCGGTTTCCCTTTTTCATATTCGTCCTTGGCAAATTCAACGATCAGGATGGCATTTTTGGCGGCCAGGCCGATGAGCATGACGAGTCCGATTTGGGCATAAAGATTGTTTTGCATCCCGCGGGAGAGGAGGGCTGCGAAGGCTCCAAAAACCGCAATCGGGGTAGTGAGAAGCACGCTGAACGGAAGCGACCAACTTTCGTATTGGGCGGCAAGGATCAGGAACACGAACAATAGGGACAACCCAAAGATCGCCGTGGGAGGCACGCCTTCCGCAGCTTGTTTTTCTTGAAATGACATCCCAAAATAATCGTAACCCATCCCGGTGGGCATGGATTCTTTGAAGACCTCTTCCAAAGCGGCCATGGCTTGACCAGTGCTGTAGCCCTCTGCCACGGAAGCATTGATTTGCGAGCAGCGATACATATTAAAACGCATGGTGAATTCCGGCCCGAAGCTCTCCTTCGCATTCACAAAAGATGAAAGCGGGACGGAATCTCCATCCCGGTTCGTCACATAAAAAAGTCCAAGATTCTTGATGTCCGTGCGGTATTCCCCGGCGGCCTGCACATAGACCTGCCACTGGAGCCCGAAGCGGTTGAAATAGTTGACGAAGTATCCACCAAGGAAAGTCTGAAGCGTTTCGTAAGCATCCGAGAGGCTCACGCCTTGCACCATGGCTTGGGCTTTGTCCACTTCGATGTAAATTTGCGGCACATCCCAAAGCGCGGTTGTGAAGACCCGCGAGAGCTCAGGGCGCTTGGAGGCTTCCTGAATAAATTTCTGGGTGTTTTCAGCGATAAATTTGACCTCTCCCCCCGTCCGATCCTCCAAAATAAATGTCACCCCGCCGGACGTTCCAATGCCAGGGATGGCAGGCGGGGGAAAGGCAAACGCCGCCGTGGGCATGCTCATCCCGGCAAATTCCCGGTTGATCTTCTGCATGATGGCATCAACCTGCAGTTGGGCGGCAGTTCGGTCAGCCCATGGCGTCAGGGTGATAAAGAAAAATCCGTTGTAAGTGGCCTGCACCGAGCTGAGCAAGTTGAAGCCCACAACGGTGGTCACGTATTCCACTCCGGGGGTTTTTAGCAACAGCGCTTCAGCCTCTTGGCAGGCCAAGTCGGTTTGCTGAAGAGACGAGGCCCGGGGGAGTTGGACAGCACCAAAAATATACCCCTGATCCTCCTCGGGAATGAACCCTGATGGCAGTTTTGATCCGATGCCGATTCCGGTGACGGAGAGGACCCCCAGAATCAAGAGGCCGATAACCAGTTTGCGCATCAACCCGCCACAAACCGAGGAGTAGCCATTGGTGACCTTCTCGAAGAACCGATTAAACGAACCAAAAAACCTGGCCAGCATTCCCGTGGAGGCCTTTTGGGATTTTGGGCGCAAAAGCAGGGCGCCCAAGGCGGGACTGAGCGTGAGAGCATTAAATGCCGAGATGATTACGGAAACCGCCATCGTCACAGCAAACTGCTGATACATGGCACCTGTGATTCCGGGGATAAAAACCGTCGGGATAAACACGGCGGCAAGAATCAGCGCAATGGCAACCACGGGACCGGACACTTGGGACATGGCCTTGATGGCGGCGTCTTTCGGCGAGAGACCTTTCTCAATGTGACTTTCAATGGCTTCAACGACCACAATCGCATCATCCACCACCAATCCAATGGCCAACACCAAACCAAAAAGCGAGAGGGTGTTGATAGAAAATCCGAGGAGCGGAAAAATCGCAAACGTACCAATCAGGGAAACCGGAACCGCAATCAATGGGATCAACGTCGCCCGCCAACCTTGGAGGAAAACAAAGACAACAAGCATTACGAGGATCATCGCTTCGAAAAGGGTCTTGATGATTTCTTTGACCCCCTCCGTGACGGCCTCAGTGGTGTCGAGTGCCACCGTGTAAGCAAGGCCGCCGGGGAAGTCTTGAGAGAGCTTTTCCATCGACTTCCGAACTTCGTCCATGGTTGCCACAGCGTTGGATCCGGGTTGCTGATACACGCAGACGATGGCTGCGTTTTTTCCATTAAAACGGCCGCGGAGATTGTAATACTGGGCTCCGAGGGTCACTTTCGCGACGTCTTTGACGCGAACGATGGCGCCGTCCGAGGAAGCGCGAATGACGATATTTTCAAAGTCTTCCACGCTGACAAGCCGCCCGGTCGTGTTAACCGTGTAGGTGAACAATTGTCCATCAGGCACTGGCTCTCCACCGATCTGGCCGGCAGGGTTCACATTATTTTGGGCATTGATGGCGTCGATCACTTCGGGGACGGTGATATTCAGCGTAGCCAACCGGTCGGGCTCCACCCAGATGCGCATCGCGTATTGACCGGACCCATAGACATTCACTTGGCCGACGCCGTTCACGCGGGTTATCGGATCGTTGATATTGATATAGGCGTAGTTGGCCAAGAAGACCGGGTCGTAAGAATCGTCCGGAGAATACAACACAAACACTCCGAGCGGGGACGCGTAAGACTGAGTCACGGTCACACCGAAATTGCGCACGTCAGAGGGCAATTGTGATGCGGCCTGTGTTTGCCGCATTTGAGCGAGGATTTGGTCGGTGGTCGGATCCGTGTCGATGCCAAAAATCACATTAAGGGTCATGGCCCCATTGCTGGCATTCACAGAATACATGTATTCCATGCCTTGAACCCCGCTCATTTGTTGCTCAATGGGCGTGGCAACCGACTGCTCCACGGTCAGCGCATCCGCACCGACATAAGTTGTCGCCACTTGGATCTGAGGCGGAACGATATTTGGAAATTGGGCAATGGGCAACCCCGCCATAGAGACAAGCCCGACGATGACTGTGATGATGGCAATGACCATCGCAACAATCGGACGTCTGATGAAAAAATTCGACATGCCGGGTGACTAAGAAATGGCTCGCGGGGAAGGCGTAGAGAGGGCTGATGTCGCGGGCTTCGCAGGCGGGGTGGGCGAAGGCGCTGCTTGCACGGGGGAAGATTTCACCTTCATGCCGGGACGAACTTTTTCCACACCCCCGACAACCACATTATCACCAGCTTTGAGTTTTCCCTGCACCACAATGTTGGCTCCATCGATGGGCCCCTTCTTGACTGGCACCGTGGAGATCACATCGTCGGCACCCACAATCGAAACCATGTGGTTGCCCTGCAATTCCAAGACCGCTTGCTGCGGCACAAGCAGGGCACCATTAAGATGACTAACAGGGGCCGTGATTCGTGCAAACAAGCCGGGACGCAGAATGTTGCCAGGATTTGGGAACAGCGCCTCGACCTCAATCGTGCCGGTCGCGACATTGACCTGACGGTTCACAAAATCGAATTTTCCCGTTTTGGGATACTCCTCTCCGTCCGCAAGGGTCATGGAGATTTTGCCTGTCGTATTGTCTTCGGCTTGCGCCTGAAGATTGGACAGCAGGGTGGATGCCATGAGATATTCGCGTTCGGTGATTGAGAAAATCGCCTTAATGGGGTCCAACTGGGAAATTTGAGTGAGCACGGTGGCGCTGCCTCCGGGGCCAACCAGATCGCCAATTTGCGCCTGGGCTTTTCCCACGATCCCTTCAAATGGCGCTGTGATGGTGCAGTAGTTGAGGTTCACCTGCGCAGACTGCACACTGGCTTGGGCCGCGGCTGCGGAGGCGACTGCGGCTTGGGCATTGGTGGCGGCGGTGTCAAATTCCTGCTCGCTGATCACCTTGGTTTTAAAGAGTTGCGTCTGCCGATCGAGGGTGATCTGACCCAACTGAGCTTCGGCAACTTTCTGGGCATAATCAGCTTGAGCTTGCGCCAACGCCGCTTCAAAAGGCCGGGCATCAATGATAAACAACACGTCACCAGCTTTGATCAGAGTGCCCTCCTTGTAATTTTGAGAAAGCAAATACCCGGTCACTTGGGCACGAACATCCGCATTCTGGTAGCCATCCAACAGGCCGACCCACGTTTGAGAAACCACCACATCGCTGGTGATCACCGGTGCCACGGTCACGGACGGAATGGGAACTGGAGGTTTTTTCTCCTCACATCCTGCAATAACCAGACTCAATAGCAAAATGGGAATCACCAATCTCATTGCGGATTTGTTTAAATGTGCAGGCGAGGGATGTCAATCGTTGTGCTGATTCCAGATCGAAAGCCCACGCGGCGCACGTTTCCACCATCAGCCCCCCAGGCATAGATCTTAGCTCACACGAACCCACTCGCGGCTTCGTGCGCTGGCGCTGACTGCGGAGAGGACTTTTTCTGTGTTCAAACCGTCTTCAAAGGTGGGGTGAACACTTTTCCCAGCCGCAACAGCCGTGATAAAATCGGCAAAGGTGTTCACGAAAGTGTGTTCATAGCCGAGGATATGACCCGGAGGCCACCATGCTCCGGCGTAGGGATGGTTCTCCTCAGTGACGAGGATGTCCTTGAAGCCATTGGCATCGGAGGGATCGGCGGCATTGTAAAACTTCAGTCGGTTCATGTCCTCAAAATCAAAGGCCAAAGAACCCTTGCTGCCATTGATTTCGATGGTGATGTGGTTTTTGCGCCCATAAGCAAAGCGCGTGGCTTCCAGATTTGCGATGGCCCCATTTTTGAAGCGTCCAATCCATGAAACCGCATCATCCACGGTGACCTTGCCGGTTTGTTGAGAGGCCTTCGCCGAGAGACCGGCGCCGAACTCCTCCAAGAGCGGGCGTTCTTTGATGAAGGTTTCCATGAGGGCCGTGACGTCCTTGATTTCACCGACGAGGTAGCGGCCAAGGTCAATGATATGGGCATCAATGTCACCATGCGTGCCGGAGCCTGCGATTTTCGACTGCAACCTCCACACTAAGGGAAACATCGGATCCGCAATCCAGTCCTGGGCATATCTGGCGCGATAATGGTAAATTCTGTCGCCGAGATCTCCCCGCTCAATCATGCGTTTGGCTAGAGCAATGGCCGGGATGCGCCGATAGTTGTGGCAGACCATATTTGGCACCTTGGCTTTTTTGACGGCGGCAACCATTTTTTCGCACTGCGCCACATTGAGGGCCAAGGGCTTTTCACAGAGGATTGCCTTTCCGTGTTTGGCCGCTTCGATAGCAATTTCGCAATGACTGTCATTCGGCGTGGCAATATCGATGATATCGATCTCAGGATTTGAAACGACGTCCTTCCAGTTCGTGCTCGCAAATTGCCAGCCCAGTTTTTGACGGGCCACTTCCACGGAAGCCGCCGAGCGTCCACAAATGGTGTGCAAGGCAATATCCACTGGCAAATCAAAAAACCGTGGAGCCTGGCGCCACGCGTTGGAATGGGTTTTGCCCATAAAATTGTAACCGATGAGACCGACGTTGAGAGTGCGCTTTGACATATTTTGAGGGCGTTGGGTAAGAATCGATATCTCATCAAAGGTGGGGCCCAAAGAAAAGCCGAAATCCAAGAAGAATGATTTTTTCACATGACTTGACGTTGAGGGTCTTTGGGCCGAGGGTGGGATTCAACGCAGGGGAGCCCGATGGCTGAGAGTTCAAAGTTGCCCAACAACGATGAAGACCCTAGGAACCTGATCCGGCCAACACCGGCGTAGGGAGCGGCCTTGAAGGCAACCATGCGTGTAGAAAATCCATACACTCATGATCGCAAACAAATCGTCCTTCGAACCGCACAGCACAGAATCTCTCCCCAACTCGTCAAGGGTGTATGTTTCCGGATCGCTTCACCCCGCCATCCAAGTGCCGCTGCGGGAAATCGCGCAAGCTGCGACCAAATCCTTCTCAGGAGACATGGTGCCCAATGATCCTCTTCGCGTGTATGACACCTCCGGGCCATGGGGCGATCCGGATTTCGAAGGTTCTGTCGAGGAGGGCCTGCCACCACTCCGCCGGGAATGGATTCTCGGGCGCAACGATGTCGAAGAATACCAAGGCCGGAAGACCCAGCCCCTCGATGATGGTTACCTGTCCGATGTCCATGCCAAGGCAAGGAATGGCAGCGCGAAAATCCAGAATCCCAAGTTTTCCAAAACCCCGCTCCGGGCCTCGGGCGGACATCCCGTGACCCAGTTGTGGTATGCGCGTCAGGGCGTGATCACACCCGAAATGGAATTTATCGCCCTGCGGGAAAATATGGGCCGCCAGGAAATCTCAGACACCAAATTTGAGATTTCAGATTTTTCTCAGGATATCGCCCGTGACGATCTCCACAAACAACATGCTGGTTCGGCGCAGCAGCCTCAGCCCGCTTCCCCCTACACTCCCAGCGTGTTTTCGCGCTTCCCGCAACGCATTCCAAAGGAGATCACCGCGGAATTTGTGCGCAGTGAAATCGCTGCCGGACGGGCCATTATCCCGGCTAACATCAACCACCCTGAACTCGAGCCAATGATCATCGGGCGCAATTTTTTGGTCAAAATCAATGCCAACATCGGTAACAGCGCCGTCGCCTCGAGCATCGAGGAAGAGGTCGAAAAAATGCGGTGGGCCACCAAATGGGGTGCCGACACCGTGATGGACCTTTCCACCGGAAAAAACATTCACGCCACCCGCGAATGGATCCTCCGCAACTCCCCTGTGCCCATCGGCACAGTTCCGATTTATCAGGCCCTTGAAAAAGTTGGCGGCAAGGCAGAGGAACTGACATGGGAAATTTACCGTGACACGCTCATCGAACAGGCAGAGCAGGGCGTGGATTATTTCACCATCCACGCCGGGGTCCTCTTACGTTTTATTCCTCTGACAGCCAAACGCATGACCGGGATCGTGAGCCGAGGGGGAAGCATCCTTGCCAAGTGGTGCCTGGCCCATCACCAAGAAAACTTCCTTTACACTCACTGGGACGACATTTGCGATATCATGGCGGCCTATGATGTCTCATTCAGCATCGGCGATGGCCTTCGACCGGGCTCGATTGCGGATGCCAATGACAAGGCCCAATTCGGAGAACTCGAAGTCCAGGGCGAACTCACCCGGCGCGCATGGGCAAAAGGCGTGCAAGTCATGAACGAAGGCCCCGGCCACGTCCCGATGCACATGATCGAGGAAAACATGGCCAAGCAACTCGAGTGGTGTCATGAGGCCCCCTTTTACACCCTTGGGCCTCTCACCACGGATATCGCGCCCGGTTATGATCATATCACGAGCGGCATTGGTGCCGCGATGATTGGTTGGTATGGTTGTGCCATGCTCTGTTACGTGACCCCCAAAGAACACTTGGGCCTTCCTAACAAAGAAGACGTCAAAGCCGGGGTCATCACCTACAAACTCGCAGCTCACGCCGCCGACTTGGCCAAGGGCCACCCCGGAGCCCAGCTCCGTGACAATGCCATCTCCAAAGCCCGCTTTGAATTCCGGTGGGAGGACCAGTTCAACCTGAGCCTTGACCCCGTGACAGCCCGCGAATATCACGATGAAACCCTCCCTCAAGAAGGCGCAAAAAGCGCCCACTTCTGCTCCATGTGCGGCCCCCACTTTTGCAGCATGAAAATCACCGAAGACGTGCGCAAATACGCAGCCGAGCAGGCGATCTCGGAGGAGGAGGCGCTTCAACGGGGGATGGCGGAAAAGTCGATAGAGTTCGTCGAGAAAGGCGCTGAAGTTTATCAGTCGGCTTAGAAGAAATAGGTCTTATAGGACCTATCGGACCTCTTTTTGCCATGCCTTCCAATGATCCATCTGGCTTTCTTTTGAAAGGCGGCAACTACCAAGACCTCCTTTCTTACCGCAAATCGGAGATTGTCTACGATTTCACTTTTCGGTTTTGCAACAAATTTCTCCAACGAGGCGACCGCACCATTGATCAGATGGTGCAAGCCGCCCGGTCCGGCAAACAGAACATCGCCGAGGGCAGCAAAGCATCCAGCACCTCGACAGAGATGGAGTTAAAGCTCACCAATGTCGCGCGTGCCAGCCTTGAAGAGTTGCTCATCGATTACAAAGATTATCTTCGTGTCCGCGACCGGCCGCTTTGGAGCAAGGATTCTGCCGAGGCTCTTTACGTTCGCAAGCTTGGCAAACAGCCCAATGAAAACTTTGAGACCTATCGACCTTTCATCGAAACCCGCCCAGCCGAAACCTTGGCCAATATTGCGATCTGCCTCATCCACCAAGCCAATTATCTGCTTGATCAGCAAATTCGCCGCTTGGAAAAAGACTTCGTCGAAAAAGGAGGTCTCCGCGAGCGCATGACCAAAGCGCGTCTCGACCATCGGCAGCGCCAAAGGTGATCGGAGGTGTTTATAGGACCTATAGGACCTATTTTTCCTCAGCACTGAGGTCTGGCTTTTTAATGCGACCTCTGGTAATGATATCCCACTTCTCCAATGACTCCTAAAAAAACCAACTCCCGTCCCTACTCCTCTCTTGTTCTTGATGGCGATAGCCGTGCGCCCAGCCGGGCGATGCTTTACCCGGTTGGCTTCAGCGAAAAAGATTTTTCCAAATCCCAGATTGGCATTGCCTCCACGTGGAGCATGGTCACGCCTTGCAACATGCACATTGATGCCTTGGCGCGCGAGGCCGCTTTAGGCACGGACAAAGCGGGAGGGAAGGCCACGATCTTTAATACGATCACGATATCCGATGGCATTTCCATGGGAACCGAGGGCATGAAATACTCGCTCGTTTCTCGGGAAGTGATTGCTGACTCGATTGAGACCGTGGTGGGGTGTCAGGGTTACGATGGGTTTGTGGCCATCGGAGGCTGCGACAAAAATATGCCGGGCTGTGCCATCGCGATTGCCCGATTGAATCGGGCCGCTGTGTTTGTCTATGGCGGAACGATCCTGCCCGGCTGCCTCAACGGAAAAAACCTGGATATCGTGTCGGTCTTTGAAGCTGTGGGTGCGCAAGCTGCTGGAAAAATCTCAGACCGCGAGGCAAAGCGTGTTGAGGCGTGTGCGATCCCCGGTCCGGGTTCGTGTGGTGGTATGTATACTGCGAACACGATGGCATCCGCCATTGAGGCTTTGGGGTTCAGTCTGCCAAACAGTTCCGCCCAAACAGCGGTTTCCGACGCAAAAAAAGACGACTGCCGCCGGGCGGGAGCCGCCGTGTTGGCCATGCTAAAACGCGGAATCCGACCTTCGGACATCTTCAGCAAGGAGGCCTTTGAAAATGCCATCACCGTCGTCATCGCCCTCGGCGGTTCGACCAATGCGGTGTTGCACATGTTGGCCATTGCTCACTCGGCAAACGTCAAATTGACCTTGGATGATTTTACCCGGATCGGCAAACGCGTGCCTGTTTTGGCGGATCTAAAACCAAGCGGACGGTTCCTGATGAACCAGTTGGTGGAGATCGGTGGCATTGTTCCCATGATGAAAGAACTCCTCTCCGCGGGGCTTCTTCACGGCGATTGCCTCACCGTCACAGGAAAAACCCTCAAACAAAATTTGGCACCTTTCAAAGCCTATCCGAAAGGACAGGAAATTATTGCCCCCGTGAGCAAACCGCTCAAAAAGGACTCTCACCTTGTCATTCTTCGCGGTAATCTCGCTGTGGGCGGAGCCGTTGCAAAAATCAGCGGGAAAGAGGGGCAGCTATTTGAAGGCGAGGCCCGGGTTTTCGATAGCGAGGAAAAAGCCCTCAAGGCGATCCTTGCCAAAAAAATTCAAAAGGGAAATGTGATTGTGATCCGCTACGAAGGGCCACGCGGCGGTCCCGGAATGCGCGAGATGTTGTCACCAACAAGTGCCGTCATGGGCCTTGGTCTTGGGAAGGACGTGGCGCTAGTGACAGACGGCCGGTTCTCGGGTGGCACCCATGGTTTTGTGGTCGGACACATCACACCGGAAGCCTGTGATGGCGGCACACTGGCCATTGTGGAGGACGGAGACCGCGTCGTCATTGATGCCGTCAAACACACCATCACCCTTGGAGTGACGGCCTCGGTGATTTCCGCAAGGCTGGCCAAATGGAAAAAACCACGCCCCCGCTACAAGCGCGGCGTGCTTGCAAAATACGCCGCTCATGTGACCACGGCCTCCGAAGGAGCCGTCACCGACAAAAACCTGTTTTAGGGGGCGGAGGCATGAAGGAGTTTCCAGCGGCCGCCGGCCAATCCACCCTGCATTGGTTATCCGCTTCGGCGACACAGCCGGAGGCACGGATTGTGCAGTTGTCGGTTAGTTTTGGCGAACCAGTGCCCATGGAAAAACTCCGTGCCACGTGGAGCGGACTCGCGTCAAGACATGGCGTTCTGCGCTCCGCATTTCGCTCTCAAAAATTCGGGGGGCTGATCCGTGCCGAAAGCGATGCGGCGGAGGCTTCCTGGCGGGAATTGGATTGGTCGGAGGTTCCCGTCTCCGAATTGGGGTCCCGGTGGGCTGCGACACTTGCGGAGGAAGCCGCAAGGCCCATCGATTTGGCGACAGCCCCGGTCCTGCGTTTTGTCACGATCCGGCTGCCGGGAGGCTCTAACCACCTTCTGGCAACCCACCCACGGTTTTTGTTGGATGAAGATTCCTGGTTCTTACTCCTCTGTGAGTGGATGGAGGTCCTGGATGGCCAGCCTGCACCGGAACCGCTCGAAGAATCCGCCTCAGAGGGCCCCGTCTCCCATGAGTTCTGGACCAAAGATCTGGAAGGGGCCTCTTCTCAGGCCCTTCGGGTTTTCCCGGAAGGCCATGGACAAGAATCGGTGGCCGAGCACTCGATCTTGGTGGATCGCGAAACCACAAAAAAAATTGCTGACGCTTTTGGCAAAGCCGGGTGCAACCCCAGAGATGGGATCCTGGCACTTTGGAGCTATCTGCTTGCACGCCTTTGCTTACAAACCGAAGCGCTCCTCCTCACATCCATCGAGACGCCTCAAACCACCCTCGGAGGTCATCGGAACCTTCTGCCCTGCCGGCTAGTGATCACACCGGACCTGCCCCTCAAGGATTGGCTCCGTGGTTTCACCGCATCAGAAAAACGCCGGGCAGCGGCAGCAAACACCAGCTTTCCCAACTTGCCCGAACCCTTCGCGTCCTCGGGACTTTCTGACTTTGTTTCGCTTTACACCTGGCTTCCTCCTTTGGTTGGTGACCGCATCACAGAAGCCTTTCCCCGGTGGATCAAATTAGATGCCAAGCTCTTAAGTCAGCCCCTCCATCCGCTGGAATTGGAAGTCCGGGACGGACCACGACTCAATCTTCGGCTTTCCTCTGCAAACTTATCCGCCTCAGAAACCTCGCGACTTCTCACCAGACTTGAGTCCCTCATCCACCAATTCCTGGATCACCCGGAAGCCCCCCTTGGCCAACTGGAAATTTCAGGAGCCACAGCCCCCGACGTTCTTTCCTCCTCCCCTCCCGAAGACCCTGTCTCCATCCAACAGGCCGTGGCCGAAGTGGCGCTGGAATCTCCTGACGCTGTGGCCATCGAGGACGCCTCAGGTGCCATCCTCACGTTCCGGGAAGTTCATGATTACGCCCTTCTTGTGGCAGCCTATTTGCAAAACGAAAACCTCGGGCAGGGATGGACCATTGCTTTTTGTTTGACCCCCTCCCCGTGGATTCCGGTCGCTATGCTTGGAATTCTTCATGCCGGCGATACCTGTCTGCCCTTGGATCCTGGAGCGGATCCCGCATGGCTTGCATCCCAAATTGACGCTGGAGATGCCGAGTTGGTGATTTGTGACTCCGGCACGGAACATCATTTCACAGGCACAGGAAAAAGACTCCTGGTGATTGATCGGGAGTGGCCAACAATCTCCGCATCACCGCATCCCGAAGAGCCTCCCACGGCCCCCAAGGTGGCAATGGTCCTTCCCGGGGCTCCAAATTGGGAGTCCCCGGCGCTGCAAACCCTTACCCCCTCTTTGCTGGCCCTTGCCTGCAAACGATCCTCGAAATTGCTCGACCTCCGCCCCGGCGACCGGGTCATCATCACCGGACCAGCAGGCTCCGCAGCATTCACGGAATCGCTTCTTTGCAGTTTGCAGTCCGGTGCCACCGCCATCATTGGACGAAACGTCCCTGACGAATCACTGATGGAGGCCCAACCCACACACCTCCGGCTGACATCCTCGGAGTTTGCGTCGTTCCTCGCGCACGGCATCCCTTCTGAAATAACGATCCGTCATTTGACCATTGATGCCCAAACGGGGGCAGCCCGATCCCAGGACTTACAAGCGTGGCAGGGCCTTGAGACCGATAAAATCCGGTGGCATCATTTCCTCAGCCCGTGCGGGTTCATTGGCTTGGGACTCCATCTTGAAATCAAAGAACCCGGGGAATTCCCGCAAGCTGACGGATTTGTCAGCCTCGGCAAGCCCTCACGATTTAGCGGCTTCACTTTTGCAGATCGCTCCGGGCAAGTGCCACCCACCGGATACCCGGGAATCCTGCGCTTCGCCCCGCCGTTCACAACCGTCGAAATCAACGAATTGAAGGCATGGAAGGAAGCCACCGGCAACTTTTTCATCATCCGGGCTGAGGTCATTCCTCCCCCGGAAGTCGTCGAGCCGGAGGTTATCGTGGAGCCGCCCCTTCCTGCGCCAACTCCCCAGAAACCAGTGACAGAGCCCCTGCCCGTTCAGAAATCCCCCCGTCCGGCAGCCAAAGCCGCAGATCCAACGTCTCTGACGATTGAACCCCGGCCCAAACCCGCGCTGCTCACAAATCTGGGCGGACCTTTGGAGTCGCCTTTGCTTGTGCTGCTTCATGATATTGATGGTACCACCACCAACTACGCAAAGCTCCTGCCCTACCTCATCCAAGACTGGTTTGTGCTTGGCTCGATTCCGCCCTTGGGAAAACCACGGAATGTGATGGAAGACGCCTCGCGAATTGTCTCTGCGCTCAAAGACAATTGGCCAAACACGCCGATCCATCTGCTGGGCATCGGCTACGGCGGACTGCCGGCCTTTGAAATCGCGACCCGACTGCGGCAATCCGGTGAGGATGTTCCCTTTGTTGTCACCGCAGGAACCCCTCCCCCGCACCCCGAAAAATCGGGTTGGCTGGGGTCGCTCAAGCGCGGCTTCTCAGCCGTCAATTCCATGGGAAGCGGCCCGAACTCGCTTGAAGCCCTCGCAGCCTCTTACCAGCCCAAACCGCTGGATGGACCCTTCGGAATAATCCTCACCAGGGACCTGCCCGGAAATTCTGAGCAGCGATGGCTCGAACTCGCACCAGATGCCTCCTTTGAGATTCTAAACTGCTCCTCCGAGGATCTTCTTTCATCACGCTGCGAGGATTTTGCCAATGCACTTCGTTCGCTCGCGGGACTGACTTGAATGTCCCCAGGCGGGATCGCGATGAAAAGCATTAATTGAACATTGCCTGGGCTAAGCATATGTTCCTGCAAGCTCAAAACCCCCTCACCCATGCCCTCCAATGTATCCCAAAATGAGGTTCCCGGTTTATTGAGGGCAAGGTCCACTCTCCCACGCTCCCTAACCCTGCTTCGCTTGGTGTTAGGACTTTGGATGATAGGGTTGTTTTCCGCAGAGGCGATACAGATCCAGGGCTACAGTACAGATCGACACGACCGATTCGCCTTGGGATATACTTCCAACCCGGTCGTTAATGCCGTCCCGAACACCAATCCGGGCTTTTTAGGTTTCCCCTACAACTTCTCGGGCGTGCCATGGAATGCGGCGGATCGGCGTCAGAGTTTTGTGTTCCTAAGTCGCAAACATTACCTCTTTGCCAACCATTTTGGTCCTGGCAACACCCTGCAATATTTCAGCGGGGTTACCGGTCTTGGGACGGCCAGTCGCGCCAGCTCTGTGAACCTGCTCGATTGTGATATCGGGGTGGCAAGGCTGTCTTCTCTTCTTCCCTCCGCCGCCAACATTGTAACATACCCCCTGCTCGATCTGCCGACGACTTTGAACTACGTCGGCAGGAATCTTCTCATGTATGGCTGGTTTGCCAGAGTGGGGGTTAGCAAAATCTCCAGCGTGTTTCCCGAAGGAAGAGATGTGGGGGGAATCTTGAATAAATATTTGTTCGAATATGAAGGAGCACAAGGTCGCCAGGATTTTGTGGTTCTCGAAACCCTCGACTCGGGCAGCCCCTCGTTCATTCCCTTTGACGGCGAGCTCACCCTCACAGGCAACCACTTTTACATTAGCGGCGAAGGCGGGCTGGAAGGTGGCGGAGACAGCTTTTTGGCGTTGCCCGAGGTTATCCAGCAGGTCAATGCCATCCTTGCAGAAGATGGGTTTGCCCTGCGGTTTCGCACGGAGCCAGCCAAGCAGTGGAACCCCGCATTCAACGGGAACTGGAGCTCGTTGCTGAATTGGAGCCCATTGGGGAGTGTTCCAACCGCCACCCAGGCTTTGGGTTTTCCAGGAGGCGCATCGATTAAAACGATTTCTCTGGGAAATACTCGCACTGCGAAGGGAATCCTCTTCACTGGCTCACAGGGTCAGGGCGGATATACGTTCCAGTCCGGCCAGAACCTCAATCTTGGTTATGTCGGGATTCGTAATTCCGCACCCGCAACCCAAACGTTCCAATGCGCAATTTTACTCAATGAGCATCAGCATTGGACGGCGGCGGCGGGAAACCTTCAGTTCAGCGGAACTATCAATTTGAACGGACGGTACCTGAATTTGAGCGGGTCACAGACCATTTTTTTGAACGGACCGATCATCGGCACTGGCGGGCTCTCGATTCAAGAGGGCACCACAAGGCTCAGCGCTTCAACAGCTCACGCCGGCAGAACGTATCTCTACGGAGGGGAGCTTCATCTTCTTGGGGCCGGACAATTGCCAGCTGCGGCACCACTGGTTTTCGCAGGCGGCCAACTGCGTGTGGAATCGAACAATCTGAGCACGGGAGTCATCCGGGTGCTTGATCACTCCAAAATCATTATGACGCCAGGTTCCGGGTCGATCGACTTTGCCGCAAGTGCAGGAGAAACATGGGCTCCGACCAGCACCCTGACCGTGGAAGGTTTTAACAGCACATCGCACCAACTGAAAATCGGAAATTCCTTTGATGACATCACCCCGGCCCAGAGGGCTGCGATCTCTTTTGCTGGCGTGCGCGCGTTTCACGGAGGCAGTGGAACGCTCCGACCAGCCACAGCTTTTGAACAGTGGCAGTTGGAAAAATTTCCGCAAGAAGCCGGCAATCCCTCAACCGAGCCGACTCTTTGGGGCGCTGAGGCCAATCCTTCCGGTGATGGCACCACCAATTTGCTCAAGTATGCCCTGGGTCTTGAACCCCTGACTTCTTCGGCCAGCCAACTCCCCCAAGCCGAAATTAATCTCCAGGGATATCTGCAAATCTCCATCCCCCGCAACCCCAACGCCAATGATATCACCTTCCTCGTCGAAGTGTCCGGGGAACTAACCACTTGGCAAAGTGGTGAGAGCCACACCGTTATCGTAAGCGATGATCCCTCCCTGATCGTCATCCGGGATGCCACCTTGTTTTCAGATACTGGCCGCCGGTTTATGAGACTTGTCGTGACATGGGATCCTTAGCAGGCAGGCCATCAGATCTTGAAGGGCAAAATCAAAAGTCCTTCCGCGTTGGCAAGACCGCGTTATTTCCCATGGAATGACGCGAAGGAAATTTTACTTACACCAAGCCATAAGCTGCCCAATCGACGCCCTGCATGTCCCCGGTTTTTAGGAATTGGGCATGCATTGCGAAGGCGGCGGCGAGGGATTGGGGGACGTGGCCATCTTTGACGGCTTCGAAATAGGCGTGAAGTTGGGGACGGAACTGAGGATGAGCGCAATGATCCACAATGAGGGCGGCCCGTTCGTGGGGGGTTTTCGCCCGGAGATCGGCGACGCCCTGTTCGGTGACAACCACCTGCACTGAGTGTTCACTGTGGTCCATGTGACTAACCAAAGGAACGATGGGGCTGATTTTTCCGCCTTTTGCGAGGGAGGGGCAGGTGAAGATGGAGATGTATCCATTGCGGGTAAAATCGCCGGAGCCACCGATGCCATTCATCATGGAGGACCCCATCACATGGGTGGAATTCACGTTTCCAAAGAGGTCCACTTCTATGGCGGTATTGATGGTGATGATGCCAAGGCGACGAACCATCTCGGGGTTGTTGGTGATTTCCTGGGGACGTAGGAGGATCCGGGATTTAAAAAAATCCAAGTCGTCATAAACTAACTTAAGCACATCGGGACTAAGTGTCAGGGACGTCCCCGTGGCAAACCGGCACTTGCCACTTCGGATGAGGGCAATCACAGAATCTTGGATCACCTCGGAAAACATTTCGAAAGCGGGAATGTCCGGGTGCTCACCAATGGCGGCCAGAACGGCATTGGCAATATTCCCCACGCCGGATTGTAGAGGGAGAAACTCTTTGGGAATTCGGCCCGCACGGATTTCCGCAGCCAAAAACTCAGCCACATTTTCCCCGATTTTTTGGGTGGTTGCGTCAGAGGGGCTGAACCCCCCGCACTCATCCGGGAGGTTCGTTTCAACGATACCAACAATTTTTGAGGGATCGACTTGGATGTGGGGCGTTCCGATGCGGTCGGAGCAGTTCAGCAGAGGGATTGGCAGCCGATGGGGCGGGTCCGCAGGTTCGTAAATATCATGCAATCCGGCCAAGGCTGGCGGGTGGAAGCGGTTAAGTTCGATCAGAATTTTTTTGGCGGCGCCGCAGAAGGTCGGGCTTGCTCCGACCGATGTTGTGGGAATGATCTTCCCATCGGCCGTGACGGCGGACGCTTCGACCACGCACCAATCGAGAGCACCCAAGAATCCATAGCGGATCGACTGTGGGAGGGTGGAGAGGTGCATGTCAAAAAACCGGGTCTGACCAGAGTTGATGGCCTGCCTGAGGTATTTGTTCGATTGGTAGGGGGTTCTCCATGAGATGGCATCGGCCCTTGCGAGACGACCATCAAGGGAATCCCCTGTGGAGGCTCCCGTCACCACCCCAACCTTGAAAGGGCGGCCTTCGGCGTGTTCTTTCTCAGCCCGGTCGGCAAGGGCTGAGGGGATGGCCTTGGCCGCACCGGCTGGCGTGAATCCGCTAAAGCCAATGGCGTCACCATCGTTAATGAGTGCGGCAGCGTCTTGGGCGGAGAGGATTGGGAATGACATAGGATTGATTCTGACTAAATTTCTGTGAGTTTTTCTATTTGAGGATGCTGAATCAATTTTTCTCCATGCCCTGGAACTTCGATACGAAGATTGCCTGTGGGATCAAGGCCAAGGAAAAGGCCCTCTAATGATGCCTCGTCATGCAAATCGACGCGAACGGGACACTGCAGCCAACGATCGTTGAGTGACTTGATCACAAGGGGCAATCCACGGGTGATGAGATCGGCATGGGCCTCTGCGATGGCGTCCAGACACAACACCAGCAAGTCCGTGAGCGAGGGGGGATTTTCTAAAATATCGTGCAGGCGGGTCGCACTTAGCTTCAACCCTGGATCAACCTCCCAGGGTTGGTTTTGAAGATTGATTCCCAAACCCACCGTTAACGTTCCCCGGGTCCCCTGTTCGATGAGTAATCCTCCAAGTTTTTTGGAACCTGCCATCAGATCATTCGGCCATCTCAAGCGAATTCCGGGCACTTCGAGTTTTTCGAGCATGTGAAGAAGGTGGAGGCCCACAGCGAGCGAGAAGCCACCCCAGGCAGAAATGTTCCCCTCCGCTGGCACGACGGCTGAAAGCCAGAGCCCTCCCTCGCCGGAGCAAAAAGCGCGGCCAAAACGTCCACGGCCTTCGGTTTGTCGGGTGGTAATGACAGCCGACCACGCGGGAAGACCCGCCGCCAAATCATTCGTGGAAGAAACCACTTCGTGGGTCTGGACCCTCCACCCGGCGGCACCAGCCACAAAGATTTTTGCAAGAAGTTCTGAGTTTTCCACAACGAGAATCACCTGAGGGTTGCGATGTAATAGCCGGCAATCACGGCGGTCCCGATCACACCAGCCACGTTGGGTCCCATGGCATGCATGAGCAGAAAGTTGGTGGGGTCAGCCCGTTGGCCTTCCACTTGCGAGACACGCGCCGCCATGGGCACCGCCGAGACGCCGGCTGAACCAATGAGAGGATTGATTTTTTCGGGTAGAAAAAGATTCAAGATTTTGGCCATGATGACCCCCGAAGCGGTGGAGACACTGAAAGCAATCACGCCCAAACTCAAGATCAGGAGCGTTTCCGGCTTGAGGAAACGTTCCCCGGTCATAGTGATCCCCACCGAAGTTCCAAGGAAAATAGTGATCACGTTGATGATCTCGTTCTGAGAGGCTTTGACAAGGCGGTCGGTCACTCCGCATTCGCGGAAGAAGTTCCCGAGCATGAGCATGCCAATCAACGAGGCCGCCGCAGGGACCAATAGAATACAGAAAACGGTGACAACCAACGCAAAAACCAGCTTCTCCAATTTGCTGACCTTCCGAAGGGATTTCATTCGGATCAGTCGCTCGGGCATGGTGGTGAGGGCTCGCATGATGGGCGGTTGGATCATGGGAACGAGCGCCATGTAGCTGTAGGCGGCGACCGCAATGGCGGGCAACAAGTGCGGGGCGAGTTTGGCAGTCAGGAAAATAGCCGTGGGGCCGTCTGCGCCACCAATGATGGCAATCGAAGCACTTTCTCCAGCAGTGAAACCCAGAAAGCTTGCCGCGAGAAAGGTCATGGCAACCCCAAGTTGCGCGGCAGCACCTAGAAGCAGCGTGATCGGTCTGGCCAACAAAGGGCCAAAATCCGTGAGGGCACCAACTCCCAGAAAAATGAGGGGCGGAAAAATCTCCCACTCGATGCCTCGCGAGATGTAATAAAACAACCCGCCAGGTTCTTTGCTGAAAATGGTGGCCAGCTTTTGTCCAACCTGAAGGCTTTCGCCGGGCGTGACAGTCAGTTCCGTGAGTTGCCCATGGGATGGGGATCGGAATTCGATGAGGGCTGGTTTTTCCAGATCGTCACTTTGCAAGGTTGCCAGCAAATCATCTTCCTTGACCATGGCTCCCGGCGCGACATGCCACTCGACCAAGCGTCCGCTCATAGTGCTTAACACAGGCCCCGGAGGTTCAATGGTCAGAGATGGAGCTGGCAGGTTGGCCAGCAGTGCCCCAAAGGCGATGGGCACGAGCAAAAGCGGCTCAAATCCTTTATAAACTGCGAGATAAAAAAGAACCAGACAGACAACCCACATCACTGGCATTTGCCATGTGATCTCAGGGAATCCGGTGAGGGTGAAAAAGTCTAAAAAATCTTTGAGCATTGAGAAAGGATCAGCGGAACGTGTGGGATTGGAAAATCTGACGCCGTCCCTCCACCGACCACGCATGTAACTGGGGGTTTTGGACTGGCTCCACGTGCAGGATCCTGTGGGGAGACTTGAGAGAGACGTGGATGGCGGCGGCAATCACGGCCCGGATCTCGGCGGGAATGCCGTCGGCAAGGGCCGCAGCAGGAGTTGCCGGGGGTACAGGGGCTTTTGGCGCTTCGGGAGCCAGGGACTTTTTTGTGGTTGGAAAGAACGAAATCCCCTTGGCAACCAAAGCTACCAGCACGGCCAAGCCACACAACGATGTCATAACAATCATCACTCCCACCGTTTGGTAGCGAAGATTTGCGAGAAACTGCAGATGACCGGCGATGGACTCCGTGGCCAATGGGAGAAGCGAATTCATTGCACAGAAACCAAAGGCTGGCCTTCCTCCACAGAGTCTCCTTCTTTCACAAGGATCTCTTTGACGACCCCTGCCGCCTGCGAGATGACAAAGGTGTTCATTTTCATGGCCTCAAGAATGATGAGTGTGGCCCCTGCCTCGAAGGACGCACCGACAACACACTGGATCGTGACCACCTTGCCAGAAAGCGGGCTGGTGATATCTCCCGGAGATGC
>Ga0209181_10004461_pt1 | contig 20823 bp, 11 predicted proteins | sample MAT05_FD_187208 | JGI IMG/M metagenome (GOLD analysis project Ga0209181, IMG submission 187208) | Freshwater microbial communities from Lake Fryxell liftoff mats and glacier meltwater in Antarctica - MAT-05 (SPAdes) (version 2) | ecosystem: Environmental > Aquatic > Freshwater > Ice > Liftoff... | reverse complement strand
TTCAGCAACCCCGTCGTGGCGCTGGCAGTGTTGTCGAGGAAACCGTTTCCGTTGCTGGTTCCGTTGATCGGGAGGAGCGCACCGGTGACGTTAATCGCGAAGGTGGCAGTGCCAGTCACCGTGATCGGGTAGGTGCCGCTGTAACTCACCGGCTGGAAAAGACCGCCCACTGAGAACGAAAGATTCGCCGTGCCGCCCGCCAACCCATGCGCCCCGGTGGTGGTGACCGCCGCGGTGCCGGTGGACGCGGTCAACTGCCTGAAGCTGTAGCTCAATGGCTGCGTGTGCGTGAAAACATTAGCCGCCGGGATGTTTGCGAAATTGCCACCGTTGATACTCCACTCCAGCCTGCACCGTGCGTCACCTGTGGTTTCCACATGCTCCACCCGGATGTGGTAGCGGGCCGCCGCGGAAGCAGGCACCGCGAGGACGACCGGCGCGCTTTGCTTGGACGTTCCCACCGTAGCGGGGCCATCCCAGCCATGCTCGATAATCTGCGTCAGGCCGGTGCCGGTATCGAGCAGCACCCGCGCCTTGTCATCAGCATCGAGCTGGAAGACGTACGAACCGGCGGTCGTGGGTTGCAGATGGCCATCCCAAGTGGCTGAGTAGTTGTCCGCGGAATTATCGGGCAGGATCACCACGCCGTTGGGCGTGCCGTACAGCCAGTCGAAGTTCATCGTGGGATCGATCCGCTCGAACACAAACGGGTGCGGGTATGACTGGATGTTGTAATTGCACGCGCCACTGCTGGTCGCCGGCAACGCCGTGGCGGCCGTGATACCGAAGGTCAAGGTGGTGGGCGTCCGCGAGGCCACCGTGTAGTTCGCGTCGTTGAATGCCACGTTGTTCAAATTGCCGCCCGCAAAGCTCAGCTTCACCAAATGACCAGCCCGGACACCCGAGAAACTGCCGCTCGTGGGCGTGACCACGATGGTCCCCGTCGTCGTCGGGTTGCCGCGGTTGTAAACGTAATTCCCGGCGTCCCCAAAGTTCGCCGCGTGGGTGTAGGTCGAATTCGCGTGGTCGCAATACCGGCGAGCAGACCCGTCCCGGATGCCACCGTGGAATCGTGGATGATCACCGTCGCGCTGCTCGGCGCACCGATGTCATACATCGTCGTCGGAGTGAGCGTCACGGTCACCGAACGGCTGCCTTTCACCGATGCACTCTGCGCCGGATTCACATCGACCCCTGCCGAGCCGACTCCCGCGCCAAGCACCACGGAACCAAGGAGCGTCGCGTAGGCAGTGCCGGGCAACGCAGTGCCGCCGGTCGTATAACTGACTGTGATGGGCAGCAATTTTTGCGTGCGCTCAATGGTCAGCGTTCCTGCCTGCGGCCCATCCTCGGATGCGAACGGTGCCGTCGCTTTGATCGTCACCACGCTCGGAGGCGCAATTTGCGCAGTCACGTAATCGTGATCGTTGACGCCGGGGCTGGCTGTTCGGGTTGAGCCCGCTGGCACCTTCCGCCCAATCGCTCACTCCGTCGCCGTCCGTGTCGATCTCATCCACCCGGACGCGCGGTAGTAGCAATTTGCCCCATACGGAGCGGACAGTGTCCCCGTGCCGCCGGTCCCGATCAGTTGCCCCGTTTGAATCGCCCAACTGCCACTCGCCAGGCTGGCCTTCTTCTCGACCCGATACAGTTTGCCCAACTCGGTCGGGAACTGAAGATCTACGGACGCCCCGTTCTTCACGATGCTCGAAACCTTGATCGTTGCCGCAGCACTGAAGGGGTTCGTCCCCGCAGCGATTTCGTCCCTATTCGTGATCCCATCCCCGTCGCTGTCCTGGTCCAGCCATGTGTTGTCCGCAATCTGCGAAGCGGTGACCCCGTACTTCAATTTCCAGATCTGCCTGGTCGCGTTGTCATCGATGGCGGCACCCGCCGTGGTGCCGAACCTGAAGAGGGTCAATGCCCCTATGGCGAGTCCAGCAAGGGAGCGGCGGCCGTGGAGCGAGTTGGGAATGCTCATACGCAAGGTGGAGACTGCTGTCATGGTGCGGTTGGGAATGGGAATGTCAAAAGACTGATCGCCAACCGCACAGGGCCGTGCCGCGGGGAGCGCGACTGTGCAAGGAAGGGTCGATGATATGATCGCAAACCCGGCCAACAACCAGAAGTTCTACAGATAACCGAGAATTTACGCCCGTGAACCGCCTGATACCAATTCGCGTTTGAGACTGGAGTATCGGTGCAGTGCGAACCGTCCCAGATGCTTTTGTCGAACCACGCGCCGATATTCCGTTCTCTCGGACGACGTGGTATGACATCCCGCGTCTCGCGAGCAAAACCATGATTCGGTTCGATCGAAGCCCGCTCGAAGCCCGACACGGGGTGCCGACGTTGCCGGCTACACCAAGAAACCCACGTCCGCATCCGCAAAGCGGGTCACGTTCGGGAAGATCGTGGCGCCATTGCCAGCGTCCACACCAAACCGTTTTCCGAGCATTGCCGAATGTTGATCCACCGCCGTGATCGGAATCCAGCGGCCGAGGCCGGTGTCGTCCGGCCCGCTGATGGCGAAGGTGGGCAGCTTGCCGCAGGTCTGACCTCCTTTGACTGCTCCGCCCATGATCAGATGGTGCGAGCCCCGGCCGTGATCGCTGCCCTGGCTGTTTGCAGGCGGTGCCACACCCTGTCGCATCCCATGCCTTGAGTGTGAGAAATGGAGGCTAAATCCGCCGGTCTCCCAATCGAGTCCTACGCCATGAAGCCGATGTTCGATCCGTATTGCGTCCCGGTGAACCGGCTCAAATTCGGGAAAATCGTGCCCATGTTTGTCGAATCCACGCCGAACCATCTGGCGAGCGTGGCGGCGTGTTGATCCACCGAGAGCGTCGGTATCCAGCGACCCGTGCCGGTGTCGTCGGGGCCATTGATCGCGAAGGTCGGCAGTTTACCGTAGGTCTGGCCACCGATGACGGCCCCGCCCATGACGATGTGATGGGAACCCCACCCGTGGTCACTGCCCTGGCTATTGGTGGGGAGGGTGCGGGAGAAATCGCTGGCGGTGAAGGTGGTCACGTCACTCCCCGCTCCGATCTGCTCCATGGCCCGCTGGAAGGCGAACATGCACCGGCTGACATCATTGAGAAGCTGGTAGTGGGTCCCGGCCGTATTCGCCGGCTGGCTGGTTCCACCCACGTCCACCTGCGCCGTGTGGGTGTCGTAGCCGCCCTTCGAGCAGAAGAAAATCTGGCGGCTCATGTTGAAGGCCGAGGGACCGCGGGCTTGGATGAGCCGGGCAATCATCTTCATCTGGCTGCCAAGGGTGGTGGTCGGGAACGGCACAGTCCAGAACGTGTCCAGCGCGGTCGCGGCAATCGAGCTATTCAGCAGATCCCCCGTGTAAATCGCGCGGTCCACGACTTCGGCGTACGCCCGCTGCTGGAGATTCGGAGTGGAAGAGGGCGTGTTGTTGATGGACAGGATGTCGCGGAGCGCGCGGACCCGCGCACCGCTGCCCGTCATCAGGTTCCCGCTCATGGTCACGGCACCGGTCGTCGAGACGTGGTACTGGGAAATCAGATTTCCGATCTCGAATGTATTCGCTCCGTTGAGCGAGACCGACATCGATATATTGCCCGCTGCATTCGCAATCGGATCCAGGAGGTCTGCCAGGCGTCCGCCCCAACCGGTCACCGGTGCCTGGTCCGGGATCGACGTCTGCCACTGCGTCACCTGGTCGCTGTGGGAGAAAAGCTGCGGCGGACGCGTGCCGGTCGCATTGGCAAGATACTGCGCACGCGTGATCGGGCGGATGATCGTGCCGACGTTCAGGACCACGGCCAGCTTGTCCTCGCCAAATAGCGTCTGGAGCTCCGGGCAACCCGGGTGGAACCCGTACGAGCGCCCGTCGGCATCCGTGTAAGCTGTGGTCCCGCTCGAATACAAGGGCAGCAATGAACTGTGTGGAAGGGCGAGATTGCCACGGATGGCCGTGTAGTTTGCATAGGTAGCAGTGTCCGTCGGGACCACCCAGTTATTCGCGTCGTTGCCGCCGCCGAGGAACAGGCAGACGAGCGCCTTATAGCCAGACAGGCCGGTTTGGGCGACCGCTGCATTCATCAGGCGCAGATCGCGGATGGTGCTCTTCAATGCCCAAGTCCCTACCGCAGCGCACGACGCGTTGCGGATGAAGTCTCGACGGGTGGTGAGTTTTGGATCTTTTTCGGAGCTCATACGGCCTATCTCTGGATGGTGTAATTCGGACTGGTGAGGATTAAGTGCAGGACGCCGCGCAGACGATCGCGCTTGTTTGTGTCGGTCGGTGCAGTGTCGCTGTAGGGAACGAAGGAGATCCGCGCATTGGTCAGGTTCGTCGGCACCACGGTGCATTGCACCCCACCGGCAATACCAAGGGTGAAGGTGGTGGAATTCGTGACAGCAACGGTGAACGCCTGACTGATGCTGACGTTCGCTGAGTTCGCTGGGTTCCGATAGGTTCCGCCGGTGACACCTGTGATCGTGACCGTGTCACCGTTGACCAGACCATGGGCACTCGGAGTGGTGATCGAACACGGATTGCTCACCGGGATGCTCGAAATCGTCTGCTCATAAGTCAGGAAGTTCTGGATAACTGCCGAGACGCTGGCCGGGATCTGGCCGCCAACCAGCAGCATGTTCAGCCTGCTAATCAGCGTCGGGAGATTCGCATTGCTCGTCCACGCCTGCCCGGTCTGCGGCCCGGCACCCAGGCCCAGGTCCGTCGCATTGGCCATCCACGGGGTGAGATCCATGACGAGCGCGTTACCGCCTGACTTGAAGCTGCTAATGCCGTTGGTATTGGCGGGATTGAATAGCCCGTTGAAGATGAAGTTCGACTGCCGGACGACCGTCGTCTCCGCAGTGTCCTGAAACTCCGGAGTCGTGATTCCTGCCGACGCCAGCGCGCCGGGGAACTTGAAATCCGGGAGGAAGAAGTTGAACACCGTCGGCGAGTTCAGCGGCGTTTGCTCAATGTCCGATGTGATGTTCCCCACGTTGAACGTGCTCGGGAGGGCGTTCACAGTGCCACTGCGTGTCATTGGCTGGTTGACGAGCGGGAACATCCACATGCCGTTGTCGGCACTGCTGCCATTGCCGGTGCCGGCATTGTTCGTGAGGACGGTGAACGTGTTGGAATCCAGCACTGATTCGACCACGAACTCGGCGTCAACCGGCTGAGGATTGCCAGCGGTGAAATTGAGGTATATGGGATTTCCAGCGATCAGGTGGTGATCGGCGATGCCGCCGAACGTGGTGTCCAGCGTGATCCGCTTATCATTCGGCACGGCCAGGCCGGAGTTTGTGACGGTGTATGACCCCGTGAAGCGCACCATTCGCACGTACCCGGTGCGCGCCGTCGTGTCGGGCGCGGTGATCGTAAAAGTCGTGCCTCCGGAACTGCCGCTGCCTGTGCTCGTGGAAGTCACGGCGGTGTAAACGCCATCAGGAACCGCGGCGCCGGTCGTGACATTGCCGAAATCCAGATACGCCTTTTGCCCCACGCCGAGCCAGTGGCTGCCGATGGTAATCGTCATCGTGGTCGCACCCGCAGTCTGGCTGTAGGTGCCCGAGACTCCGGCATTGGTCGAAGCATTTGAGCTGATTCCGGTCCATCCCTTGGCATTCACGGAAAACGTGGTGGCGGTCGGCGCCGGAGCGGTGAGGACCGTGTAAGCCTCGGAGGTCGGCGTCGTGTCACCGACTGCCCAGGTCTTGGGAAACTCGAGGAAGACGGTGTTCCCGGCCCCGTGTTTGTTGGCCGCGGTGATGTTGATCACATGGGATCCCGCCGGCTGATTGTAGGTGCCCGCCGAGGCATCCTGCCTGAAGGCACGCGCAGCCGCTGCAACGCGCAGGAGCGGCTCGCGTTGCTTGCCAAATACCGGCTTGGCAATCTGGTCGGTGCTCCGGGCTTCGTAATCGAGGAGGATGGCCTTGATCACGGCCTTCATTTCCCCACGGACGCCCGAGCCGTCATCATTGAATTTCTGGACGACGCGATAGAGATAATCGCGCGATGGGTTGCTCGTCACCAAGCGCTGGATAAGCTGGCGGCAGATCAAGGGGCCAGTGTTCGGGTGATTGAACAGCATGTCATGCGCGGCATCGAGTTCCTTCGCGGGCAGACTGGTGTAATTGGGATCGTTGATCTCGGTGCTCGAATGCGTTGCGTAGGGATCCAGCCCACGGCCAACCACGGTCGCAAGACCGGGCAGGACTTCGTTGTTCAGAACCCGCTTGGGACCAGTATAGTGCCGGGCGGGAACCTCGCGCATCTGACGGGTCCACGCCGAAGCAGCGCCGAGCGTGGTCCGGTACGGACCGTCATAGCCGTCGTCCCAGCCGGTGAAGACGTGGGCAAGCCCCACGATCTCACGCTGTGTATAGGTGTCAACGGGAGCGTCCTTGGAACTCAAAATCAACGTGCCGTCGGGCCACATGCGGAACAGGCCGATCGAGAAGAGCTGCATGATCTCGCGTCCGTAGTTCTCGTTGGGAATCCGGCCGACCGTCTGGTCAGGCTTGTCGTTCTCCTTCATGTCCAAATACCGGCCCATGGTTGGAGTGAGCGTGGTGTTCTCAAGAATGTCCCTGAAGTTCCCGAATGCGTGCTCGACCAGCTTGTCGTAAAAGTACGACAGCGCGTCCGCGCGGTTATCGAGCGGCCCCTGCGCGGAGACGACGTGGATTTGGCTCAGGGCGAAAGCCACACGCTGGCGGAGTTGATCCGGCCCGCTAATGGAGTTTCGCCACCAAGCGTTGAAGGTCAGGTCTTCACTAAACTGAGCACCACCACTGGCGTCGGAGAGTTCCCTCGCCAGCACCTCCGCCAATTGATAACTCGCTGGCTGGCTGGATGGGCTTAATGGGTCGAATTGGTTGTCGATCCATGCTTCGTAGCTCGCCATCGCTTTCAAAGCTGTGATGTCAGCGATATTGGGACCAAAGGTCGCCTGCGTCAGGAAACGGACGGCCCCGGCGTCCGTGGCGTGATCGTCCGTCCACGAAGGCGGTTGCGGTGGCGGCGTGAAGGTGCGTGATCCACCGGCCAGCGTGTAATTGCCACGGATTTCCCCGGTCGGATACAGCGCCGTGTGCAGGTTGATGTAGGCTTTCCCCTGCTTGATGATCTCGCGGATCTCGGCCGCGGAATACGGGCTCACATCCAGGATGGTCCACTTGTAACTGCCGTCCGGTTGCAGACCATCCCCCGGGGTGACGGGCATATCGATATCAAAGACGATGGCGGACGGCTTGGCCAGGTAAGGATCCACGTGGATGTGCTCCTGCGTGATCGGCCCGGTCAACCCGCGGTAGGTGTAGCGCATCGTCGCAGTCGTCTCGTCCTCACTCAGGCGCAGCGTCGAGGTGCCGACTCCGGTGGTGACCGCACCATTCTGCGACAGCATCGTCGAAACGTACAGAGTTCCGGGTGTCGTTCCGGCCGCCGGTGCGACGTACCGGGAAAGCACATGCCCAGGTACGACCTGCCCAGGAGCGGTCACCGGCTCGCCGGGCTTCGACCAGCCCACCGCAAGGTTGTCCGCCCCGGCACCAGCACCAGCCTTGTGCAGGATCTCGATGTAATACCTCTTGCCCTCTTCGAGCGCGAGCCACGGGGATTTCTGATTTGGTTCGCCCGTCCATGTCTGGGGAACCAGATTGCCGGCCGTCACCCATGCCCGCTTGGAGGCATTCACGGGCTCGTCGTCGTTGGAAATCCAAAGCTCTGCGGCATTGTTCGCCGCGATCCAGAAGTAGTAATTTCCCGTGGCCGGTGCCGTGATGTATCCGCGGACGCGGGCGCCGTAGTTCTCACTGCCAGTCGGTCCTTCGAGTGTCGCGAGGCTCGCCGTCCCCGACGCTGTGATGCCCACCGGGATACTCGCGACGCTGGTTCCCGCAATGCCGTTCCAAAATTCGCGCACGATGGTCCCGCCGGTGTCCTCGACGCGCAAGTTCAGCACTGAAGTGCTCGTGCCCTCCGCATTGGTAATGGTGATCAGCACCTGATAATCCCCCGCTGCACCACTAGGAGGCGTGCCGCTCAATACCCCGTTTGCCCCATTTGTTCCGCTGGCGTAGCTCAGCCAGGCGGGATTCCCGCTGACCATCACATTCATCCCGTCGACACCATTGGTTCCCACGATCTGATGCGAGAACTGGCCTCCAACGAGTGCCGTCGCACTTGGCGGACTGACGTGAGCCGGAGGAGCCTGGGTGACACTCTTGGGATACAGCCTCGTCTGCGGGACGATCTGAAGGGGCTGGCTCGGGCTGTACCAGGAGAGCCTGCAGCTCGCCGTCCCGGTATTCTCAAAGTAGTCGAGCCGGATGTCGTAACGCACGCCGCCCTGGAGGGGGATTCGCGCGTAGCGATCGACTGCGGTCAGCGTGGGCCAGTCCACTGGCTTGTTGATCCATTCGATGTTGCAACTGCCGGTGCCCGTCACGGCAACGCCGACGCCAAATGGGATCGTGAACGAACCCGTGCCGATGGCGCTAATCGGGTAATCCGCGTAGGCAAATAGCGCGGAAAGAATCCCGCCCGTGGGATCCACGCGGACCTTTTCATTCACTGCAAAGCTGCCGGCGGGGATGTTCGTGTGCGTGACGACTGCGTTGCCCGTGCCGCTGTCGTAGCTGTAGGTCCCGGCGCTGTTCGCCGCGGAAGCCATCAGGAGGGTTTGCTCCTGACCATTGATCCACAGCTTCGCGGCATCGTCCGCATTCACGACGAAACTGTAGGTCTCCGAAAACTGCGGCTGCACCTGGCCGCTCCAGCGTATGGAGAAAGCGTCCTGATGCACCAGGGGATGCGGCTTGCCGGCCCCGAGATCGAGCGTGATGGCCGAGGCAGGCGTTTCCACAATCCCATAGGCGAGCGGCGCGGACAGCGTCGGGTTCTGGTAATAGGTGGCAAATAATCCGGCCTCGGGAGTATTGTCGGTGCGGAAAAGATTCACCGCCGGAATCGCAGCAAACGTGGTGGCGCCGGGAAGCCTCCAGCGCAGCTTCAGCAGCGCGGCCTCGGCGGCGTCGTAAAATTCCACCCGCATCCTGTAGCGCTGGCCGGCAGTGAGCGAGTAGTTGGAACTCACGAGCGGCACCGCCGTGGCGGAATTGGCCGTCCACGCATCGAGGATCGTTTCCCCGGCCTCGAAGGTGCCACTCTGGTCCAGATCGAGAAACACGCGGGCGCCGTCATCCGCCTGAAGATCAAATGCGTAGGTGCCCGCCGTCGCACTCGTGGGCTGCACATAGCCTTCCCAGGTGATCGAGAAGTCTGTGTCGGTGAGCGCCCCGGTTGGCCGGCTTGACCCATAGTTCACATTCACCTGCGCCAGGCTGTCGGCATACATGGGCGCGCCGATCATGCCGACATTGCTCCAGTAGGTGCCTTTCACGCCGGGCACGGTCATCACTTGATCCTGGAAGTAATTCGCGGCAGGAATGGTCGCCAGCGATCCGCCGGGCGGCGTCCATTCCAGCACGCACGATGCATTGCCGGTCAGCTCGTTATACTCGACCCGGAATGGCACGGGCGTGCCCGCGGTCAGAGCCACATTGCCGCTGGTCACGCGCACCGCGGTGAAACCGTTCCATGCGTCGATGACGAGGTTGTTGTCCACATAGACGCGCGCCCCGTCGTCGGCGACGGCGCTAAAGGTGAAGTTCCCCGTGGCCGAAGGGTTCAGGTAGCCCTCCCATTTGCCTGCCCAGTTGTCGCTTGTCGTCGTGCCGAGGGTGGCGGTGGCGGGCTTTCCAGCGGCGTAATCGTAGGTCACCCCGCTGGTGGCGGTGTCCTGCACGGAATAAAGCGGCGGATCGGTGAGGGCCGCGTTGCTGAAATAGCTCGCCCACCAGCCGGTCGTCGATCCGGTGACACCGCGGAAGACATTAGCCAGCGGAAGCGCGGCGAAACTGCCCGCATTCAATTTCCAGCGGAGCTTCACCAGGGCGCTGCCGGTGTCCTCGTAATAGTCGAGCCGGAGCTTGTATCGCTGGCCTGTCACCAGACCGTAGGCGTTGCTCGCCGCGGCCGTGCCGGCCGCCACATCCGGCATCCATGCGTCGATGACGGTTTCCCCCGCCCCGAAGCTCCCGTTTTGATCCAGATCGACATAGACCCGCGCCCCGTCCGAGGCCTGGACATCGAACGTGTAGTTCCTCGCCGCAAGCAGAGTGTGCGCGCCGGACTGTGTGCTGCCGGAAGTATTAATAACAGCCCCGCCCGGCATGCTGGAGATCCGGAAAACGCTGGACGAGGATCCTGTGGCAAGCATGTAATACGGCGTGCCAGCCGTGATGGGGGACGGAAGCGCGCCGGTCGTGGCAAATTTCACTTCAGCGCCCGGCGTCAGCCCGTGCGAACTCAAGGTGACAGTCGCGGCAGTGCCGGCGGAAATGGTGACGGTCGGCGGCGTCGGCGACACATAGCCTTCCCATCGCGCGGAAAAATTGTCCGCGCTTGGCAGCATTTGCGACGGCTGCACCGTGCCCCAGCTCAGGTTGAGCGCCGCGGGATAATCGGCGAACCGCGGCAGGCCCACGAAGCCGGTATTGGTCCAATACAAACCCGTCCAGCCCTTCGCAGCCGTCGTGTCATCGAGGAAAATGTCGGTCGCGGGGATATTCACGAATCCTCCGCCGCCGGGAGGTTTCCAGCGCAGGTTCACCGAGGCACTCCCCTGCAAATCATAATACTCCACGCGAATCAGCGCGCGCGCCGCGGTGGTCAGCACCACGGGCGCGGTGGTCGGCTTCGGCGTCACCGTCGAGGAACCCGGCAGCCAGGCATCAATGACGAGCACGCCATTCACCCACACCTTCGCTCCGTCGTCGGCCTGGATGTCGAATTCGTAGCCCCCGTCCGCCGGAGGAAGCAAATACCCGTCGAACCGGGCGGCCCAGTTGTCATTCGTCGTCGACAGCAGCGAGCCGCCCGTCGGCAAACCGACGTTCCAATTGAAATTCACCGTCGGGTCCACCCGGCTCGCCTTGAGCTGGGCCAGGGCGAAGTTGGCTGCATTCGCGTAAGTCGTGCTCGACGTGTCGAAATACTCCCCCAGCAGACCGGTCCCATTCGCCGCCGTCGAATCATTGATGATGACCGTCGCGCTGTTGGGCGTCCCAACAACGTAGACCGGATTCGCCCCGCCCGGCGGGACCAGCGTCGCAGTCACCGAACGGCTCCCTTTCACCGAAGCATCGGCCATCGGATTGACATTCAGGGAAACACTTCTCACCCCTGCCGCCAGAACGACCGGAGACGGGGTCAACGTCGTGAAATCCACCCCGGCTACAGCAGTGCCACTGGTGTTGAGATTGACCGTGATCGGCTCAAATCCCAGGGCGCGTGAGATGGTCACCATTCCAGCCTGCGGCCCGTCCTCGGATGCGAAAGGGGTGGTCGCCTTGATGGTAACGGTGCTCGGGAGGGCAATGTTAGCCATCAAGAAATCACGATCGTTGACTCCTGAGGCGCTCGTCTGACTGTTCGGGTTCAGCCCCACTGCTGCTTCCGCCCAGTCGCTCAACCCGTCGCCATCCGTGTCGAGATCATGCACCAAAATGCGATAATACCGGTTCGCGACATGCGGAACAGTGAGAGTCGCCGTGTTCCCATCCCCAAGGATCTGACCGGGCGTCGTCACCACAGTGGCCCAACTCGCCGGATTCGCGAGGTTCGTTGTCGCCTGCAAGCGGTACTGCTTTCCGATCACCGTCGGGAAATCCACACTCACCGTGCCGCCGCTCTTGGCGATGCTCGAGACCTTCATCGTCATGCTGGCGCTGAAAGGATTCGTTCCCGCCCACATTTCACTCTCATTCTTTACGCCGTCCGAATCACTATCCTGACTCAGCCAGTTCGGGTCTGCTATCTGGGCTGGAGTCACCCCATACTTCACCCTCCAGACCTCTTTGGTTGCGTCGTTGTCAGTGCAATACGCAGGAGCAACGAAGCCGAGGAAGATGGACGCTGACGAGGCAAATCCGGCGAGAAAGCGACGGAACTGGAGCGGAGAACGATTTCGCATAAACGGGAAGGATTTTGCTGCCATGAACGGCGGGGGCTTTGCAGGAATTGGACAGTTGGTCGCGGGGGGAGGCGACAATATCAAGCCACTGGTGCGACCTGACTCTCGCTTTGGTTTGATAAAATGTACACTTCTTGCCCCGCGGCAAGCTAAAGGTTCTAAATTAACCGACATGTCATTTGCCCTCGAATAACGCATTTTTCGGGCGTCCGATCGCGGTATTCCCGGTGATAATGTCTTCTGATTCCAGAACTTTCGACGCCGTCGAGGCTCGATCCAGCCGACGGTGAACGCCATCGGGGCAACTGTGGAGTCCGACCTTCCCAGTTCCGATTTTCCTCCGTCTCCCCGAACTATCACGGTCCTTTCCCCGAACTCGCTGGACTGGCAGATGCACGTCGGGTCCGAGGCCATGCCAGCGCCCGGTTCCGAGACAGGGAGACGTCGCCGCGACGAAGCGCGTCATGGATTTGCCCAAGTCCCAGTGGGCATGAACTGCGCTGCCGGGATGCATGCGTGCGGAGACTGGACGGTTCGCAATGGCACGGTGAGGATCGCTCTTCTCCCATGTCCACCATCCGCAAAGTCATCGCTGTCTGCGCCGTCGCTGGCGCAATCGACAGCAGAACGTCGAACTCTGAGAGGCGCGATTGCGCTGCCTTTGCCCGTCCCGACAGCGCGGAGCCGGGAATCTCAGATGCGGATGAAAATTTTCTGCCGGTACATCCACAGACAGGCGAGCCAGAAGACGAGCAGCGTGAGGCAGGCCTGGACCATCGGGCCGTAGATGCCGTCGAAAATGCCGGCACCAAAATGCGTTTTTAGCGTGTCGCGGACCCAAGGGCGCAGCAGTTGCGACATGAGGTAAATCGCGATCGAGTTCATGCCGACGACGATCAGGAACTGCGCCCACTTTTTGAATCCGAGGATGTCGATCACCCAGTAGAATGCCGCGAGCAACAGCATCACCCAGCCACCGCTGAAGAGCGCCCATGAGGGCGTCCAGATTCGCTTCACGATCGGGCATACGAGCCAGCCGGCGAGCTGGCCCGCGACGAGGAGCGCGAAGCCGGTGACCAGCAGCGTGCGAAGTTTTTCCCGCGAGGTCCGCGGGCTGCGCAGCAGTTCACCGCACATGAGGCCGATGATCATCGTGGCGAGCGCTGGGACGAAGTTCAGCGTGGTGTAACCGCCCTTGTTGAAGACGAAGGGTGCGGTGCGCGGGAAGAGGTTCAGGAACCAGACGTCGAACGCGGCGGCAACATTGGTGTTCTTGTTCCAGTGGCCGAAGAAGCCATTCATGACCGCGCCGCCGGAGATGTCTTCCGGAGTCACGCCGACGGCGGCGAAATTAAAGCCCGCAGCAGGCAGCGGCCAGACCGCAAAGAGCAGCCAGTAGCCGACGAGGATGGCCGCGGTGACGCCCGCCTGCACGGACAGCCGGCGGTTCAGCAAAAGCAGGAGGAATGGATAGCCAAGGCCGATCTGTCCCAGAACATTGGTGAATTCCCACGCCGTCCCGGTGGGTCGCGAAGTCAGAAATACTGCGAGCAGGATGAGGATGGCACCCCGCGAAACTGCGTGACCAAACTGTCTGCCGAGCGAATGCCCCTGCTGTCTGCGGCGCGCGTACGAGTACGGCATCGCCACCCCGACCATGAACATGAATGAGGGCTGGATGAGATCCCATGTCGAGCAGCCCGCCCACGTCACGTGGTCGAACCACCACGCGAGAGGCTGCCAGAAGGAGTCCTGCATTTTGGCCGCGACCTGCGGGATGCCGAACCCATGCGACGCCATGTAAAACATGATCGCACCACGATAGGCATCCAGCGAAGCCAGGCGCTGCGTCGGTGCAGTCGCGGGAATCGCTGGGACGGCCACGGGATCAGAGGCGAGTGGGGTTCGAGCCATGTCCGGGGGTGCTGTTATAAGTGGCGGGCGGCGCGCTGACTGAAATGCCGCAGGTGTTGCGGGAGACGAGAGGGCTGCGGCGGGGATTCTTAGTTCGAAGTTGAGCCTCGGCGAACTCTCCAAGGCTCCGCCGTATCCGGTCGAACAGCGAATCGCACGCGCCACGCTGCTCCTTGCAACCGCGGACATTCTTGCAAGTCAGGCTGTGCCAAAGTCCACGCGCTCATTTCTCGACGACCGGCGCGATTTGTTCCGGCTTCGTGATGCCCGGCGGGAGTTCGAGGATGCGGATATTGCGGAAGTGGATCTCCGCCCCTTCCGACTCCAGGCAGAGATAGCCTTTCTTCACGGAAGACTGGCTAATGCCGTTCACGAACCTGCCATTGATCGAATGCTTGATCGTCCCGTCCACGCACACCACGTCATAGGTGTTCCACTCACCCTTCCCTTTGCAGCGCATCTCGAAGGACATGCTGCGATTGCCGCGCGGATTGTCGGGTTTCGCTTCCACGCCGTTCGCGCCGAAGAGTTCACCGGAGACGTAGCCGGGATGATTCGGCTTGCCGTCCTTGCCGGGATGCAGGGTTGGCCATTCGAGTTCCAGCATCTGCACCTCCATGCCTTTTGGGAGCGGTCTGCCGGGAGGGGCCGTGCCTTCGCTCCAGACGAAAATGCCGGAGTTCCCGCCTGCCTCCAGGTGCATCCATTCGATGTGCAGGATGAAGTTTTCGTACTGCTTCTCCGAGCGCATCACCCCGGTGGGCTTGCCGCTGCAAATCAGCAAGCCGTCACGCACAGTCCAAGTTTCCTTGCTCGTGTTCACATCGACCCAGCCAGTGAGATCCTTGCCATTGAAGAGATCGCGAAACACCGGTGCGTCGTCGGAATGTGATGGCGCGATGATACCCGCGACGGCGGCGATGGAGAGGAGGAGTTTGTTCATGAGGTTGGCCGGGTTGTCGCACGCGGTACGGACCTCAGTCACCACCGAAATCGCGAGGCTCCACCACCACACGGCCCTCAGACAGAAAGCCAGCACCGGGCATTTTGGGGACATTTGTCCAAAGGACAGGCGCGGAGGAATATCGTCATCAGCAGTGATGCAACGATTCGTCACCAAGCAATCTCGGCACCTCCCTCACGAGACCGTCGTGCCACACTGATTGGGTAACTCCAGTCTCCTGCTCCATGCCCCGGTTCCCTCCCTCCAGAAGGCCCTCACGCTTCCGCTTTGCCCTCGCGACGGCAGTGGTCGTCGTGGCGCTTGATGCCGGGGCTGCTGCCCGCATTTGGAAAGACAGCACGGGAAAGCCGTGGGCGGAGGCGGAACTGGTTGGCTCGGGGGGCGGCAAGGCGATCTTGAAACTGAAGGACGGAAAGACGGTCCAGATCCCTCTGTCCTCGCTCAGCGCGGAGGATCAGCAGTTCGTGGCAAACCCAAATGCTGCGCCCCGGAAAAATGTCGCCATTGCGCCGCTCGCCACGACGCCAGCCCCTCACAGCATCGCGGTATCGCCGGTCAATCCTGGCACTCTGGGCGTTGCCGATTTCCGGACTGCGGTCGCGCCCTTTGTCGAGAGCTACTGCGTGAAGTGTCATGGGGCGGAGAAGCAGAAGGGGAAGGTCGCGCTGCACACGCTGCGCGGGGAGCCTTTGCAAGCTTCGCAGATGGAGCTGTGGAAGCAGATGCTTGAGCAACTCGACAACGGCGAGATGCCGCCGGACGATGCCAAGCAGCCATCGCCCGAGGAGCGCAAGCGGGTGCAGCTTTGGATCCGGACGGCGCTGGGCAATGCGGGCGAAGCGCCGGATGCTGGCAAGTTCCTGCATCCCTCGAAGGGGAACTGGGTGGACCACGATGCGCTATTTTCCGGCAAGGCGACGGCGGCGGCGACTCCGGCGCGGCTATGGCGGCTGACGGGGCAGGCCTACGAGGAGTTCATCGCGCAGAAGATCCGGCAGTTCAAATTGCCGATCAAAAACTACGGCGAATTCAAGATCACCGCGCCGTGGAATTTCACGCCGCAATGGAACTTCAACGACTACTCCTCGTCGCTCCAGATCGGCGAGGCGGAGATCGAGTTTCACATGCGTAACGCGACGCAGATCGCGCAGGCGATGGTCAAGAGATTTGCGGGCAGCCAGCCGAGTGCGGCATACGCGGATTGGATCAAGGAACTCAATGTCGTGCTCAAGGCCGGAAACGCCTCCACGCCTGAGCAGGCGAAGGCAGCGACCATCGCGTCCTTCAAAACGATCCTCGGTCGCGAAGCGTCGGCGCAGGAAGTGGAGCGCTACAGCGGTTTCCTCGCGCAGAACATCAAGGGCATGGATGCCGAAAAGGCGGTCGAGCAATTTCTCGTCGCGATCCTTTTTCAGCCCGAAGTGATGTATCGGCTGGAAGTGCCGCCCGGTGGCAGCTCGCGGCAAATGCTGGCACCACACGCCCTGGCCCGGGCGATCTCCTTTGCGCTGACCGACCTGGGCCCCGACGACACCCTTGGCAAAGCCGCGAAGGATGGAAAGCTGACGACGCGCGAGCAGGTCCGCGAGCAGGTCGTGCGCATGCTCAATGATCCGGCCATCGAGAAGCCGCGCATCCTGCGGTTTTTCCAGGAGTATTTCGGCTACACGTCCGCACCGTCGGTGTTCAAGGACGAGGTCACGCTCAAGGCGGCGGGATTGCAGAACTCCAGTGCGCGACCATGGCACCCGTGGTTCTTCGTGTGGGATACGGATCATTTGATCGAGTGGATCCTGCGATCCGACAAGAACGTGCTGCGCGAACTGCTGACGACATCGAAGACGTTCCTGCTCACAGGCGACCCGAAGGTGCGCGACAAGCAGGCCGAAGGGGTGAAGAGGAATGTGACCAGACCTTTCGAGCAAAGCGCCCAGGTCGCGCTGCAGGTCTATGAGCTGCCCATCCCACGCGACGCGTGGACGGACGAGAAACCCTTCGACATGCCGAAGGAACACCGGATGGGAATCCTCACGCATCCGAGCTGGCTCATCGCGCAGTCGGGAAACTTCGACAACCATGCGATTCATCGTGGCCGCTGGATCCGCGAGAAGCTGCTCGGCGGGAAAATTCCCGACGTTCCGATCACCGTGAATGCCATGCTTCCCGACGAACCTGACAAGCCCCTGCGCGATCGCATGCGCGTGACGCGGGAGGAGTATTGCTGGAAGTGCCATCAGACCATCGATCCGCTGGGCATGCCCTTCGAGCAGTTCGATCACCTTGGCCGCTTCCGCACGGAGGAACAGGTCGTGGACAAGGTGGCGACCGAGATGAACGCGAACAAGAAAGGCAAAGGCGGGACTACCTTATATGCCAGGCGGCCATTGGACACGACGGGGAAGGTGGACCGAAGCGGCGACCCGAAACTGGACGGTGCGGTGAAGAATCCCTTTGAGATGATCCAGAAGCTCGCTGCGTCCGAGCACGTGGAGCAGGTGTTCGTCCGGCATGTGTTCCGGTATTTCATGGGCCGCAACGAGACGCCCGAAGACGGCCCGGTGCTGGTCGAGGCACACCGCGCCTATGCGAAGCATGAAGGAAGCATGAAGGCATTGATCACCTCCCTGCTAACCTCGGACGCCTTCCTCTACCGCACCCCACGCACGGCAATCACGAACTAGCTCTTGAACTCGAACAACGTCACAACTGGTTCTTCCAATCTTATTCTTAATCCTATTCTTATTCTTGCTCCGACTCGGTTCCCGACATGCGGGAATAAGATTAGGAATAAGAATAAGAGGAGAACCATCTCCGCTTGCCACCCGCTAACGATTACCCCATGAAAACAAACACCCCGATTCGCGCCTCAGTTGGTTTTCCAGCAATCAGACGCCGCCATTTTCTCAAAGGCCTGTCCCTCGGGGCCGGCAGTGTCGTGTTTGCCCCGCTGCTCGACACGCTCGCCGCGCAGGCCAACGGCTCTTATACGGCGCCCAAGCGGGTCATCTTCGTGCTGTTCGACAACGGATTCCACGAGGACACCTGCGTGCCCACTGGCATCTCGATGGAGGGAGCGAACACTCGCGAACTGCCACTGGGGCCGCTCGCGCTGCCCACAGGGATCGATCCATTCACGCCGTTCAAGGATCGGCTCGCGGTAGTCCTAGGCTTGCGAGCCGGCTCTGTCAGCCCGGATCACGGTTCCGGCTTCGGCGCGCTCTCCGGCTTGAACTGCGGCTCGGGCGACGAAAAACACCGGAACGTGGTGGGTGAATCCATCGACGCCGCGGTCGCCCGGCAATTGGGCGGCATCTTCCCGTTGCTCAATCTCGGCATCGACCACGGACATCCCGAGACGAAAACCTTCCGGTGCTCCTCGGCCTGGGGCGCCGGGCGTCCCATCGCCACCCAGTGCCGCCCGGAACTCGCCTTTGAATCCCTCTTTGGCAGCATCGGCGCGAAGCAGAACGATTTCGCAGTGCGGAAAAACCTCCTCGATTTCGTGGCTGGCGACATCAGGGAACTTAGGACGCAGCTCACCGGCCCCGAGCGTTCGCAGCTCGAATATCATCTGGATGCGATGGCGTCCCTGAGCAAGCGCGACGCCCAGATGGCTGCGCTGTATGAGAAAGGACTGCTGGCCAAGGCGGCCCCGAAACTTCCTTCGCCATATCCCCAGAACGTGCCGGACACACTCAGCGCGCAGTTTGACATCGCCGCCTCCGCGCTGATGACCGGACTGACTAATGTGGTGACCATTACCTCCGGGCTATGCTCAATCCGGGGAGCCTATACCGGGTTCTCCAACCTCGGCACTCATGCCGCCGGGCACAACAACAAGGACGTGCAGCTCGACATGATGGGACTCGATATCGTCAACAAAGTGCAGCGCTTCACCGCCGAGCGGACCGCGGGCCTGCTAAAGAAACTCCAAGGCATGCCCGAGGGCGCGGGGACCATGCTGGATAACACGCTTCTTGTTTATACCAGCGACAGCGCAAACCGTCAGCACACCCACGGCGAGAACTGGCCCTTCGTCCTGCTGGGCAACCTCGGCGGACGGCTCAGGACGAATCGGCTGGTCACCTATCCGATGCGCGAAAACAACTACGAGAACACCGGAAGAAAGCTCGGCACGGCACCCGCCACGAATCCGACCATCAACGCGCTCTACAACACGATCCTGCACGCCGTGGGCGCACCGCGTCCGCATTTCAATCTCATCGGAGCCAACAAGGAAGATCCCATCCAGCGCGGCCCGCTCAGGGAACTGCTGACGTGAGCGATTTGGACGCCGCACCACCCGCCCTTTCGGAATCCGATCACCAGGCCGCTAACGAGGGCTCGATTTGAAAAGCGCACTGCTCATTTTCCTGCTGCTCGGACCACTCGCCATGCCGCGCGCTGCCGGGACGGACACGACGAAGCCCAATGTCATCCTCATCGTCAGCGATGACCAAGGGTATCCGGACCTCGGGTGCATCGGGAGCAAGCCCATCCTCACGCCCAATCTCGATCGGCTCGCGACGGAAGGCGTGCGCGCGACGAGTTTCTATGTGACATGGCCGGCCTGCACACCCTCGCGCGGCAGCATCCTCGCGGGGCGTTTTCCCCAGCGCAACGGTCTGTATGAGATGGTGCGCAATGACAAGGTGGACCAAGGTTACCGTTACACGCTGGAGGAATATGCGAGTTCACCGGAGATGACGCTCGGCCTCGATGTGCGCGAACTCACCATCGGCGACATGCTCACGCGCGCGGGTTGGAGCTGCGGCGTGGTGGGAAAATGGGACATGGGCCAGGCGCGGCAGTTCCTCCCTTTGCAGCGCGGCTTTGAATTTTTCTACGGCCACGGGAACAACGGCATCGATTACTACACGCACGAACGCTACGGCATCCCGTCGATGTTCCGCGGCAATGAACGCACGCAGGAGGACAAGGGCACCTATGCCACGGATGTGTTCAAGCGCGAGGCGCTGCAGTTCATCCGTGAGCGCAAGGACCGCCCATTTTTCCTCTACCTCGCATTCAATGCACCGCACGGGGCTTCATCATTTGGTTCCGACCCGGCTAATCCGAAGGCGAAGGAAGGCGTGCAGGCGCCGGAGAAATACGCGGCGCTCTATCGCGGCAAGGTGAAGGACGAGCGGCTGGCGCGATATTACGGCGCGGTGACATGCATGGATGAAGCCATCGGCGAACTGATGAGCGAACTCACGAAACACGGCATCGAGAAGAACACGCTGGTGATATTTCTCTCCGACAACGGCGGCAGCGGCAATGGCGGCAACGCACCGCTGGAAGGCGGAAAATCCAGCCTCTGGGAAGGCGGACTGCGCGTTCCCTTCATCGCCCGATGGCCGGATAAGTTGCCCGCCGGCAGGATGACCTACGACTTCCTCACCTCGCTGGAACTCCTCCCGACGATTCTCGCCGCGACCGGCGTGAAGCCGCCGGAGAACGTGAAGCTCGACGGCTTCGACATGCTGCCCGTGCTGCGCGGCGACGTGGAGTCTCCGCGCAAGGAGATGTTCTGGCAGCACCGTGGCAATCGGGCGGCGCGCATTGGCGATTGGAAGTGGATCGAGGGCGAACGGGGCGCACTTCACAGTGGCCTGTTCGACCTGCGGAACGACCTCGGCGAGAAAGCCGATCTCTCCAAGGAGAAGCCAGACGTGGTCGCCATGATGAAGGAGCGCTTCGCCGGATGGCGCAAGGAAATGGACAAGGCCGAGCCGCGAGGGCCGTTTGGAAAACGCTGATTCAGATGCGCAGGCAAGATCTCCGCGCGACTGAGACTGCAAACCAAACGGCTGGATGGAGTGGTGGAACGTGTCCGGCGTTTGCCAGATGGCGGCGCGTGACTGGAAAGTAGCGTAGCTCTCCAGAGCTGCGCGGGTGGATCCG
>Ga0209181_10004460_pt1 | contig 20826 bp, 18 predicted proteins | sample MAT05_FD_187208 | JGI IMG/M metagenome (GOLD analysis project Ga0209181, IMG submission 187208) | Freshwater microbial communities from Lake Fryxell liftoff mats and glacier meltwater in Antarctica - MAT-05 (SPAdes) (version 2) | ecosystem: Environmental > Aquatic > Freshwater > Ice > Liftoff... | reverse complement strand
TCTCAGTCGGTGGAAGTCCCTGCGAAAAGCACGGCATCCGGCGTTCACGGCAGAAGCCCCTGCCTTCAGGCATGGGGAGTATGTCACTAGGCATAAAGGGAACATCCTTGCCAACTATTCTTGTGGTCGAAGACGATCTGCTAAATCTTGAATTGCTCAAGAGTTTTCTATCGCTTGTAGATTATGAGGTCATCACTGCGATAACGGGACAGAAGGGGGTTGATTTGGCGCGAAAGCACCTCCCTGAATTGATCTTGATGGATTGGCGACTGCCGGGCGGGATGGACGGTTTAGAAGCCACGCAAGCCCTCAAGCAAGACCCCGCGACCACACATATTCCGGTTATTCTGACGACAGCGCACCGCAGGCAGGGGGATGAGGAGTGGATTCATGCGGCAGGCTGTGAGGGGTATCTTCTCAAGCCAGTCAATTTAAACACGCTCAAAGAGGCGATTGGGGCTGTACTCAGCAGCGCTTAACGCTTACCGACGCTGTAAAACAAAAACGCCGGGTTTATTAGTCCCAGCGCGGTGATAGAAGATGGAATGATGCTTAGGCTTGAGGCTGAGCTTGCATGAGATAAGGGCGGAGATACTGCCCGGTATAGCTGGCCTCGACTTGGGCGATATCTTCCGGTGTGCCGATGGCAAGCACCCGTCCACCTGCATCGCCGCCTTCCGGCCCCATATCGATTAACCAATCCGCGACTTTGATGATGTCCAGATTATGCTCAATGATGACGACAGTGTTACCGTTATTGACGAGCTGCTGAAGTACATCAATCAACCGCTTCACGTCGTAAGCATGAAGCCCTGTGGAAGGCTCATCCAAAATATATAAGGTCTTACCCGTAGCGCGTTTGCTCAGTTCGCGGCTAAGTTTGATGCGCTGTGCCTCGCCGCCGCTTAAAGTTGTGGCGGGCTGACCGATTCGGATATAGCCGAGTCCGACGGATTCTAATGTTTCGAGAATGCGCTGAATCGTCGGGATATTAGTAAAGAATTCCAGCCCTTCGCTGACGGTCATGCTCAACACGTCGGCGATGCTTTTGCCTTTGTAATGGACTTGCAGCGTTTCACGGTTGTAGCGGGTACCTTTACAGACCTCGCAATCGATATAAATATCGGGGAGGAACTGCATCTCGATCTTGATTTGCCCCTGCCCTTGGCAGTTCTCGCAGCGCCCACCCTTGACATTAAAGCTGAAGCGTCCGGCATCGTAACCGCGAATCTTGCTTTCTGCCAGTTCCGCGAACAGCCCGCGCATGGCATCAAACATCTTGGTATAGGTGCCAGGATTGCTGCGCGGGGTACGCCCGATGGGACTCTGGTCGATATTGATGATTTTGTCGATCTGATCCACACCGTCGATACTGCGATGCACACCGGGGCGGTCTTTGCTGCCATTAATCATCTGCGCCAAACGGGTATAGAGGATGTCCACAATCAGCGAGCTTTTGCCGCTGCCACTCACGCCCGTCACGCAGACCATCTTACCAAGTGGAATATCGGCATCGACATTTTTGAGGTTATTTTCCGTCGCGCCGCGAATGGTAATAAACTGACCATTACCGTCGCGGCGTAGGGTAGGCACTGGGATTTGAAAACGCCCGGAGAGATAATTTCCCGTTGGGCTTTCTTCAAAGGTCATCACTTCGTCAGGTGTGCCTTGCGCGACAATCCGCCCGCCGAATTCACCCGCGCCGGGTCCCAGATCAATTAGATGATCGGCAGCCCGCATCGTTTCTTCATCATGCTCCACGACCAACACTGTATTACCGAGGTCGCGCAGTCCTTCTAAAGTATGGATTAAACGGGCGTTATCGCGTTGATGCAGCCCGATTGAGGGTTCATCCAGCACATAAAGTACCCCGGTGAGGCGGCTGCCGATTTGGGTGGCAAGCCGGATGCGCTGCGCTTCACCGCCGGAGAGTGTCCCGGCTGAACGGGAGAGATTGAGATAACCGAGACCGACATCATTTAAGAACCGAACCCGCGCTTCGATCTCTTTTAGAATTTGATAGGCAATTTGTTGGTCGCGCTCGGAAAGGGAAAGCCCCGCGCCGTTTTTGGATGCACCGTTATGGGGCACAGGAGCGCCACGCAGGCCATCGACCCAATGAATAAGCTCTAAGACGGGAATCGACGTAATTTCGTTGATCGCCCGATTCGCCACTGTGACGGCTAATGCTTCGGGACGGAGGCGGTTGCCATTACAGGTATGGCAGGGGAATTGGCGCATATATTCTTCGAGCTTTTCACGAATATAATCCGATGTTGTCTCGCGATAGCGCCGCGCAAGATTGGTGATGACACCCTCGAAAACTACGGTATGCGAGCGCGTATCACCGAAGCGGTTGGTATAGTTGATTTTGATCTTGTCTTTACCCGTGCCGTGCAAGATAACCTGTTTTTGTTGGTCGCTCATGTCGCGCCAAGGGGTTTCCATCGCAAAGCCAAACTGCTGCGATACCGCCTGAATAATAGTGGCACCCCACGTCCCTCCATCATCAAAATTCCAGCCGTTGGCATCAATCGCGCCTTGTGCGAGGCTTAAATCAGGATTCGGGATAATCAAGTCGGGGTCGAATTCCAGCCGGAAGCCCAACCCCTGACAATCGGGGCAAGCGCCACGCGGCGTATTAAAACTGAAGCTGCTCGGTTCGATTTCTGGAAAGCTACCATGTCCGAGTGGGCAAGCCAGATGTTCGCTAAAGAGCAAATCGGCTTTGGCTGCGTCAGGCTCATTCAAGTTATTGATGATGACCACGCCATCGCCCAATTCGAGCGCGGTTTCGATGGAATCGGTGAGGCGTGTGTCTGCGCTGCGGGCATCTTCGGATTCAGGATCGTCGTAGCGGCGAATGACGAGGCGATCAATCATGACCTCGATATTGTGGATGACGTAGCGATCAACTTTGATCTCTTCTTCAAGCATCCGAACTTCGCCATCAACGCGCACACGGACAAAGCCGCCTTTGCGGATTTCGTCAAAGACTTTTTCGTGTGTGCCTTTTTTGTCGCGGATAATCGGCGCGAGAATCTGTACCCGCACTCCTGATTCATCGTCAGCAGGCAGTTGATTCGCCAGTGCCTTCACCTCGTCCACAATTTGCTGTGCGCTTTGAGCGAGTAACTCTACCCCGCAAACCGTACAATGTGGAATGCCAATTCTGGCATAGAGCAGACGTAAATAGTCATAAATTTCCGTGACCGTACCGACTGTCGAACGCGGATTCTGGCTTACCCCTTTTTGGTCGATGGAGACCGCAGGGCTGAGACCTTCGATCTGATCGACATCTGGTTTTTCCATCTGACCAAGGAATTGGCGGGCATAAGCGCTCAGGCTTTCGACATAGCGACGCTGCCCCTCGGCGAAGATCGTATCAAACGCCAGCGACGACTTTCCAGAACCGGATAAGCCGCTGATGACAACCAACTGATTGCGTGGGATTTCCACGTCGATGTTCTTCAGGTTATGCTCACGCGCACCCCGGACGACGATTTTATCCTGCATTTTAGGTCTCTACTTTGTTCGATTGATAGATGATGGAAGACGGACAAGTGTTCTGAATTATAAAGATTGTTCGATTGAAGATCAACAGGCAAAAGTTACCGCATTTGAATCAATGCAGGATTGAAAGCGGATGAGAGATTGTAGAATCTGGAGATTACTTGGTTTGCTTAAGTGTGGCGAGCAAGTGTGTGAGTAAATCATTCAAATCTGCTATTTCATTGTTGGAAAGCGCAGACCAGGGTGTGAAGAACAGCGTGTTTGTTCTTGCTTCCGCTTGCTGCCGGATAATACAGCCTTCATGGGTGATACGTACCAAATCAGGGTTAGCATCCGCCTCTACCCAACCATACTCAATCAAATGATTTAGGGCGGTGGCATATGTTTCGGTGCTGATACCGCGATAGGCAAGTGTTGTCGCGAGAGCAGAAGCTGTAAAGGCTTCACCACGCCAGATGCAAGTCAGAGCATCCCAAACATAGCCCTCAATGTGATGCTGCTGCCATGCGGAAAGATGGCAATCATCCCGAAATCGTCCCAGATCGGTGAGATATTGGTCGATACGAGTAATGGGCGGCGCATTTACGCCTAAGTCTGTCCATCGGCTGCATGAGAATGCGCGTTTGTCGTTTGGCTCATGCGTGTGGTGAACGGCCTGCACCAAGCGCCAAAGTAGATTCGCCAGATATTTGGAATCGGCACTATTCATTAGGCGTGACTTGCCCAATTCCCGCTGCACCATCCGAATAATATGATCGCTCGCACGGTATCCTTGAGCCGTTAAGTGATAGTGGTCATCACCTGTTAGCGCGATATAATTTTTTTTAAGGAGTGCTTGGAGGCTGTCGGTGCGGGTCTTCTCTGAGGTATAAGGCCATAGACGGAGGAGACGGGCTGCGGAAAAAGGTTCGGGTTCACTGCCCCGTGCATGGAAGAGGATAATCCATTCTTTTTCGATACCGGACTCTCTTAAGACAGCTTGGAGCGCCAGCCGATAGATAGGGAAAAGGGCTTTAATGGTGTCTGCACCCATTGACCAGATTGCCGCCTTGTCCACACTTAATTCCTTAACACTGACCATTGTTTTTAAGACCCTCATTTTAAGGAAACAAATTAGCGGCTGCGTATCTCGTTATCTAGTGATACGCGCTTCGCTTTAGTTTGGATTTTTGCTGATGGGTGGAAGAAAATCACTGTTAAAAACACACTTACTTTCACTTAAATTTTTTATAGTGTACTGTGAATTGGAAAATCAAATCAAGGATAGATTACGATTTCGTAATCACTAATTACGATTTCGTAATGGTAAAAATGCTCTTATCAATTTTAGCAAAAGATACCTTAAGGGTTTTAGGCGTGATTTAGAATTAAAATAATTGTATAAATCAGTTGTTGAATTAACTTTTGGTGCGCTATGTTGCAAGACCTTAATCAATGTAAAGGGTATATGTTACGCAAATTTTGTATGTTGATTGTTGCAATTGCAGTACTGCTATTTTCGGTGCTGCAGCCTGTGAAAGCCAAAACTGCCGACTATATAAAACAGGTTTCCTTTTCGCATATTTTTTATACACATTGAGGCCAAAATTGTTTTTTAAGGGGCGCATCAATGCGCCCCTTATTTTGAAGTGTTTTAGATACTAATCGTTGGGGTCGCTGGTGATTGCCAACGGTGTTTGTGTGGGCGTACCCGCGATGGCGGTTGCTGTTGCGGCCATATCCGCTTGTTCTTCTGCAATGACAGCATCCCCCAACCAACGCACAACTGTGACCCATGTGCGTCCCGGTTTCATCATGATCGGAACATTGTTACCGTAGAGAAGTTGGAGTGCGCTGCCGGGTTCGTTATTTTGCCGCCGCCAGTAGCCTTGATACCAGACTCCGTCACGGATGACATAAGCGCGTCCTTGCCCAAATTCTTCACCCTCTAATGCCCGAAGCTGAATATCAGTAGATAAATAACTCGCGCCTTCTGGGAAAATATCGGGTTGGTCATCATGGGCTACTTCGATAATGACGAGATTATCCGCCCAAAGCTGCTGCCCATCGCCTGCGTCCATGTGTGGAATGCCGTCGGTAAAGCGCACATAATGACCCGTTTCATCATCGTATTGCCAACGTGCTTCACCCTGACCGTACCATGCAATATCAATATCAACGGCAGGTTCGCCATTAGGGTCTGGACGGTCTGCAAAGGCAAAGCCTCGTGCTGGATAGCCTACGTTGACGTTACGGCGTGTAGCGAGGTCATACAGGACTGTTGTATCCAAAAAGAGGGTGTGTTCTAAAGGACGGCCTGCATCAAGCAAGGCTTGATCGCGACAGAAACCGGCATTATCGCAGTTATCACCTTTCAACGGCGAGAAGGCTTGGAACACCCATTCAGCGCCCAAAATAATATTTTGTATCGGCTCGCTTGTACCGGAATAGGCCAGCAGCGCGTTATACATTACGAGCAATTCGGTATCGAATAGTCGGGCGCTGCGAACACTGCCGACACGATCAGGCGTGTTGCTGCGGAAAATGGCGGCGAAGCGCGTTACCCCGCCTTCGACCTCATATTCAAACACCACATCTGCCAGATTTAGTCCAGTTTGGGGACGAACAATCGGCGGATAGTTGGAAATTTTCACGATTAAGGCACGGCGTTCACGGGCGGCCTCATCTGGGAATACCAAGCCTGTGAGCGAATTTACGCCTTCGGGATAACTAAAGGGGCCGTTAGGTGTGGGCGTAGGGGTTGGTGTACTTGTCGGTGTTGGCGTGTTGGTGGGGGTAAAGGTCGGTGTAAAAGTGGGTGTCGGTGTGGATGTATTGGTAGGTGTGGGTGTCAATGTCGCAGTTGCCGTCGAAGTAAGCGTTAATGTCGGCGATGGCGTGATTGTTGGTGTGGCGCTTGGGCCATTCGGTGTATTGGTATAGAAGCGCACGGGCGCAGGCTGCGGTGTATTGGTGTTAAAGCTGACCTGTTCGATGGTGGGGACATCATTCGCAGCGGCAGGAATTGTCGCTAGAACAGCGATCATCATCAAAATTAGGGAAGAAAGTACAAACAAACGTCGCATGACGATCCTCAAAACTTGTCATTGGGCAAAACAGACGGGAGTATACGACCTTAGTGAAGGATTGCACAGGGAGAATAGTGTGGGCGTAGGGCGCAGAAACGTCTACGCCCATTATTCGAAACGCAGTTAACCGTTATTCTCGCGGATAACACCCGCGCCGTATTCTCCGCTGCTATAGACAAGCACGTAATTCACAATTTCGTCGTCTTCATTGGGTTCAGCGCCCAAAAACCATTCGTACACCCAGCGAGCATCACTCACCGTTAAATTGACACAACCGTGACTCTGACGATAGCCGAACAGATCATGCCAATACGTCCCATGTAGGCTGATTCCGCCATCGAAGTACATCACCCAAGGAACGGTTTGCAGCGCGTAGGCTTCTGGTGCGCCTGTCGCCCCTGCCATCGCATCGGCAGGCAGCCGCGCCCATACGCTGAACAAGCCCTCATTGGTGTCATAAGGCGGGATACCCGAAGCGACGATGGTAGCAAAAACAGGGGTATCGTCTTCGTAGGCGACGAGCGTTTGTTCATATAGATCAACTGCCGTCCAGCGCCCAGTCACTTCTTCGGAGCGTTCAGTCGGTTTTACTTTAGCGACAAATGTCTGCTTTACCCATTGGTTGGGGCCGATCATATACCATTCCCAGCCTTCATCATCGACGGCGACGGAAAAAATATTGACCGTTTCATAGCGCTGCAAAAACCGTCCGGTAGCAGTTGAAGCGGGACCGCCGGGGTATTCTGATGTGTAGATCATGCTTAAATCCAGCACAAATGCAAAAGGATGCTCCAAGCCGTTTGTTAAGGTGACTCCGGTGAAGTAAGACGCTTCACGATAGGTCGCTGTGTCTTGGCTAACCCACTGTCCGCCGCTGATTTGTAACCAACCATCGACGCTGAGGTCAATCGCGGTGACGAAATTAAAGCCAGCGGGAATTTCGCTGCTAACCGCGCCGCCGGGGGCGCTGTAGGTGGGCGTTGCCGCTGGCCCTACGCGCCAAAAACTATAGCTGCCGAGGGTGGTACGATCTTGCTCAATGGCCTCGACCAACGGTTCTGGAAAGGCTTCGATCATCGCCGCACATTCAGCGGAAAGCGGATCGCCTGTAATGTCGTTTTCACAGACGGACGGGTCATATTCGGTGGGGACAGAAGCTGATCCTTGTGCGCCAACTGGGATCATAAACATTAAAGCTGCTCCAAGTAAAGTGAGCGGGGTGGAAAATTTCATCCAACGAGCGTTCATACGTTAGTTACTCCTTCTTCTCTTACATTATGAAACGGTTGCAAGGACTCATCAGCCCAAAACAGGTTCATTATCGCGTCTGTAGGGGTGATTTGTCACGGTTAAATTTTTGATCGTAGGGCAACCGTCAGATTGGGGCGTTTTGCCGCGTCTATAGTTTGCGTTATCATCGCGTTATTACAACAAGGAATAGAGTATGTCAAACCATCGTTTATTGATCGCTTTCGCGCATCCTGATGATGAAAGTTTTGGGTTGGGTGCTTTTATCGCCCGTTCCGTTGCGAAAGGTGTAGATGTTTATTATGTGTGCGCCACTAATGGCGAGGTTGGCACCGTATCGCCGGAAATGCTGCAAGGCTATAATTCAATTAAAGAACTGCGTTTAGCAGAATTGGATTGTGCTTCCAAAATTCTGGGCTTTAAAAAAGTGTTTAAGCTAGGTTTTAAAGACAGTGGCATGATGGGCGATCCTACCAATGATGATCCCGAATGTCTCTGGTGGAACGGGTTAAACAATCATGCGGAAGTCACACGGCGCGTCGTTGAGGTGATTAGAGAAATCCAACCGCAAGTCATTATCACCTTCAATAAATATGGCGGATATGGGCATCCAGATCATATTGCTATTCAGCGGGCGACTACTGAGGCGTTTTCTTTATCGGGGGATGACCATTATCTCACCATTGGACAGCCGATTTATCAGCCACAAAAATTGTATTACAACAACATCCCAACTTTTTTTATAAAAATAGGCATTTGGCGGACGCGCCTAGCGGGTAAAGACCCACGAAAACTTGGGCGTAATCAAGACATCGACTTGTTGATGATTCTGGATAATGTTGAGCCATCACATGCCAAAGTCAATGTCGGTGCGTATCTGGATGATTGGGATCGTGCTAGTGCTTGCCATGCCAGCCAGGGTGGTGGTCGGGGTGGTTTCGTGCCTCGGTGGATGCGGCGCGTGTTGGGTGTTCGGCAAAGTTTTACGCGGATTCATCCTAAACCTGCCCGCGATGTCGTTGATGAAGACGATCTGTTCACTGGTGTAAAATTGGATGAAGCGGTTGTGGCAGATAGGTCCTAAAGGTAACCATTGATGAGTACTCAGGAAGCTGATCCATCACGGATTGATCGCTTGATGGATGCCATCGAATTCGTAAAAGAGGATAAGCGCGAAGAAGCACGTTCTGTGCTGCGCGAGCTTATTCGTGAAAATAATGATTTTGAAGACGCGTGGTTATGGATGAGCGTGGCTGTAGATTCACTCGATCAAAGTTCGATCTGTTTAGATAATGTATTAAGGGTGAATCCCGGTAATTTATATGCCTCTGGTGCATTGTATCGGATGCGCGAAGATGAAATGCGAATGGAAAAACGTCGATCTCAGCTTCGTTTTTACCGCGATATTTCAATTATGATGATGTGGCTTCTCGTGATTATTTTGCTGTTTTCGGTGTTGTTTTCGTACCCAATGATTTTGCCTTGATTTCAGCTAAGGTGCTGTTGGGATGACAAACGGGATGTCTAAAGGGGCATAATAGCGAGAGAGAATGGCTTGTCCTTTAGGGGCTTGCATCCAGCCAATTAAATCTAAGTAAGCATTTTCTGGGGCAGTTAGCCCGACAATATATAAAGTTGCCCTTAATGGATAACGATTTGTGCTGACATTGGCGAGGGTAGGCGCAACATCCTCTATCGTCAGCGCATGGACTCGGTCATCTAAATAGCTCATCGACACGTAACCGATGCTGCCGGGCAGAGCAGCGACACTTTCTATCATACTTATACTGGAGGTGGCGAGGCGTGAATTTGCTGTTGTTGAACGTTGCCCCATTACTAGACGCTCAAACTCGGCGCGTGTCCCCGATCCATCTTCCCGACTCATCACAATGATTTCTTGAGAGGCACCTCCCACTGAGTCCCAATTCGTAATATGTCCCTGATAAATAGCGCGTAACTGCTCAAGCGTTAATTCTTGTACATCAAGGCTGGAGTGACCGATAATGGCGATCCCATCTTGACCGAGGGGAGCAGCCCATAGGGTGCTATCAGCGGGGAGGTGGTTGCTGAGGAAAAAAGGGGTTTCTCCGATTAAGAGATGGTCAAGCATCGTTTGATAGCTGCCGCTGCGGATGTCAAAAAGGATATTGGGGTGTGTTTCGCTATAGGCGGTGGTTAAATCTGTAACGAGTGGGAGTGTTGCGGTGGTGGCATACAGGCGGAGTGCCATCGTAGGCGCGGTTGGGGTGCTGGCGGGGGTCATCTGTGCGCTGCAACTCATCAGAGTGGTCGTGAGGGCGACGATGGCGAGGGTGCGCTTGCTAGGGTGCATAAAAGAAACTCAGGCAAGTTGGAGATAACGCTGAAGAAAACGATCAACGTAAGATTGCAATGTCCCCTCAAAAATTGCTTGACGCATCTGCTGTGTATGGTGGATAAGGAAGTGGATATTATGAAGGCTGAGGAGGTAATGAGCGAGGAGTTCTTTGGAACGCACGAGGTGGCGTAAATACGCCTTTGAAAAATTCTGGCAGCAGTAGCAGGTACAATCGACTTGGAGGGGCGAGTCATCTCGGGCATAAATGAGATTCCGCATATTGATGCGTCCGTCAGGGGTGAGCGCCGCACCATGACGGGCAACTCGTGTCGGCATGACACAATCGAAAATATCCACGCCGCGCAGAATGGCTTCAGCTAGATCATCGGCTTCACCTACGCCCATCAGATAACGGGGTTTGTCATCCGGCAGAGCAGGCAGTGTGATATCGAGTGTGTCATACATGGCTTGTTTTGTCTCACCCACAGCTAAACCGCCAATAGCATAGCCGGGAAATCCGAGTGTTTGCAAAAAAGTGGCTGATTGTTCACGCAAGTCTGGAAAGATACCGCCTTGTACAATCCCGAACAACGCCTGAACACTGTCATCAGGATGGGCTTGACGGCATAAGACCGCCCAGTCATGAGTGCGGCGGACGGCTTGTTCAACAATAGTACGGTCTGTCGGGGTTGGGCATTGATCGAAACACATGATAATGTCTGCGCCCAAATTTTCTTGAATCCGCATCGACACTTCAGGCGTAAAACGCAGTTTGCTGCCGTCGATATGATTGCGAAACGTCACCCCATCATCATCAATTTTGTTGATTTCCGTGAGGCTGAAAACCTGAAAACCACCGGAATCTGTCAGGATGGGGCCAGGCCACGCCATAAAACGATGCAAACCGCCAAGATCGCGGATGATATCATCGCTGGGGCGTAGGTGAAGATGATAGGTGTTGGCGAGGATGAGCGAGGCGTTCATCTCATGTAGGTCACGCGGGGGAATCGCCTTGACCGTCGCTAATGTACCTACGGGGGCAAAGACTGGAGTCGGAATAGACCCGTGCGGTGTATGAAAGATGCCAGCACGCGCCTTACCATCGGTTGCGAGGAGTTCAAACGTAAATGTCACAAATAAACCTTAGAATAGACACAGCGGCGCTATTATAGCATGAATGTTGTAAATCGCTGTGCAAGTCTTGAGCGAATTTAGGGTGATCGTCAGCGCATTTTTGAGGATCTTATTATATCAAAATGAGTTTTGGCATAATTACTATAATTATATAAATTATTTCATAATTGATTATGATTCGTTATAGTTTGTGTTTCCTAAAGGTTAGGCTGAAACCTTGGCTGATTGGAAATTACATTTATTTACGAGATTAAGCCTTTGGTAATCTGTATTTTTTAGGGGGGATTATTGTGGAATTACTTCATTTAGAGGCAACACCACGCACTAATGGTTCGAACACGCTGCGAATTTCGAATGCCTTAATTGAGGGACTGACGGATAAATACCCTGATTTGATAGTAACAACGATAGATTTATTTCATCATGAGGTGCCGGCTATGGCAGGCGATAAAATCGAGACGAAATATCTAATTATGCAGGGTGGCGAGATGAAACCGTCTATGACGGCTACATGGTCTGATGTTGAAAGCCAGATTGCAGGTTTTATGCGTGCAGATATGTATTTGATTAGTGCGCTAATGTGGAATTCCACTATTCCCTACGCTTTGAAATACTATATTGATACGATTGTGCAACCTACTTATCTCTTTAAATATCTGCCAGATAGAACCCCTGTAGGATTAGCAAATGGCAAAATGGTAGTTGTCAAAACCTCTGGCAGCAACTATGCCGAACCTCCAATGAGTTATCTTGATTTTCACGAACCCTATCTAAAAGGAATATTCGGTTTTTGTGGCATTACGGATATCCATTTCATTAATGCCTATTTAATGGATATTACGCCAGAAATGCGCGAACAAAGTATCAAAAACGCTATCGAGGTTCAAGTTCCTGCTGTTCTGGCACAATTCTAACTGTAGGTGAGAGTTAAAATTGTAATGGTAAATGAATGCCGATGATATGTATCGGGAGGATAGTTAGGCTGTTCGTGTAAACGGGGTACCCCACAGAAGACGCTAAGTTTGCTGCAATTATCGCTAACTTACCACGATTTTTGTAGCAGACTATCCCTCAGGATGTTATACTTTCGTCCATGATAAGCCTTTATGACATACTCGAAGCCTCTAATGGTCAGCTATTCGGCGAACCTGCCGCACAGATATTTACCGATTTTTGTTTGGAAGCCGATAAAGCCGCTCCAGATTTGCTTTTTCTTGCGCTGCGAACCGATCATGGAGATTCTCATGCGTATATCGCGGAAGCCATCCAAAATGGCGTATCCGGTGTTATTTGTATGCGTCCGCCTGATTGCAGTACCGAAGGCGTGTCTGTTGTACTGGTGCGCGATACTACCGAAGCGCTGTTAGCTTGGACACATTACATCCTCGGCAAGACAGGTGCGAAGGTCATCGGGGTAACTGGTTCTGCGGGTAAATCCGTGACGGTAGAAGCCATTGGAACCGTGTTAGCAGTGCGACATCCGGTGCATGTTCAGATTGCTGAGGGGCAAGGTCGGCTCGGCGTTCCGCTTTCTTTGGCGAAACTTGGTGGTGGACAGCGTTTTGTCGTCCTGAAGATGGCAACCGCCCAACCCGGCGAAATGGCGACGATGGTGCAATCAGTTCAGCCCGAAGTGGGCGTGGTGACTCAAGTCAGCACTGTTCATACGGATCGGTTTAAATCCCCCGAACAGGTTGCCAGTGAGCAGAGTATTTTGGTCGATTATCTTTCACCCGCTGGTTTAGCCGTACTGAACTATAACGATGATCGCGTCCGTGCGATGGGAAACCGAACACGCGCTCAGGTGCGAACCATCGGGTTAGAGGGTTATGGCGCGGATATGATGGCCTTTAACATCGTCGTCGGGCCAGAAGGCACCGGTTTCGATTTGCAAATTGGGAGTGATCGTTACGTGGGGCGGTGGACACCGCTGCTTGGTAAGCACCAGCTTTATACGATCATGACAGCACTGACGATAGGCTTGCATTATGGTGTTCCTATTGATGAAGGGCTGCGTGTACTGCGTAATCTTAAACCGCTGGCGGGGCGGATGAGTCCGTTTGTCGGGCGTGATAATTCTCTCTTGATTGACGATACCCAAACGGCGACCCCGCAATCAGCATTGGCGGCTCTGGACTGGTTAGCAGCCGTTAAAGATGGTCAAGGCCGTTCCTTTTTTGTTTTGGGCGATATGGAACATCTGGGTGATCTGAGCCGGGTGGGACATCGCATGATTGGGCAGCGGGCGGCGCAAGTAGCTGATGTGTTCATCACGCAAGGTAAAGAAGCGGCACTCGCAGCACGGGCGGCGCTCGATCAAGGGATGGAAGCCGAGCATGTCCATATTACTTACAATACGCAAGACGCGATTACGACTTTAGAGCAGCATTATGGGCTGACTGCTGACGATACACTCCTTATTAAAGGGGGGCCGAGTTCGCGCATGGAATTGGTAACGCAGGCGCTTTTAAAAGACGCGGATGATCGCCAACGATTGCCACGTCAGCAGCAAGATTGGGACGCAAACTTTCTCTTTCAGCCGACTCGCCCCACATGGGTTGAGGTGGATACAGCAGCGCTTGCTGCAAATGTCCGCGCACTTAAAGCCCTCATTGGGCGTGATGTGGCGTTGATGGCCGTTGTCAAGGCTGATGCTTATGGGCATGGCGCAGTCGTCACCAGCCAGACGGCACTTCTTAATGGCGCAACCTATCTCGGTGTATCGTCCTTAGCGGAGGCGCTGGAACTGCGTGACGCTGGGATCGAAGCGCCGATTTTGGCGATGAATTACACGCCGGTTTACCTGGCGCGGCAGGCCAGCCAACAAAATATCACACTGACGCTCTACGATTTGGATATGGCGCGGGCTTATGATCGTGCTGCGCGTGAAATCGGCGGACGGCTGAAAGTCCACTTGAAAATTGATACTGGCATGGGGCGATTGGGTGTGATGCCTGTGAACGCCGTGGCCTTCTTCCGGCATATCACCGCGCTAAAAAGCCTAGAAGTCGAAGGTATTTTTACGCATTTTTCGTCAGCCGACGATGACCCCGAATATACCGCACACCAGCTTAAGGTTTTCCGTGACGTTATTCGTCCCTTGCAAGCGACTACAGGTTGGCGCTTTAAATACAGCCATGCCGCCAACAGCGCCGCAACCTTAGCGCATCCTGAATCTCACTTCAACATGGTACGGGTTGGACTGGCGATATATGGGCTGCAACCGTCAGAAACGGTGCGGCTTCCAGATGGGTTTAAACCTGCGCTGACGTGGAAAACCGTCGTGGCACAGGTCAAAACACTGCCGCCGCAACATCCTGTTGGCTACGGAAAAACCTATGAAACACGCGGCGAAGAACGCATTGCTGTGCTGCCTGTTGGCTATGGCGATGGCTTCCGCCGTGCGCCGGAACATTGGGGACAAGTGCTAATTCGTGGGCGGCGTGTACCCATTATTGGGCGCGTGAGCATGGAGAAAACGATTGTTAACGTCGATTCTATCCCGGATATTTCTGTTGGCGATGAAGTCGTTTTGCTCGGACGGCAGGGAAATGAGCATATCACCGCGGAAGAAATCGCCGCCCGGATTGGAACCAATAATTATGAAGTGTTGTGTTCAATCCTGCCCCGCATTCCTCGAAGGTAGCTACCGATGAATATGCGTAATGTGCGAGAGGTCGATTATCACAGCGTTATCGCTGTTGTTGATAGTTGGTGGGGTGGGCGGCAGATGGCGGATATGCTGCCGCGTTTGTTCTTCGCCCATTTTCAACAGACAAGTTTTGTCGTCGAAGACAATGATCAGATGGTCGGTTTCCTGATTGGCTTTTACTCTCAGACACGTCCTAAAGAAGCCTATATCCACTTTGTTGGTGTGCATCCCGAATATCGTTCATTCGGCATTGGCGCACAGCTTTACGAGCTGTTCTTTGAAACAGTCCGGGCGCAGGGCTGCGATATGGTGCGCTGTGTGACCTCACCCGTGAATAAAGGCTCAATTGCTTTTCACACCCGCTTAGGTTTCGAGGTTGAACCCGGTGACACCCTCATAGATGGACTTTCAGTCAAAGCCAATTATGACGGCGCAGGCCAGCCGCGTGTGCTATTCGTGAAGCGGCTGTAACTCATCCACCCATAATTTGGCGCAAATCTTCTGCAATCACATCAGCAGTTTCATTGAAGTCATAAATGCGAATCAGTCGGCCTTCAGGATCAATCAAAAATTTGAAAACTGTGTGATCAACGGTGTAATCCCCATTATCCAGCGGTACAAATTCATAGACTAGATTGTAATCCCCACCCATGCGGGCAAGTTCGGTTTCATCACCTTGGAGCGCGATAAAAGTTGAGTCGTAACGCCGGATATACTCATCCAACAAGTTGGGCGTGTCCCGTTCACCATCCACGCTGATAAACATAAAAGCTACGTTTTCTGCTTCCGCCCCAAGCTCCGCTTTGATGCGTTTATAGGTGGTCAACGTCGTCGGGCAGAAATCGGGACAGCGTGTAAAGCCAAAATAAAGCAGCACATACTTGCCGCGTAAATCGCTTAAACTGAGGGCTTCACCATTATTTGCGGTGAAGGTGAAATCAAGAAGGTCTAAGGGCGGATCAACCGGAATAGTATTTACGCTGGTGACGGGCATCTGTATAGTGGATGCTTCTGCCTCATCACTACTCCCGCGCAAAATGAGAAATGCGCCCAATACGAGCAGCGGAAGGATAAGCATGACAGCGAGAATAATCGTCCCGGTGTTGGTATGGTGGGGTACATTTGTGGAGGTTGAGGTTGGAGAAACTTCTGTCATAAGTGACCTTTTTAGTTAAAAGAGGAGATGATAGCAGAAGTCCCTTAAAAGGTGATGAAAGAAGTTTTATGTTATACTTTTGCTCATCTATTTTTATAGTGTTCAGCGTCAATTAAGGCTTACAACTATGCGGAATTTCCAAACACTCGACCAAGTACATATCGACGTGGCAACAGGCGTTATTTCGTTATCGGCACAGGAAGAAAACGGGATGCGTCCGCGTGTATCGATGCGCCGCGAAGGGGGTTATGTGTCGATTTCCGCCAGTTATGGCCCGTTAGAGATTGCGATGCGTCCGCGTTTTGTTGAGTTAGGGCGAACTTTGGCGCGGCTGCGTCCGGTGCAAGGTTTACAAACCACGCGGCAGGTCGGAACAGGTCAAGCCTATATCGCGCTTGGGTTGCAGGAAGATGGCGCGTTGATTATGCGTCCCACGATTGTGGCCGATGCGACTGGACATTTTTGCTTTAATCTTACGTTAACCACTGAAGTCCGGCAGCGCGTGTTTGATTGGCTGCCGATTAGTGAAGCCGAAAATGCGCCGGATGTCTAGCTCATTTAAAAACAGGGGATAGGGTTGTATCCGCCTGACAAGGTGCGTACAATTAGAATGTCTGATCTATGAAAATTGAAAGGAATTCAAGTGATGTCCAATCCTATCCCTGTACTTGGTCAGCTTACTCCCATGATACCGGCAGGCAAAGACATAAAAACGGCGCTCGCATTTTATGAGCAGAAACTGGGTTTTACACCGACTTACAAAGCGGACGATTTAAGTATGGTGATAGTGCGGCGCGGCGTAGCCGAAATTATATTACTCAACAATGACGACCCGCGTACCGCCTCAGAAACCAGTTTCCGAATTCAGCTAACGGGGATTGATGCGCTCTACAGCGAATATCAAGCCAAGTCGATAGCGCCATTCCATCAGAACGACGCTGGCGGTCTGGGTGAACTTGGCTCTACACCTTGGGGGACGCGAGAATTCGCGGTGCGCGACCTAGCGGGGGTGTGCATCACCTTCTACGAGAATAGGTGAAATCTGGTTGGTATGCTGGAATGAGCAAATTGTTCAACATGCCTTGCGCGGGCAGTACGATCAAGCTACAATTCGACGCAATAAACAATCTGTAAAGAGAGTGTCTATCGAAATTCAGCGATAGATCACCGAAGGGGCAAGGACTGTTGATGCAGTTTCCGAAACTCTCAGGTCAAAGGATTTACAGGTTTTGAACGTCCTGGACACAGTTTGAACAGGCGAACAGAATATACTACTTCTGTTCGCTTTTTTTATTTGTAAGTCGTCGGTAGGGCAAGATTTATTTGCTCCTGCCCATCGTTAAAAGCCAAAGAACGAGGAGCTAAAAATGGCAGAAATAAAAACCCCCGATAATTTGAAATATGCCAAAAGTGATGAATGGGTGCTGATTGAAGGCGATAGCGCCATTCTCGGCGTGTCCGATTATGCCCAAGATGCGCTGAACGACATCGTTTATGTTGAACTGCCAGCTGTGGGCGCAAAGTTCGCTAAGGGCGAATCTTTTGGATCCGTCGAGTCGGTGAAAGCTGCGTCCGACATTTACGCGCAAGTTGCCGGAACTGTGATTGAAGTGAATAAGGCGCTGGAAGATGAGCCGGAACTGATTAATGCTGATCCTTATGGCAAGGGCTGGATTGTCAAGCTGCGTCTTGATGGCACGCCCGACTTGAGTGATCTACTGGATGCCGCCGCTTATATTGAATTCTGTGCCACCCGATAATCACAAAGTAATTAGCAGTTAGCTATGAGTGGGTGAGCTTGTTCATCTTTTGCTAACTGCTAAAAGCTAATTGCTAAAAACTGCTTCCTAATTGTCCATTAGATTAAATACCGAGAAATCATGAGCTATATACCCCATACAGAAGCCGAGCGACAGCAGATGCTTGCCGCTATCGGCGTTACGACGATTGAAGATTTGTTTGAAGCTGTACCTGCAAGCCATCGCTTTCCCAAATTGAATATGCCAGCACCCATGAGCGAGATGGAAGTGACCGCCGAAATGCAAGCACTGGCGGAGTCGAATGAACACGCGGGTGATTTTGCCATATTCCGGGGCGCAGGGGCGTATCATCATTTTGTGCCATCGGTGGTGAATCATATTTTGCTGCGCGGTGAATTTTACACGGCTTATACGCCCTATCAGCCGGAAATGAGCCAAGGGACGTTGCAATCCATCTTTGAATATCAGAGCATGATGTGTGCGCTTACAGGGATGGATGCCGCCAATGCCAGCCACTATGACGGCGCGACCAGCTTAGCTGAAGCTGTAACCATGTCTATGGACGTGACGCGCCACAAGCGTAAAAAGGTCATCCTCAGCCATGCCATCAATCCGCAGTATCGCGCCGTTGTCCGTACCTATAATCAAGGGCGCGATATTAAATTTGTGGGCGATAAAGGGCAGGCCGATATTGAAGATTTAGCTGATATGCTGGATGATAATACGGCGATGTTGGCGATTAGCTATCCGAATTTCTTCGGGCAGATTGATGACCTCAAGACGCTGGCAGAACGAGTGCATCAGGCCGGGGCGCTGCTGGTGATGGTCGTGAACCCGATGGCGCTGGCGATGTTTAAGTCGCCCGGCGAACTCGGTGCGGATATTGTCGTCGGTGAAGGGCAGTCGTTAGGTGTGCCGTTGAGCTACGGCGGGCCATATTTGGGATTCTTCGCTACGCGGGAAGAATATGTCCGTAAGATTGCCGGACGCATCGTGGGTGAATCCGTCGATCAGGATGCCCGCCGCGCTTACGTGATGACTCTCCGTCCGCGTGAACAAGACATTCGCCGTGAGAAAGCTTCTTCCAATATCTGTACGAATCAAGGCTTGATGGCGCTGGCGGCGTGTGTTTATCTCTCGCTGATGGGCAAGACTGGACTGCGGCGGGTAGCCGAATTGAACTACCACAAAGCACACTATGCCGCTGACCAAATCAACCAACTGCCTGGTTATACGGTCAACCGCGATAAGCCCTTCTTTAATGAATTTGTCGTCAAATGCCCGACATCGGTGAAAACAATCAATCAACGCTTGATCGATGCTGGGATGATTGGCGGTTATGATTTGGGCAAGGATTACGCGCACCTGAAAAATCACGCGCTGTTGTGTGTGACAGAGATGAACACCAAAGACGAAATTGATGGGTTGGTAGAGGAATTGGGGAAGGTGAAGTAATTGTATGGAACCGTTAATTTATGAAATCAGCGTGCCGGGGCGTGTGGGTGTAAACCTTCCCGCTTGCGACGTGCCACAAAGTGAACTTCCCACCGAACTTCTGCGTGAATCGGTGGAATTGCCGGAAGTGAGCGAATTACAGGTCGTGCGGCATTTTGTGAATTTGAGCCAGTTGAATCATGCGATTGATAAAGGCTTTTATCCGCTTGGTTCCTGCACGATGAAATATAACCCGAAGATCAATGAAGATATGGCAAGGCTGCCGGGTTTCGCACAGTTGCACCCGTTGACGGATGATGAAGGCGCACAAGGGGCGCTGGCGCTGATGTTTGACCTCCAAGAATGGCTGGGGGAAGTCAGTGGTTTTGCGGGTGTGAGCCTTGTTCCGGCGGCAGGCGCACAAGGCGAACTTGCTGGAATTTTAATGATCCGCAAATATCACTTGGATCGAGGCGATACAGGACGCACTAAGATTCTCGTTCCGAACAGCGCACACGGTACAAACCCGGCAACTGTCACAATGGCGGGTATGGATGTGATCGAACTGCCATCCGATGATGAGGGCAATGTTGATCTGGACGCGCTGCGGGCAGCTTGCGCGGGTGAACAGGGCAAGCATGTCGCCGGGATGATGATTACCGTCCCCAGCACACTCGGTTTGTTCGATCGTGGCATCCTCAAAATTGTCGAACTTGTGCATGAGTGCGGCGGCTTGATGTATATGGACGGCGCGAACATGAACGCGCTAATGGGTATGGTCAAGCCGGGCGAGCTTGGCTTTGATGTGATGCACTATAACCTGCATAAGACATTTTCTACCCCGCATGGCGGCGGCGGCCCCGGTTGTGGTGCTGTGGGTGTGGCGGAACGACTGCTGCCGTTCCTACCGGGTCCGATTGTGGATATTGTTGACGACGGTGTAGAGGATGAAGCGCCGCTGTATGGCCTCGTCATGCCGGAAAAATCTATAGGTCAGCTTAAAGCATTTGCAGGTAACTTCGGGATGCACGTCCGGGCGTATGCCTATATCCGCGTTTATGGTGGCGAGGGTTTGAAGGAAGTCAGCCGCCATGCCGTTTTGAACGCCAATTACATCCGTGCCATGCTGCATGATACTTATAAAGTGCCGTATGATCGCTACTGCGGACATGAATTTGTGCTGGAAGGGCATTTTGAGGATGCGCCCGATATTCATGCGTTGGATATTTCTAAACGATTGATGGATTATGGCATTCATCCACCGACCAATTACTTCCCGTTAATTGTGCCGGAAGCGCTGTTAATTGAACCGACGGAAACAGAAGATAAAGCCACGTTAGATCATTTTATCGACGTGATGAAGAAAATCGCTAAAGAAGCGAAAGAAGACCCTGAATTACTGAAGAGCGCCCCGCATATCACGCCTGTGTCGCGCTTGGATGAAGTTCGTGCCGCCAAACAGCTTGTGTTGTGCTGCGCTCCGGTGATGAAGGGCGAGTAAATTCGGCTGTTTATCGAGATAGGGTAAACTAAACATAACAGGA
>Ga0209181_10004457_pt1 | contig 20840 bp, 17 predicted proteins | sample MAT05_FD_187208 | JGI IMG/M metagenome (GOLD analysis project Ga0209181, IMG submission 187208) | Freshwater microbial communities from Lake Fryxell liftoff mats and glacier meltwater in Antarctica - MAT-05 (SPAdes) (version 2) | ecosystem: Environmental > Aquatic > Freshwater > Ice > Liftoff... | reverse complement strand
GCCGGCCAGCGCTTGCAGCGTGGCGTCGGCCAGCGCACTGTCGGGGTCGGCCGGGTCGGCACGGTGGCAGGCGTGTTGCATCGCCCGCAGTGCCAGCGCCAGGCGCCACTGGTCGGCGTCGGCCAGGTAGCCGCTGCGTTGCCAGCCGGCCAGCAGGCGCCGGGCATCGGCCAGCGCGTGGTCGTGGGCCTCGCGCTGGCCAGGTGCCAGCGTCAGCAGGCGCTCGGTGTGCACCAGCGGCGGCAGTTGATCGGCCAGATCGGCCCGCAGGCGTTGCAGCATCAGGCGCGACAGGCTGTTGGTCAGGCGCTCGATGTCGGCCTCGGTCAGCGCAGCGCCGCGTGCACTGGCGTCACGCAACTCGTTCAGCGCGGCCAGCGGGCCCAGGCGCTGGCTGTCCAGCCAGGTGACCAGGGTCTGCATCAGCCCGGGCTGCTCGGCCAGCGGCGCGCCGCACAGCACCAGCGCCTGCGGCGCGGCCAGCGTGGCCCAGTCCGAGGCCTGCAAACCCAGGTGCTGGGGCTCGTCGACGATGACCAGGTCCGGCGCCCACCGCTGCAGGTGGGCAGCATCGCTGGCCAGCGCTTCGGGCGACAGGATGCGCACGCCCACCGCGGTGGACCACTGCGCCTGGCGCTGGTGCAGGCCACCCGCCATCACCTGGGCATCGCCCAAGGGGCCGGACGTGCCGGCAAAGCGTTGCCAGGCACGTTGCCAGGCGCTGCGCTGACCGGCAGCGCACAGCACCAGCACACGACTGAGGCCAAAGTGGCGCTGCCACAGCAGGGCTGCGGCGATGGCCTGCACACCCTTGCCCAGGCCGCGCTCGTCGGCCAGCAGCGCCCGGCCGGCGACCACGGCAAACAGCGCACCTTCGGCCTGGTAGAGCGGCAGTGGCGAGCGCAGCAAGCCCGCCAGCGCCGCGCTGGCCGGGCCGTCAGGGTAGGCCGCTTCGAGCAGGCCCAGGCGGTGCCGGGCGTCGCGGTGCGCGGCCAGGTGCGGCCAGACCGCCTCGTCAACTTGCAGGGTGTGGCCCGCCTCGGCGGCCAGGCGCTGCAGCGTGGGCAGCGCCGCATCGTCGTCAGGCGCCAAGTGTTGCTGGCCGTCGAGCCGCGCCGCGGCCGCCTGCTGCAGCGACAGCGGGCAGGCCTGGCCGGGCAGCCAGGCGATGTGGCGCTGGTCGCCGTCCACCAGCAGGATGCTGCTGTGGGACTGGCCATTGGCGGCGAGCTGCGGCAGAGCGGCGACGGGCGCCGGCGCAGGTGCTTCGGTGCGGCCGGGCCGATCGGACCTGTCGTCACGGTCTTGGCGGGCGCTGGGGTCGGGGCGCTTGCTGCGGTCGCGGTCGCGGCCACGCGCGGGCCGGTCGTTGCGGTCTGGCCGGTCACCTTGCGGGGGCTTGTCGCCGCGCGGCGGCCGAGTGCCGTGGTCGGCGCGGGGCGCGCCTTCGGGCGCCGCCTGGCCGGGGGCCGGCTCAGGCGCCGCCACCGGTGATGCCGCCGGCACTGTGCCCGCCACCAGCACGGCCAGCACCGCCTGGGCGGTGTCGTCAAGCGCCGCATCGGCGGGGGCATCGCTGATCGCCTTGGCGGGCTGTGCCTGGACGGTGGGCGCGGTACGGGCTGCCGTCTTGCGGGGCGCCGTTTGGCGACCGGCCCGCTTGCCGGCCGGCACCGGGACTTCAGCCTTGGCGATCAGCTTGGGCGTGGGCAGCGGGGTTGGCGCCGCAGGCACAGTGGCTGCGGTAGACAGCGCCGGCTTGGCGGGCTTGGCGGTCTTGGCGACCTTCCGGGGCGCCTTGGCCGCTTCAGCGCTCTTGACGGGCGGCTCAAACCGGGCGGGCGCGACGACGGGCCGTGCAACCTTGCGGGCCGCGGCCGGCTTGGCCCGCCCAACCACCGGGGCCACCGGCGCCACCGGGGCCACCGGCGCCACCGAAGCCAGCGGCGCCTGCACGGCCTGCGCCGCAAGCTTGCCTGGCGCGCTGCGCGTCGGGGGCTTCGCGGCAGCTTTGGCGGCAGGCCGGGTGGCCTTGGCCACCTTGGATGCGCTGGCCACCGCAGGTGCCGGAGCGGCTGGGTTGGCCGGCGTCGGCGTCTTGCGTCGGGATTTGGAGGGAGTCGCCATCGGGCGTGTGTCCGTTGAGGCGCCGCCAGGCACGCTGGGCCGGCTGACGCGGGGTGGGGAGGGAGGGCGAACGGCTAAACGCCGCGCGCGCGATCAGCCTTGAATTGAGCCTGAAAAGCCGCAAAGCGGCCGACATCGAGCGCCTCGCGGACCTCGTGCATCAGGTTGAGGTAGTAGTGCAGGTTGTGGATGCTGGCCAGCATCGGCCCCAGCATCTCGCCGCAGCGCTCGAGGTGGTGCAGGTAGGCCCGGCTGACACCGGTGGCGCAGGCCTGGCAGGCGCAGGTGCTGTCGATGGGTTGCAGGTCGGTCTTGTTGCGGGCGTTGCGGATGCGCAGGTCGCCGAACCGGGTGAACAAATGGCCATTGCGGGCATTGCGGGTGGGCATCACGCAGTCGAACATGTCCACGCCGCAGGCCACGCCCTCGACCAGGTCTTCGGGCGTGCCCACGCCCATCAGGTAACGCGGCTTGTGCGGCGGCAGCCGGTGCGGGGTGTGCGCCATGATGCGCAGCATCTCGTCCTTGGGCTCGCCCACGCTGACACCGCCAATCGCGTAACCCGGCAGGTCGAGGTCCACCAACTGCGCCAGCGATTCTTCACGCAGGCCCTCGAACATGCCGCCCTGCACGATGCCGAACAGCGCGTTGTGGTTCTCCAGGCGCTGGAACTCGGCCACGCAACGCCCGGCCCAGCGCAGGCTGAGCGCCATCGAGGCACGGGCCTCGGCCTCGGTGGTCAGCACGCCCTGGGACTCGTAGGGTGTGCACTCGTCGAACTGCATCACGATGTCGGCATCGAGCACGGTCTGCACCTGCATGCTGACCTCGGGCGTCAGGAACAGCTTGTCGCCGTTGACGGGGGATGCAAAGCGCACACCTTCTTCGCTGATCTTGCGGCCGCGTCCATCGGCGCCGCCCAGGCTCCAGACCTGGAAGCCGCCCGAGTCGGTCAGGATTGGTTTGGGCCAGCCCTCGAAGCCGTGCAGGCCCTTGAACTTCTCGATCACCTCCAGCCCGGGCCGCAGCCAGAGATGGAAAGTGTTGCCCAGGATGATCTGCGCGCCCATGGCGTGCAGCGACTGCGGCAGCACACCCTTGACGGTGCCGTAGGTGCCCACCGGCATGAAGATCGGCGTCTCGACCACCCCGTGGTTCAGCGTGAGGCGGCCGCGGCGGGCGTGGCCTTCGGTGGCGAGTAACTGGAAATTCAGCATCGCTCAGGTTTTAAAAAAATCTGTTGCAGTTGAGCCTCCAGGCGTACGAACGACGGCAGGGCCCGCAAGGGCTCGAAGCTGGCCGTGAGTTCGGCAACCCGGTGGCGCCGCGCCTCCGGCGAAAAAGCCTTCAGCCGCCCGGCAGCGCGGCCCGAAGCGGTTCGAAGCGCCTCGAACAACAACGCTTCGGGATCCTTCAAGGATTCCAGCCGCGCCGCACCGGGCAGCTTCAAGGGCATTGTGCCGTTTGGATTGCCGGATGCAGAACGAATGGCCGTCTCGTCCAGCAGCAGCCACGCTTCAGTCATGCGCACCGCGATGATGGCCACCAGAGGCTGCCCCACCGTTTGGGGTGTCCAGGCTTCGTCAATTCCGCGTCGGCGGACCTGTGGGTGGATGCTTTCCGCATCGCGGTGAACAAAAAGCAACTCGCAGGGGTATGGGTCGAGTGCGGTGGCCCTGAGGCCCCAGGGTTGCCGCTTCGTGATGTCCGGCCCTTGACGGCGGACAACGCGCCAGTCACCCGGCAAAAAAGTCACCCGTCAAGTGCTCGTGAACCGTTCGTCGACCCGACCGCACCGGCCGGTGTTCGTCGCCAGCGCCAAGGTAACTGGCCAGCGCGCCCTTGCTCACCACCTGTGCAGCCGGCTGGCCCGCAGCCCGCCAAGTGCCCGGCAGGGCCTTGAAGGTCACCCATTCCCGCCCTTGCTGCCGCACCGTGTCGGCCATCAACAGGGTGTCCTCGGCCAAATTCTTGACCACCAGTGGTGAATGGGTGTTGATGATGACTTGACGCGGTGAGGCGGCCCTTGCCGATGGATCGTCCAAGCCATTGATCGGCATATCCTCGGCCAGCAACTGCACCAGGCGCATCATCTCCGGGAGCCGTTGCGGGTGGATGCCGTTCTCGGGCTCCTCCAGGCAGATCAGGCCGCTGGCCCGGGGGTCCAGCCCCAGCAGCCCCAGCGCGATGAAGCGCAAAGTGCCGTCAGACAGCGAACTGGCGTCATACCCCCGGTGGTCACGCAAAGTCACCCGCAGCACCCGCTGTTGGCGTGCTTCGTCGCTGTCCACGGCAATGGACAAGACACCAGGAATCAACTCAGCCAGGAGATTGGCCAACTCGGCCTCACAGCCGATACGGCGCAATGCATTGGGCAGGTGCCCACCGGTGGCGGAAACACGGTCATCATCGCCAAATTCGTCGGGTGCGCGCAGGGCGGTCGGCTCCAGCTGCAACAGGCGCCAGGATTGCATCTCGCGCCGTGCTGCCAGGGCGGTCGGGTGGGTGGACGCGCTGACACCGGCCATCAGCGTCTGCGGCGACTTGGCCGCCGGTACGGAAAATGGGCGACCGGGGCCGCCCTTGTCACCCCACAGTTTCACGACGCCGTCAGGCAGGGTTTCAATGAAGGGCGTTGTCCTGCTGCCAGGGCCTTTCAAGTAGCGCTTTTTCCACTCCTTGTCCGGCTGGAACTTCAATTCGCGGGTTGCCGCCTCCAGGCTGAGCGCGACCAACTCCTCATGCTGCAATTGGAGTGCCGAGCCATGCTGTGCCGTCTGGTCGGTCTTCAGCGCCAGTTCCACTGTGTAGCGCAGACAGGTGGCCGTGGCATCGGCCGGCCGGTCGAAGTCATCACTTGCCAGCCTTGGCACGACCATGTCCGCAGACAAGCGGATGACCGGCGGTGCATCGCCATAACGCCCAAACAGTTGCTCAATGCCCGCCAGCCGCCCGCCGGTGCCACGCACGCGCGTCGCAGCCTTGACCAGTGGCATCGAAGCCAGATCGCTGAGCAGAGCGATGGCGTCGAACAGGTTGGACTTGCCGACACCATTGCGTCCCGCAATGCAGGTGAGCGGCCCGAAGCGCAAGTCAACGCCGCGCAGGTTCTTGAAACCGTCGATCTGCAGGCGGGTCAGCACACGTCGCACCAGGGTCCGCACGCTTGCGCTGTCGGCCCGCGGAGGGGGTCGTCGCAGAGGCCGGCATGGCGCAGATACGGATGTTGCACCCGGCGGATTGTCGCAGGGCCGGAAGCGCACAGCGCTGGACAAAGCCGCTCCGCCCAGGCGGTGCGAGTGAGGAAATTGCTCAGGACTTCTTGGCGGACTCCAGCGCCAGGATCCACTTGACCAAGGCCCGGGCGTCGGCCTCCTTGATGGCCACCGCGTTGGGCGGCATCGCCAGGCCCGAGACCTTGCCCTTCCAATGGCTCTCGTAGGGATTGGAGCCGGCCATCACGGTCTGGGTCAGCTTGGCGTCCGCGCCCTTCTGGCCCTTGTACTTGGCCGACACGTCACGCCAGGCGGGGCCGATCGGCGCCATGCCGTCCGGGCCTTTGGCGCCGGGGTCGATGTGGTGGCAGGTCATGCAGCCGGCATTGCTGGCCAGCTTGAGCATGGTCTCGTCCTTGCCGTCGGCGCGGGCCGTGCCGGTCAGGGCGGCTGCGGCCAGCAGGGTGGCGAGCAGGGGAAGGCACTTGGATTTCACGGGGGGGCTCCAGTCGGTTGATCGCAAAAACTGCCATCACCTTACGGTTGGAACCCCACCGGGGTTTGATGCGGATCAAGTTGGCGGAACATTTCGCCAGCCTGGCACACCGCCCCGCGGCCGCCCCGCAACGGCTGTGACGGCATGGAGCAATCGGCCAGCCAAGGTCAGCGTGCGACCAGCGACGACCCCACGGCGGCGATCGCCTCCTTGAGCTTGTCCGATGCCAGCGCCTTGCACTGCTCCAGCGTGGCGCCGGGTTCGGCGTCGAAGGCGGTGGCGCTCTCGCTGGGCTTGAACAGCAGCGACTTGCCGCTGCGTGGCACCATCATGGCGCGTGCGGTGACGACGCAGGTCTTGTCGGCGGTGAAGCCACCCTCGACCTGGCTGATGAAGCCGAACTTGCCCACCGGGTACAGCTTGTCCAGGCGCTTCATCAGCTTGTCGTCGACCTGACCCGTCCAGACCGCCAGCGCGGCGGGCCTGTCCATCAGCGCCGCGGTGGAGTGGTCCAGGATCAGGTACTGCGGCGCGGCCGCAAAACTGGCGGACGCGGACATCAGCAGCACCGCCGCCAGCAATCGGGCAATGTGCATGGTGAGGTTCATCGGGTGGAGGACGGGTTTGAAGTTTACGGACATTTGCCCCGGCCCCTGCCCCGGCCCCCGGCTTGCCATTCAAGGACGCGGACCGTGCACCTGGCGGTCCAGCAGCATGGCGTCGCCGTAGCTGAAAAAGCGGTACTGCGCCTCGATCGCGTGGCGGTACAGCGCCTGCACCCGGTCGTGGCCGGCAAAGGCCGAGACCAGCATCAGCAGCGTGCTCTTGGGCAGGTGGAAGTTGGTGATCAGCCGGTCCACCACGCGGAACTCGAAACCGGGCGTGATGAAGATGTCGGTCTCGCGGGCGCCGGCGGCCAGCAGCGCGCGTGGCGCGCCAGTACCGTCCGCGCCTGCCGCTGCGTGCCGGGCGGCCGATTCCAGTGCCCGCAACGCGGTGGTGCCGGCGGCCACGATGCGCCCGCCGGCAGCGCGTGTGCGGGCAATCGCGGCCACCGTGGCCTCGGGCACGTCGTACCACTCGCTGTGCATCGGGTGATCGCTCAGGCGCTCGGTGCGCACCGGCTGGAAGGTGCCGGCGCCGACATGCAGCGTCAGCTGCGTGCTGGCCACGCCGCGTGCGGCCAGCGCGGCCAGCACGGCGGCATCAAAATGCAGTGAGGCAGTGGGCGCGGCCACCGCGCCGGGGATGTGCGCAAACACGGTCTGGTAACGCGCCACGTCGTCGGCCGCATCGCTGTGGGTGATGTAGGGCGGCAGCGGCACATGACCAAAAGCCTCCAGCAGCACCAGCGGGTCGGCCGGGAACCGCAGGTGGAACAGGCCGCCGTCCGGCCCGCCCCGGCCCAGCACCTCGGCGTCGAAAGCACCGCGCGCAAAACTGATGCTGCTGCCGGTACGCGGCGACTTGCTGGCGCGCAGGTGGGCCAGCACCTCGAAGCCGGGCAGCACCCGCTCGACGAGCGCCTCCACCGTGCCACCGGTGGGCTTTTCGCCAAACAGCCGGGCCTTGATGACGCGGGTGTTGTTGAACACCAGCAGGTCGCCGGGGCTGAGCAGTCCGGGCAGGTCCCGGAACACCCGGTCCACCGGCAAAGCGCCGGTGGCGTCCAGCAGGCGCGAGGCGCTGCGCTCGGCGGCGGGGTGCTGCGCAACCAGCGCCGGCGGCAGCGCAAAATCAAAATCGGCAAGGGTGTAGGTGCGCATGGTGATCAGGCTTTACCGGCCTGAAGACTCCGTAAACGGCGGATTGTTCCACGCCGCCGGGCCGGCGGGGTCAGCGGCCGGTGGCGGCGGGCGGTGCGCCAGGCAGCGCCGCGCCGGGCAATGACGGGGGCTGGACCGCCAGCGGCACCTGGGCCGGCGCCACCACACCCTCCATGCCGATGCTGCTGACCGCGCCACCCTCGGCCCACTCGCTGTAGACCCAGTCGCCGGCGCTGTGCAACATGCCGTCCGGAGGCGCTGGCGGCACGCCGACCGGTACCCGCTTGAGCGCCTGGGCCATGTAGTCGATCCAGATCGGCAGCGCCAGGCCGCCGCCGGACTCGCGGGCGCCCAGGCTTTGCGGCTGATCGAAGCCCATCCAGGCCACCGCCACCAGACCGGCGCTGGCCGCACCGCCGGCACCGCCCACGGCTCCGGCCTGGAAGCCGGCAAACCAGGCGTCCACCGCGTCGTTGGTGGTGCCGGTCTTGCCGTAGACATCGGCGCGCTGCAGCTGCTGCTGGGCACGCGCCGCAGTGCCCACCCGGGTCACGTCGTTGAGCAGGCTGTTGGTGACAAACACGTTGCGCGCCGGCACCGCACGCCGGGCCTCGTCCAGCGGCGCTGCGGCGGGCGCTTCGAACAAGACCTTGCCCTGGGCGTCGGTGATGCGCTCGATCACCACCGGCGCCACGCGCCAGCCGCCGTTGGCCAGTACGGCGTAAGCCTGCGCCAGCTGCAACGGTGAGGTGCTGCCGGCGCCCAGCGCCAGCGTCAGGTTGGCGGGCTGCTTGTCTTGCTCGAAGCCGAAGCGCGAGACCCAGGCCAGCGCCGGCGGGATGCCGATCTGGCGCAGCACCCGGATGCTGACCAGGTTCTTGGACCGGGCCAGCGCCTGGCGCAGCGTCATCGGCCCGTCGAACTGGCCGTCCGAGTTTTGCGGCGCCCAGCCGTCGCTGGTCTCCAGCGGCGCGTCGTTGATCACGGTGGCGGGCATCACGCCGTTTTCCAGTGCTGCCGAGTACAAAAACGGCTTGAAGCTGGAGCCGGGCTGGCGCCAGGCCTGGGTCACATGGTTGAAGGGCTGGCGCACAAAGTCGAAGCCGCCCACCAGCGCCCGCACCCGGCCGGTGCTGGCGTCCAGCGCGACAAAGGCGGCCTGCACCTCGGGCCACTGCGTCACGGCCCAGGCGGTGTTGGTGTTGACGGCGTTGCCGGCGCCAGCCGGCCCTGCCGAGGCACGCGGTTGCCAGACCCGCAGGATGTCGCCGCGCTGGATCAGCAAGTCCTTGGCAGCCTTGGGCGACAGGCCGGGCAACGCCACCCGCAGGCCGTCGCCGGTGATGCGCAGCGCCTCGCCGGTGGCCAGTTGCAGCCGCAGCTCACGCGGGCTGGCGGCCAGCACGATGGCCACCCGCAGCTGCTCGTCGTCGAGCTGGTCTTTCAGGGCCTGCGCGGCGGCGCGTTCGATCTCGGCCTGGCCCGCGGCGGTGCTGGATTCGGCCGGCAGGTCGGCATGGTCCTCGGGGCCGCGCCAGGGCTGGCGGGCGTCGTAGGCCAGCACGCTGCGGCGCACCGCCGCCCAGGCCGCCTGCTGCTCAGTGGCCAGCAGCGAGGTGGTGACCTTGATGCCTTGGGAATACACCTCGGGGCCAAAGCGCTCGACCACCAGCCGGCGCGCCATCTCGGCCACATGCTCGGCATGCAGCGGCACCTGCAGCGCGCTGCGGATGTTGAGCTTCTCGGCGCGTGCCGCGGCCTGCTGGGCCTCGCTGATGACCCCCGTGGCCACCATGCGCTGCAGCACGGTGCGCTGTCGCTGGGTGGCCCGGGCCAGGTTGGTGACCGGGTTGGCATAGCCGGGGTTCTGCGGCAGGCCGGCCAGCATGGCCGCCTCGGCGATCGACAGCGCGGCCAGCGGCTTGCCGAAGTAGGTGTCGGCCGCGGCGGCAAAGCCGTAAGCCCGCTGGCCCAGATAGATCTGGTTCATGTAGAGCTCCAGGATCTGGTCCTTGCTCAGCTTGCGCTCGATCTGCAGTGCCAGCAGCGCCTCCTTGAGCTTGCGCTCGGGCGTGCGCCGCGTCGACAGGAAAAAGGTGCGCGCCACCTGCTGGGTGATGGTGGACGCGCCCTGACGCAGGCCGCCGGTGGCCGCAGCCACCAGCGCACGCAGCACGCCCTTGGGGTCGATGCCGCCGTGCGTGCGAAAGCGGGTGTCCTCCACCGCCAGCAGGGCCTGCTGCAGCAACGGCGGGATCTGCGCTATCGGCACAAATTGGCGCCGCTCGCTGCCGAACTGGGCAATCTCGACGCCGTCTGCGGTAAAGACCTGCAGCGGCTGGCGCGGCTGGTAGGCGGTGACGCGGTCCAGCGGCGGCAGTTGCGGGGTGGTCCAGGCCACCGCCGCCAGCAAGGTGGCCACCGCCAGCAGCAGCGTGCCCAGCGCTGCCCAGGCCAGCGTGCGCCAGCGCCACCATGCCGGGCGGCCCCTGGGCAGGGCGCTGGCAGAACGGGGGGACGGCGGCAGGGGCGGCATCGACGGGCAAGGGCTGGCTGGACAGGCGAATTGTCCGGCAGCGTGGCGGCGGCGGCTTACACCGCGCAGCGGCGGGTGGCCGTCACCGGCTGCGGGGCAGCCGCCGGCTCAGGCCATGCCCGGCAGCCAGCCGAACGCGGTCTCAGCCCCCGCCCCGCTGCAGCGTGCGGCGGGCCTGCAGCACCACCGGCCGGTCGATCATCCTGCCGTCCAGCCGGGCGGCGCCGGGCGAGGCGGCGTCAGCCTCCAGCACGCGGCGGGCCCAGTCGAGCGCCTGCGGGCTGGGCGCCAGCGCGCAGTGGATGGGCGCCACCTGGCGAGGGTGGATGCACAGCTTGGCGCCACAGCCGTGGCGGCGCGACCAGGCCAGGTCGGCCAGCAGCCGGCTCTCGTCGTCCAACTGGGGGGTGACGCCGGCCACCGGCGCGGCCAGGCCGGCCAGGCGCGAGGCGATGGCCAACCGGCTGGCGGCGTAGGACAGGCCGTCGCTGTGCTCGGTGATGTCCAGATCGAGGTCGAGTGCAAAGTCCAGCGTGCCGAAGACCAGGCGGGTCACGCCTTCGGCCTGCGCCACAGCGTCGGCCTGGGCCACGCCCCGGGCGGATTCAACCAGCGCCAGCACCTGCGCACCGGGCAAACCGGCACACAGCGCGCGCAGCTGCTCGGGGTGCTCGGCCTTGGCCAGCATCACGCTGGGCAGGCCCAGCTCGCGCAGCAGGCGCAGGTCGTCGGCAAAGTGGCTGGAGGCGGCGTGGTTGATGCGCACCACAACGCGGTTGCGGTCGGCGGCCGCGGCGGCGGCTGCCCAGGCCGCGATGGCGTCGCGCGCCGCACCCTTGCTGTCGTCGGTGACGGCGTCCTCCAGGTCCAGCACCACGGCATCGGCACCACTGGCCAGGGCCTTGGCAAAACGCTCCTGGCGGTTGCCAGGCACAAACAGATAGGTTCTGGGCGTCATGGCACCGGCTTTAGCGCAGTGTGGCGGTGGCGTCCATCGTCAGCCAGCCTTCGTGGTCCTGGGCCCAGAGGTGCAGCGTTTTGCCATCCGGCTGGACTTCGCCGTTGACGCGGAAGCTGTGCAGGTCGAAAGTCGGCCGCACCGCCTTGAAGCGGAAGCTGGCCACGTCGGCACCGGGCAGTTCGCGCCGCAGCAGGTCCATCAGCAGCGTGGCGATCAACGGGCCGTGCACGATCAGGCCGGGATAGCCCTCGACGCCGGTGACGTACGGCCGGTCATAGTGGATGCGGTGGCCGTTGAAGGTCAGCGCCGAGTAGCGGAACAGCAGCACCGTGTCGGGCACCCACTCGCGCTGCCAGCGCGCAGCGGTGGGGGCGGCTTGTGGCGGCGGTGCCACGTCGCCGGGCTGCTGGATATCGCGGTAGACGATGTCGTGAAGCTCGACCAGCGCCGGCTCGGTGCTGCCGTTGCAAAACAGCCTGTGCCGCACCTTGACAAACACCAGCGTGCCGCTGCGGCCGTGCTTGGTGCTGACGTCCTGGATGGTGGAGCTGCGCGTCACGGTGTCGCCCACCCGCACCGGCGAGCGGAACTCGAACTGGCTGCCGGCCCACATGCGGCGCGGCAGCGGCACCGGCGGCAAGAAGCCACCGCGATCGGGGTGGCCGTCAGGCCCGATCTGCGACTGCCGGTGCATCGGCAGAAAGTAGAGCCAGTGCCACAGCAGCGGCAGCACGTCGCCCGGCTGCACCGGCGCGGGCGGATGGTCCAGCGTGGCGGCCAGCGCGATCACCGGCGTGGGCGTGATGGTGTCGTGCAAGGTCTGGCTGCGGCCGATCCAACCCGCCAGGTCGGCGTAGGCCGCGGGCGCTTCGGCGCTGGTGGTGCGGGTCTCCGGGGTGTTCGGGGGTGCGGGTGTCATGGGGCGTCTCCGTATCGGTTGCAGCAGTCGGTTTCAGTCGGCGTCCGCCACCAGGCTGTCGATCGCGCGACGCAGGCCGTCGTCGCCGATCGGCACGCCCTGCACCCGCAGCGCCGCCTCGATCCCGGCCAGGCAGCCCAGGATGGTGGCCGGGTTGCTGTCGCCCAGGTGGCCGATGCGGAAGGCCCGGCCGGTCAGCGGCCCCAGGCCGCCGGCAATGGCCACGCCAAAACGGTCGCGCGCCACCTCGCGCAGCGCGTCCACGTCGACGCCCTCGGGCACGCTGATGGTGGTCACCGACACCGACCGGCTGGCTGGCTCGACCGCGAAGAATCCCAGCGCCCCGGCCTCGGCCCAGCCCGAGACGGCGGCCTGCACCGCGCGCGACAGGCGGCGGTGGCGGGCGAACACCGCCTCTTCACCCTCGTCGGCGATCAGCGCAAACGCGGCGGCCAGGCCGGCCAGCAGGGTTTGCGGCGGTGTGCCGCAGAACTTGCGGTAACTCAGCGGGCTTTGGCGCAGCCGCCAGTCCCAATAAAACCGCGGCGCGGGGTTGCGCTCGCCCACCGCCAGCGCGGCGGCGTCGACCGCGACAAAGCCGATGCCGGGCGGCGTCATCAGGCCTTTTTGCGACGCGCCCAGCACCACGTTGGCGCCCAGCGCCGGCATGTCCACCCAAGTGCAGGCCAGCGAGGCCACCGCATCGACCACCAGCAAGGCCGGGTGGCCGGTGGCGCTGATGGCGGCGCGGACCGCCGCCAGGTCGTTGCTGATGCCGCTGGCGGTGTCGGTGTGCACCACGAACACGGCCACGATCAGGTGCGCCGGGTCGCCCAGCAGCGCTTGCGCCACCACCGCGGGGTTGATCGGCAGGCCCGGCACCCAGGGCGTGCGTTGCACCCGCCGGCCCAGCGCCTCGGTCTGCACGGCCCAGGATTCCGAGAAGTGGCCGGTGGAGGGGATCAGCACCAGGCTGCCCGGCGGCAGCAGGTTCTCGACCACCACCTCCCAGGCGCCGTGGCCGTTGGTGGCGTAGAAAAACACCTCGGCGTCGGGGCTGTGCAGCAGGCTGCGCAGGCCGGACTCGCAAGCGGCGATGGTGGCGTCCAGCCGCGGGTCGCCCATGTCCATCGGCTGGCGCGCCATCGCATGCAGCACCTCGTCGGGCACCGGGCTGGGGCCGGGCGACTGCAGGAATCGGCGGCCGGGGATGCGGGGCTGGCTGGTATGGGCGGACATGGCGAGGGGCGGCGGGCGCAGCGGCGCAGCGGGGCGCGGGACGGCCATGCTAAGGGCTGCTCCTGCAGCCCTTGGCCCTGTCCGGCGCGCCGGACAGGGCGCCGCTTGCCTGGCCTGCATTCCCCGACCCTGCAGGCGCCGCGCAGCTTGCTGCGATGCTGGGGTGTTGGGCCCGGCCATGCAGCGCCGCTGCCCTGGCCCTATTTTTTGCACCGAAAGCGACCCGCCATGTCTCTAACCCTCTCCCTGGCCTTGCCTGCCCTGCTGACCGTTGCGGCCCTGGGGCTGAGCGCCTGCGGTTCGAGCTGGTCTGAGCGCGTGAGGGCGCAACGCCCGCCGCCTCAGCGGTTGAACAGCAGCAGCTGCGGGTCCAGGCACTGGCGCAACGGTGCCGGCAGCGCCGGTAGCCGGTCCGCCAGAAAGCGCCGGATGAAGACCGGCGCCGACCACGGCCCGGTGTCCCCGCTCCACACACCGCCGGCCTGCACCTGCAGGACCCCGCCGCTGCGCGCAAGTGCCACGATGGCGGGGTCCAGTGGTGCAACGGCGCTGCCGCCCCAGCGCACCTCCGCCAGCAGCCACTGCGCATCGCCCGCGCCCCAGCTCAGCACCTGCACCGGCCGGGCCAGCAGCGAGGCCGGTGGGCTGTAGCCGGCCAGGGCGCGCTGGGCCTCTTGCCAGGCCACCGAGCCGTCCGCCAGCACGGTGACCGTATTGCAGCGCCGCACCAGCCGCAGCCAGGCGCCCTGCATTTGGCCGGCGGCGTCCACCGGCCGGCCGCTGACCTCCAGCAGCACGCCCTGGTCCTGCGGCAGCAGGCGCAATTGCGACAGCAGCAACAGCGCGCTTGCGGCTACCAGGCTGGCCGCCGCGGTGCGCCGCTGCATCAGGCGCGCCGCGCGGTGCGCCGCGCGGCCGCCACCACCAGCGGCTGGTACCACGAGCCCAGCAGCCGCACCAGCTTGTCGGCCCAGCGTGCGTCGGCGCCCACCAGCACCCGGCGCTGGTTGCGCTCGACGGCCCGCAGGATCTGCAGCGCGGCCGACTCGGCCGAGGTGGCGTCCAGCAGCTTGTCGAACTCGGCCCGGGCCTGCTCCGCGTCGCGCCCCAGCAGGGCGGCGGTGCTGGCGTCCATGCGGGCGCTGCGGGCAATGCGGGTGCGCACGCCGCCCGGGTGCACGCAAGTCGCGCTGACCGGCGCCCGGCCCAGCTCCAGCTCCATGCGCAGCGCCTCGGTGTAGCCGCGCACCGCAAACTTCGACGCGTTGTAGCAGCCGTTCAGCGGCATCGCCATCAAGCCGAACAGGCTGGAGGTGTTGACCACATGGCCCTCACCCGAGGCCCGCAGGTGCGGCAAGAAGGCCTGCGTGCCCCAGACCACGCCCCAGAAGTTGATCGCCATCAGCCACTCGAAGTCCTCGCGCCGCACCTGCTCCAGCGTGGCCGACAGCGCCACGCCGGCGTTGTTGAACACCAGGTTGACGCGGCCATGCTGCGCCGCGGTCTGGTCGGCCCAGGCGTAGACCGCGGCGCGGTCGGCGGTGTCCACCCGGGCGGTGGTGATGCGCACGCTGGCATTGGCCTGCCGTGCCGCATCGGCGGTCTCAGCCAGGCCGGCGGCGTCGATGTCGGACAAGGCCAGGTGGCAGCCGCGGCGCGCCAGCGCCAGCGCCAGCTCGCGCCCCATGCCTGAGGCCGCACCGGTGATCGCCGCGACCTTGTTGTCAAAATTCTTCATCGCTGCCTCAGGCTCTCAGGCCTTGAAGCCACGCACCGGCAAGGCCGCGCTGCGCCGCAGCCAGTTGTGCTCGGCGTAGTGGGCACGGCCATCGGTGGCGTGCAGGGTGTAGGCGTGGCGCGACAACGCTGACCGGTTGGGCGCGCTCCAGTGCGGCAGCCGGCCATGAAAGCAGACCAGCGTGCCCGCGGCCACCTCCAGCGGCACGGCGCTGCGCACGTCCGGCCAGGGCGTGGCATCCAGTGCGTCCATGCGCACGGCGTCCTGATCGCTGCCATCGCCCAGACGCACAAAACGCTCACGCAGCGGGCTGCGGTGGCCACCGGGCTGTACCCACAGGCAGCCGTTGGCCTGGGTGGCGTCCTCCAGCGCAAACCAGAACGCGGTGACCGAGGACGGGGTGGTGTCGAAGAAGCTGGCGTCCTGGTGCCAGTTGACCTCGCCGCCGATGCCGGGCTGTTTGAAGATGTACATCGATTGCCAGAGCTGCGGGTCCACCAGCCCCAGATCGGTGGCCAGCTCGGCCAGCGCCGGGTTGCGCGAAAAGCGCCCGAACACCGGGTCGAGGTCGTGCATCGCATGGCCGATCTTGTTGATCGACAGCGCCTTGGCCTGGCGCAGGTGGCCGGCATCGTCAAACGCTTCTTCCTCGAAAAAACACTGGATGCCCTCGGCCGACGACAGAAAGTCGGCGCCGGCGCTGCGCCGTGCCTGGTCGGTGGTCGAGAAAATGCTGCGGTGCGCATCGGCGTCGAAAGCATCGACGATCTGCAGCGCACGTCCGCGCAGCGCAGCCAGCGCGTGCGCCGGTTTGAAGCCGGGCAGCACCAGGTAGCCGTCGGCCTGGTATCGCACTTGCTGGTGGGTGGAAAGCATGACCGGATGATGCCACCGGGCCCTGTCCCGGGGTACGCTGGTGCCCATTGCCCCATCCACCCGACAACACCCGAGAACACCCATGCTGATCCGCAACGCCACCCTGCCCGACGGCCGCACCGGGATCGACCTGCGGGTGCAGGACGGCCGTATCCAGGCGCTGGGGCCACACCTGTTCGACGGCCAGCCCGCCCCCGACGGCACCGAGCTGATCGACGCGGCCGGCTGCCTGCTCAGCCCGCCGTTTGTCGATGCCCACTTCCACCTGGACGCCACCCTCAGCCACGGCCTGCCGCGCATCAACACCAGCGGCACCCTGCTGGAAGGCATCGCGCTGTGGGGTGAGCTCAAGCCGCTGCTGACGCACGAGGCCCTCGCCTCCCGTGCGCTGCAGTACTGCGACTGGGCGGTGGCCAAGGGCCTGCTGGCGATCCGCAGCCATGTCGACATCTGCGACGACCGGTTGCTGGCGGTGCGCGCACTGCTCGATGTCAAGCAGCGGGTGGCGCCCTACCTGGACCTGCAGCTGGTGGCGTTTCCGCAAGACGGGCTGCTGCGCTGCCCCGGCGCGCTGGCCAACCTGGTGCGTGCGCTCGATCTGGGCGTGGACGTGGTGGGCGGCATCCCGCATTTCGAGCGCACCCACGATCAAGGCACCGACAGCGTGCGCCAGCTGTGCGAGCTGGCCGCCCAGCGCGCCTTGCCGGTGGACATGCACTGCGACGAAAGCGATGACCCGCAGTCGCGCCACATCGAGACCCTGGCCCACCACACCCAGCGCCTGGGGCTGCAGGGCCGGGTCACCGGCTCGCACCTGACGTCGATGCACTCGATGGACAACTACTACGCTTCCAAGCTGATCCCGTTGATTGCCGAGGCCGGTGTGCACGCGGTGGCCAACCCGCTGATCAACATCACGCTGCAGGGCCGCCACGACAGCTACCCCAAGCGGCGCGGCATGACGCGGGTGCCCGAGCTGATGGCCGCCGGTGTCAATGTCGCCTTCGGCCACGACTGCGTGATGGACCCCTGGTACAGCCAGGGCTCGGCCGACATGCTGGAGGTGGCGCAGATGGGCCTGCACGTGGCCCAGATGACCAGCGCGGACCAGGTGCGCGCGTGTTTCGACGCAGTGACCGTCAACGCCGCCCGGGTGATGGGTTTGCAGGACTACGGGCTGGCGGTGGGCTGCCATGCCGACTTCGTGCTGCTGCAGGCAAGCTCGCCGGCAGAGGCGCTGCGGCTGCGCGCCACCCGTCTGGCCGTGATTCGGCGTGGCAAGGTGATTTCGCGCACGCCGGCGGCCACTGCCTCGCTGTCATTGGCCGGCCGGCCGGCGCAGGTCGACTGGACCCTGGCCCGCTGAGCCGATGATCCGCTGCAGCACGCCGACCCCCGCAAACCGCCGTGGCTAGAATCAAAACGTCAGGGATATCCCGTCAATAAAACCACCATGAAACTTATCGGATCGCTCACCAGTCCCTACGTGCGCAAGGTGCGCGTGGTGATGGCCGAGAAAAAGCTCGACTACCAGCTGGTGATCGAGGACGTGTGGGGCAGCGACGTGATGCTCAAGTCCAACCCGCTGGGCAAGGTGCCTTGCCTGGTGATGGAGGGCGGCGAGGCGGTGTTCGACTCGCGCGTGATCGTCGAATATGTCGACACCCTGTCGCCGGTGGGCAAGCTGATCCCGCCGTCGGGCCGTGAGCGGGTCGAGGTGCGCACCTGGGAGGCGCTGGCCGACGGCCTGTGCGACGCCCTGCTGCTGGCCCGCATGGAGGCCACCTGGGGGCCGCGTGAGGGCGCGCGTTGCCCCGCCTGGATCGACCGCCAGATGAGCCGCGTCGACAGCACGCTCAAGGCCATGAGCGCCGGCCTGGGCGACAAGCCCTGGTGCAACGGCAACCACTTCACGCTGGCCGACGTGGCGGTGGGGTGTGCGCTGGACTACCTGTCGTTCCGCTTCGGCCATGTCGATTGGCGTGCCGAGCACGCCAACCTGGCCCGGCTGGCCGAAAAGCTCGAAGCCCGCCAGAGCTTCATCGACACCGCGCCGCCAAAAGCCTGAGCCTGAGCCGGCGTCAGGTCAGGCCAGGCGCAGATCGCCGGCGCGCAGCGCCCACTGCATCTTGCGGTAGATGGTGCGCACCCGGGCGGTCAGCTCGCGCGGGCCGACACCTTCATGGTGCGCCAGGTCGGCCAGCCGTTCGCCGATCGACAGGCGCCGCAGCAGCCTGCATTCCCCGGCGGTCAGCGCCAGCGGGTTGCTCAGGTCCTCCACCGCCCGGCGCGCGGGCTCGCGGCCGCTGACGGCGAAATGCTCCAGCAGGCGCCGCGCGATGAAGGGCGCGATGGCCGCGCCGCCCGCCAGCGTGTCGAGCACCTGGGCGGCCAGTGCACCGGGCTGCGCGTCGGGCACCATGAAGAAGTTGTCCGCGCCGGCCTGCAAGGCGTCCAGCAGCAGCGGATCGGCCTCGGTCGCGGCCAGCACCAGCACTTGGACCCGCTGGGCCCGCGATCCGGCACACAGCGCCCGGATCAGCTCGATCACGCTGCCGTCCAGCAGCCGCAGGTCGGTCACCAGCACGGCAGGTGCCTGGCGGGCCAGCTGGCGACGGGCCTCGACAAAGCTGCAAACCGGACCCGGCACGGTCCAGCCCGCAGCGCGCAACTCTGCTTGCCAAGTCGGGGCCTGGGTGATGTTGTTGACAGCCAGCAATACGGATTTCATGGTCCCGGTAACAAATCGTTTCGACGATCATTCTGGGGACTCGGTGTTCGACGGGCATCCCCGCCCTGCGGGGGTTGGTGCGCGATTTTGCCGGTTTAGGGTCAGGCCGGACTGCCCGGCGTGAGGTTTGTCACACCGGCAGAGCGACCTCGACGGGGCGGCGGCTGGCAGCCGCCGCCTGTGGCTTCAGCCAGCCAGCGGCGTTGGCGCCGCTGTTGACAAGGGCCTGGAAGCTGTCGCTGCGGGCCAGCGGCCAGTACAGGCTGAACACCGGGTGCGGCCAGTCCACCTCACCCCGCTCGGCCGCCAGCAGGGCGCCCGGCGCCACGGTGGCCAGCAAGCTGCTCATCAGCCGCACCTCCTGGTCCGCCGTGCGGCGCACGATGTGCGATGCGCTGATCTGGTTCGGGTGCGTCAGGCCGGCGGCCTGCACCAGCTCCTGCAGCGCCTCCAGCGTCTGGCGGTGGAAGTTGAGCACCCGCTGGGTCTTGTCCGGCACCACCAGCGCCTGCTGGCGCAGCGGGTCTTGCGTGGCCACCCCCGTCGGGCAGCTGCCGGCGTGGCAGTGCTGGGCCTGGATGCAGCCCAGCGCAAACATGAAGCCACGGGCCGAGTTGCACCAGTCCGCACCCAGCGCCATGGCGCGGGCGATATCGAAGGCGCTGACGATCTTGCCGGCGCAGCCGATGCGGATGCGTTGCCGCAGGTTCAGGCCCACCAGGGTGTTGTGCACCAGGCGCAGGCCTTCTTGCATCGGCGCGCCGACGTGGTCGGTAAATTCAAGCGGCGCAGCGCCGGTGCCGCCCTCGGCGCCGTCGACCACGATGAAGTCGGGCAACAGACCGCTCTCCACCATCGCCTTGGCCAGCGCAAACCATTCCCAGGGGTGGCCGATGCACAGCTTGAAGCCGACCGGCTTGCCACCCGACAGCGTGCGCAGCCGGTCCATGAACTGCAGCATGCCGATGGGCGTGGAAAACGCGCTGTGCGCTGCAGGCGAGACACAGTCCACCCCCACCGGCACGCCACGGGCGGCGGCGATCTCGGCCGACACCTTGGGGCCGGGCAGCACACCGCCGTGGCCGGGTTTGGCGCCCTGGCTCAGCTTCAACTCGATCAGCTTGACCTGCGGGTCGCGGGCATTGGCCTCGAACCTGGCGTCGCTGAAGCTGCCGTCGTCGTTGCGGCAGCCGAAGTAGCCCGAGCCGATCTCCCAGATCAGGTCGCCGCCGTGTTTGCGGTGGTGCGCGCTGATCGAGCCCTCGCCGGTGTCGTGCGCAAAGCCGCCGGCCTTGGCGCCGCCGTTCAGCGCCATGATGGCGTTGGCACTGAGCGCACCGAAGCTCATCGCCGAGATGTTGAACAGGCTGGCCGAGTAGTGCTGGCTGCAGCGGTCGCCGCCGATCGTGATTCGGAAGTCGTGGTTGGGCAGCTGGGTCGGCTGCAGCGAGTGGTTGATCCACTCGTAGCCGGGCTGGTGCACATCCAGCTGGGTGCCAAAGGGCCGCTTGTCCGACTCGCCCTTGCTGCGCTGGTAGACCAGCGAGCGCTGCTGGCGTGAAAACGGCACCGCCTCGCGGTCGCTTTCCAGAAAGTACTGGCGGATCTCGGGCCGGATCCACTCGAACAAAAAGCGCAGGTGGCCGATGACGGGATAGTTGCGCAGCAGCGCGTGCCGCGTTTGGCGCAAGTCGCGGATACCGATGACCAAGCCCATCGCGCCCAGCAAGGCCAGCACCGCAAGCCCCGGCGCAGGGCCGGTGTTGAGCCAGAAGTACAGCCCCAGACTGAGCACCAGCAGCGAAGTCAGCAACGTCAGGTAGCGGATCGGAAAGTGCCGGTCCAGCGCAATCAGCCAGGTGGGCATGGCGGTCCTTTTTGAGCCAGGGGTCGGTCTCGCGGCGCAATTGCGGGCCGCTGCCAAGTCAGTCGCGCGGGCGCTGGCCGACTTACAACGCAAGTGTCCGGCGGCTAACGACCGAACAGACGGCCGAGTGGACGGCTAAATCGCCCTCAATCCGGGGTTTGGCGGTAGCGTGCCAGCGCCAGCCCGGCCGTAGCGGCCAAAAATGCCCGCATCGGCCACAGCCCGGCCAGCCCAGCCTGCAGGCTACGGCGCGCTGAGCCGCCGGGAGTTGGCAGGGTCGCGGAACACCAGCGGGTGTTCGGTCACCTTCGGCGTTGCCGCCTGAGCCTCCGCCTGCGCCACCGCCGCCTGCACCAGGTGGTACTGCGG
>Ga0209181_10004452_pt1 | contig 20851 bp, 14 predicted proteins | sample MAT05_FD_187208 | JGI IMG/M metagenome (GOLD analysis project Ga0209181, IMG submission 187208) | Freshwater microbial communities from Lake Fryxell liftoff mats and glacier meltwater in Antarctica - MAT-05 (SPAdes) (version 2) | ecosystem: Environmental > Aquatic > Freshwater > Ice > Liftoff... | reverse complement strand
GACCCTGATCAGCGCACTGCTGCGCCGGCAGCAACTGGATGACGCACTGCGGGCGATCGATGGCCTGGAACGTAAGCAGCCTGACAAGCCGATGGCGGCAAACCTTCGCGGGCGGGTGCAACTGGTGCGCCGTGATCTGCCGGCGGCCCGCAAAAGCTTCGAACTTGCACTCCAAAAAGATCCCGCATTTCTGCCGGCCATTGCCAGCTTGGCCGCAATTGAGGTGGCGGAAGGCAAGCCCAAGCAAGCGGAATTGCGTTACGCGGCGGTATTGACGCTCGATCCCAAGAACTCTCAGGCCTATCTGGCGCTGGCCCAACTGAAATCCAACAATGGCGGTAGCAATGACGAGGTTCGCCAATTGCTTGACAAGGCCGTTCAAGCCAGCCCCAGCGACACCGCGCCGCGCCTGGCGCTGATCCACCATTGGATCGCGCTGCGAGACATGAAGGCCGCGATGGCTGGCGCACAGGCTGGGGTTGCGGCCATACCCGAGAACCCGGACATGCTGGACGCACTTGGCAGCATGCAACTGGTGACTGGCGAAAGCAATCAGGCCATTTCGACCTACAACAAAGTCGCGACGATGCAACCCACCGTCGTCAAGTTTCAGTTGAGGCTGGCTGACGCTTATCTGCAGGGTAAAGACTATCTGTCGGCAGAACGCAGTTTCAAGCGAGCACTCGATATCTCGCCGACAGAGATCAGCGCCCAACGCGGCTTGATTACGCTCAGCGTACGAGCCAAGCAGCCAGACCGCGCGCTCGAGGTAGCGAGAAACATACAACGTCAGCGTGCGACCGACGGCATCGGTTACTTGATTGAAGGCGATATTCAAGTCGAATTCAAGAACCCGGAAGCAGCGATCAAGGCATTTCGCGCTGGCCTGGAAAAACCCAATCCGGGTCGGCTGCCAGAGCGGCTGTACACGACCTTGGCCACCGCCAAGGGCCAAGCCGAGGCTGCCCGCTTTGCCGACGAGTGGGCCAAGCGCCATCCCGGAGATACAAATTTTTTGGTCTTCTTGGGCAACAGCGCCATCTCAAAAAATGATCTGCCTGCAGCGGAGAGGTACTTCTCCGACATCGTCAAAACCAATCCCCGTCACACGTTTGCGATGAACAATCTCGCTTGGGTCTTGGCCAAGCAGGGCAGGCCCGGTGCTGTGGCATTGGCTGAGAACGCAGCCAAGCTGGCGCCCGAAAACCCTGCGGTGTTGGACACACTGGCCTTCGCCCTGGCTGCTGACAACCAATTACCCAAGGCCGTTGCGACGGCCAGGGCAGTTCTTTTGCAAGCACCTGACGAGCCTATATATCGACTGAACCTTGCGCGCCTGCTGGTACGCAGTGGAGACAAGACCGGTGCAAAAGCGGAACTTGAACGGCTGGTGCCATTGGGTACAAAATTTGCCCGCCAAAGAGAAGTGGGCGAACTGCTCAAGACGTTGCAGTGAACCCGCGCCCTGCATTTTTGATCGGATTTCCTGTCTGGCCTACAATTCTCCGCCGGCTATAGTGATAAGCCAAGGACAGCTGTTGTGGCGTCCGAGCACAGGCGTCCTTGGGTGAGGGTATCCATGTCCAACTTTCATTTTTTGCCCCGAAACCGCTTTTTTGAAGTGGTTGGCGGCATCATGTTCGAGAACCGCGGTGACGACAAGGTTGCCATGTTGAGTGAAATCGACATGTCACAGTGCATTCGCCTGCGAAACGCCATCGGTGCTGAATCAGGGCAGAAACCCTCCTATACCGCTTGTGTCGCCAAGGCCGTGGCTCTGACTTTGAAGACGCATCCTTATGCCAATCGCACAACCCTTGAACTGCCTTTTTTCAAACGAATAGTTCAACTGGATGAAATAAACATCACCGTTGCCGTAGAACGCGATACGCCCGGAATAGAACAGGCAACCTATGCTGGAACGATACCCCGAACTGATGATTGGAGCCTTGTTGCGCTGACTGAAGAGTTGAGGCGTTTGGCCAATGTCGAAGGGGAACACGGTGAGCGGTGGGAACTGTTTCGAAAAGTAGTGACAAGATTTCCGACGCCAGTGGCCCGTTTCATATTACGCTTTCCAAGGCTCTGGCCGGCACTTTGGATTCAACACCGGGGTGGCGCGGTCATGATTTCGTCACCGGCAAAGTATGGCGTCGACATGTTGGTGGGCAATTGGCCCTGGCCCATTGGATTCTCGTTTGGCTTGGTAAAGGATCGACCCATCGCCATAGACGGTGTGGTCGTGGTGAGGCCCACCATGATGTTGATCATGAGCTTTGATCGGCGGCTGATGGCAGGCGCGCCGGCTGCGCGGTTCTTCAACGCCGTTGGGATGTGCTTACACGACGCCCAATTTGCCCTTGACGAGGGGCGCCTTCCGCTCAAAACCGCCGCCGGACTTGCATGTTGAGTCTTTGGCGTTTACTGGGTAGCGCGCAGCAGGCAGATGCCGGCAACTTTGAACTACAGGCCAACCTGCCACCAATGCTTTGCAACTATCGATGATGGAACCAGTTGCCGTTCTTCGACGGGTAGAGAAGGCTTACCTGATGGATTCGGTCAGCGTGCCGGTCATTCGCGGCGTCGACATCCTGGTTCGGCCGGCGCATTTCACCGTGCTCCTCGGCCCATCGGGCAGCGGCAAGACCACGCTTCTCAACATGCTGGGGTGTATCGACAAGCCCGATAAAGGAGACGTGGAAGTCGCCGGCTGTGCGGTCAACGAGTTGTCCGACGATGCCTTGTCCGACTTCCGCGCCGAGCACATCGGCTTCGTCTTCCAGAATTTCAACCTGTTGCCGGTGCTGACGGCCTACGAAAATATCGAGTACCCGCTGGTGCTCGCGGGCATGGCGCCCAAGCGGCGTCATGACCGCGTCACGAAGTTACTCGAGGCCGTCGGCCTGAGCGACCGAGCGCGCAACCTGCCGGGTCAGCTGTCCGGTGGCCAGCGGCAACGCGTGGCGATCGCGCGCGCGCTGTCACGCAAGCCCAAGCTGGTGATCGCCGACGAGCCCACTGCAAACCTCGACAGCCAGACCGGAGCGTCGATTCTGGCGCTGATGCGCCGGATGCAGGTCAGGTACAAGATCTCGTTTGTTTTCTCCTCGCACGACCGCGAGGTGATCGGGGCTGCCGACGACTTGATCTTCCTGCGTGACGGCATGATTCAGGAAATTCGCCGCAAGAAATCGGACAGCGACGCGCCAGGCGATCAAACGAGCTTTCCGGACACCAGGATCGATGCATGATGACCTGGTCGCTGGCGTTGCGAAACCTGCTGCGCAACCGCCGCCGTTCGTTGTCCACATTGCTAGCGCTGGCCATCGGATCGGCGTCGATACTTATCTTCGGCGGCTACAGCGCCAATATCAAGTACATCATGAAGACCGGCTACGTGCGCAACGGCGGCCAGCTTCAGGTTCAGCACAAAGATTTCTACCTCTACGGCAGCGGCAATCCGACCGCTTACGGCATACCTGCCTACGTCGGGCTGATCAGGACGATCGAGCGCGACGAGGTCTTGAAGGGAATGATCCGCGTCGTGACACCGACATTGCAATTCGGTGGCGTGGCCGGCAACTTCGCCGCCGGGGTGTCGCGGACGGTGATCGGTACAGGCTTTGTCGCCGCCGACGTCAATCGCATGCGGCAGTGGAATGAATATGGGCTGCCTTTGATCGCGCAGCGCTTCGTTTTGGAAGGCGCAGCGTCAGACGCAGCCGTCGTCGGCACGGGTGTGGCCAGAGTGCTTCGATTGTGTACCGCGCTGGGCATTGCCGATTGCCCGACGACGATCGACGAGCCCAAGCCGGCGGGCAAGTCGCTGCCCGCAGACATCGCCGAACTGACGCTGGCCGAAACACCGGTCGCCGCGGCATCGGACGACAAAGCCAAGGCACGCATCGAGCTGCTGGCGGGCCATGCCAACGGCACGCCGAATGTCGCATCGCTCAATGTGCTGCAAGCCGAACGCCAGGGCTTCAAGGAATTCGACGAGGTGGCCGTGATTCTTCAACTGCAGCAGGCGCAGCAGCTGGTGTACGGCCGGTCGCCGCCACGGGTGACGTCGATCATGGTGCAGCTTGAGCGCTCCGAGCAGATGAACGACGCGGCGGCTCGACTGAAAACTTTGCTGCTGACCGCGGCGCCCGGGCAAGCCCTGGCCGTGGTCGATTTCGAAACGCTGAACCCGTTTTACGTCCAAACTGTCAAGTTGTTCGACACTATCTTCGGCTTCATCTTCGTGCTGATCGGCGCCATCGTGCTGTTCACGGTGAGCAACACCATGAACACCGCTGTGGTCGAACGCACTGTCGAGATCGGGACGCTCAGGGCGGTGGGCTTGCGCCAGGCCGGCATTCGACGACTTTTCGTCATCGAGGGCTTTTTGCTGGGTCTGGTGGGCGCGGTGTCCGGTGCGGTGTTGGCGGTGGTGGTGGCGGCTATCGTCAACCGGCTGGGCCTGACCTGGCTGCCCCCAGGCAGCTCGGAGCCATTGCCGCTTCTGTTGAGGGTCTGGGGCGAAAACCGCATGATTTTTGGGGCCACGGTCGGCCTCGTGATGATCGCGGCCTTGTCCGCTTGGTGGCCCGCCTACCGGGCCGCACGGCTGCGGGTCGTCGACGCTTTGAGGCACGTCTGATGATTTCTCGAAAAGTGATGCTCTGGCGCCTCGGCGCCATCTTCGCTGGCCAGGTCGGGCTGCTGCTGGTCCATCCCAGGGCGCTGGCCGCGCCGGATGCGCAGGCCCTGGTGGCCGCCAGCGACGCGGTGCGCAATCCCAACCAGCCCTTCAAAGTCACCGTCACGCTGACGGAATTCGAAAAAGGCGTGCAGACCGACGCCAGCACGCTGTCAAGTTATTCCCGCGTCATGGACGGCACCGGCCAGTTCGCCAGTTTGATCCGCTTCGTGCAACCCGCGCGCGACGCGGGCAAGCTGATGCTCAAACAGGGCAATGATCTCTGGTTCTTCGATCCCGGCACCAAAGCAAGCGTCCGCCTCTCGCCGCAGCAGCGGCTGATGGGACAGGCCTCCAACGGCGACGTGGTCACGGTCAACTTCTCCAAGGACTACAAGGCCATGTTGGTCACCGAAGAGACGGTCAGCGACGGTGAGCGCAAGAGCCGCCGGGCCTACAAGCTGGCGTTGTCGGCGCTCAATGACGATGCCACCTACGCCGCGATCGAGCTGTGGGTCGATGCCGGCAACAACTGGCCCATCAAGGCGCGTTTCCTGGCCGACTCGGGTCGCTTGCTCAAGACCGCCTATTACCGCCGTTTCCAGCCCCAATTGGGCGCTGAGCGGCCGACCGAAACGGTCATCATCGACGGTCTCAATCCGCAGTCCGTGACGATCCTGCGTCTGTCGGAGTTCGTCGCCAGGAACATCCCGACATCCTGGTTTCAACGCGATTTCCTGTCGAGATTCCAGGGTGAATAGACCGATGAAGCAGTTTCCGAGCTTGCTGATGGCTGCGATCTGCGTCGCGATGATGGGCGCCTCGGGTATCGCCCACGCCGACGACGCCGACGCACTGGCCCTGGAGAGCGCGCCCGAATTACCCCAGAAAGGGCCAGACAACCCGCTGCGGGCGTACGCTGAAGTGGCTGTGGGCCGCATGGCGCAGCGCTATGGTCTGCCCGCGGCCGACACGCACAGGCTGTCGCTGGACCTGAACTGGTCGGCCAAGCTGTCGGACCGCTGGCGCGTGGCGCTGTCGGACCGGCTCGACAACATCCGTCCAGTGGGCGCCGGTTCGCCGTCGACGCAAAACAGCCTGCGCGAGGCCTATGCGAGCTGGCAGGGCGAGTCCGGCCAGAACCTGGTCGAGTTCGGCCGCATCAACCTGCGCAACGGCCCGGCCTACGGCTTCAACCCGACCGACTACTTGCGCGACGGCGCGTTGCGGGCGGTAACCACCGCCGACCCCTTCGCGCTTCGCGAGAACAGGCTGGGAACGGTGATGCTGCGATGGCAACAGCTCTGGTCCAACGGCGGCCTGTCACTGGTCGCGGCGCCGAGACTGGCCGATGCGCCCAGCAACGCCAGCTTCAGCCCGTCTTTTGGCGCCACCAACAACCGACACCGCGGTCTGGCCACTTGGAGCACCAAGTTCTCGGACCGCGCCAGCGGGCAGTTGCTGGCGCTGGCTGACGCCGACCGCGGACACCAAGTCGGCGCCAGCCTGACCGGCTTGCTGTCGGACGCGACGGTGCTTCACTTCGAGTGGTCCCGTGGCCGCGACGACGACCTGTTCAACAACGTCGTGTACGGCGCGCAACAGAAGGCCACCCGCAACCGGGTGTCCACCGGCCTGACCTATGCCACCGCGACCCGGCTTTCTCTGACAGCGGAATACGAATACAACGGCTTCGCGCCGGATCGCGCGGCCTGGGATACCGCCGCACCGGCAGGCGCAGCGGTGCTGGGGCGCTATCTGCTGGCTGCGCAGGGGCGTCAAGACATCGCCTCGCGCCATGCCTGGATGCTCTATGTCAGCCAGAAAAGCGCCTTCTGGAAGAGTCTTGACCTGACTGCACTGCTGCGTGTGAATGCCGGTGATCACAGCCGACTGGCCTGGGTCGAAGCGCGCTACCACTGGTCCAGCTTCGACGGCGCCCTGCAATGGCAGTCGACCCGTGGCTCGGCGCTGAGCGAATTCGGGCTGGTGCCGATGCGTCAATCGCTGCAGGTGCTGGGCTCCTGGTACTTCTGACCGCTGCCGATCACGCCGGCAGTGCCGATCCGCCACAACGCGCCGGGACAAAGCGGTCAACCAAGCGGTCGAAGATCTCGGCAACCGGCTGCGACGGATGCAGCAGCGGTTGCAGGCCACATGCTGCCGTTGCCGCCACATCGCTCGACAACAATTGCTGGCAAGCGGCGCGGATCGATGCCGGCCCGACCCGGTCGGCGCGCAAGGTGCGGCCTGCGCCCGCCGCCTCGATAGGCGCCATGTTGAGGAACTGGTCCATGTTGCTCGCCAAACCCAGCACCGGAACGCCTGCGGCCAGCGCCTGCTGGGCGGTCAGGCTGCCGCCATTGCAGATGACCAGTCGCGAGCATGCGGCCGCTGCGTCGCCCGGCAGATAAGGCGCAGCGCGCACGTTGTCGGGAAGGCCCGGCGGCACCGGTGCGCCGGCGGTTGACGCCAGCACGCGCACCGGCATACCGTCCAGCGCTTGCAGCACCATCGCCAGCAGCGCTGCCGGACCGGAACTGCCCAGCGTCACGTACACCGTGGCCTGCCCTGCGGGTGCCGCATCGAACCCCCATGACGGCAAAGGCACGGACGGTGACCACATCAGCGGGCCGGTGTAGCTGCACTGCCCCGGCGGCGCGTCGAGCGGATAGAGCGCGGCCAGATCGGGCACCAGTTGGTGATCGGCATCGGTATACACCCGCCTCAGGTTATGACCGAGTGTGGGCAAACCGTGGCGCGCGCGCAGCTGGTTCATGGGCCGGCAATGCATCGCAAACGCCATCGGCCTGAAGGCCGAAAACAGCGCTGAGGCGACCGGCAACGGCAAGAACCGCGTCATCGGCAGCACTGGCAGCATGAACCCGCCACGGTAGTAGGGGCTCCAGTAGGCATTGGCGATCGTCAGATAAGGCACCCTGGCGATGCGCGCGCTCACCGACAGCGACAACCGGAAGTCGCCAACGATCATGTCAGGGCGGAAGGACGCGATCAGCGCTGCGTCCTGCTCGGCGTAGGCCTCGAGCGTGACCAGGTCGTAGACCGGCGCACCGCGCGCCAGCGCCTGGTTGAACTGTTCGCTGGGGATGCTGCGAAGGTCCACCCGCTGCCAATGGCCGCCGCTGGCGAAAGCGGCATAGCGCGGATCGCAAGCCAGCATCACCTCGTAACGCTCCGGGTCCAGCGCACGCGCAAGCGCCACCGGCCGCGCCACATGTGCCAGCGTCACCGCCTCTGCAAAAATCAGTACCCGCAAACGATCACCCGGCATCCGCCCAGCCTCCAAACCACTCGCGAGAACGGGGCGGGCATAGCGCAGCGTCAGGCCCGCCCGCCGCAGCTCATTTGATCGATAAGCGCCGCATCAGGTCGTAAAGCGTCGGCCGGCTGACCCCCAGCAGTTCGGCGGCCTTCAGGATGTTGCTGTCGGTGCGGGCCAGCGCCGTGACCACGGCCTGGCGTTCGGCAACCTCGCGCACGGCCCGCAGGTCGAGGTCGCTGGAGCCCGCTTCGGCCGAAGTCTCGGCGGCGTCGAGGTGGTCTGCCGGCCTGGGCAAGCCCAGGTCCTCGCAACTCACCCGGTTGCCGTCAGCCAAGATCACCGCACGCCGAACCGCGCTGAGCAACTGCCGTACGTTGCCCGACCAAGCATGCCCTTCGATCGCCCTCAAGGCCTCTTCGCTGAACGCCAACGAACCCCGTTTCTGCTCCAGCGCGAAACGGCGCAAGAACGAATGCGCCAACAACACCGCATCGCCATCGCGGGCCCGCAGCGCGGGGATCTCGACCACGATCTCGGCCAAGCGGTAGTACAAGTCCTCACGGAACCGACCCTCTGCGATCTGCGCCTTCAGATCCTGGTGGGTGGCGCAGATCACGCGCACATCGACCGGTATCTCCTGGCGCCCGCCAACGCGCTCGACCTTGCGCTCCTGCAGGAAGCGCAATAGCTTGGACTGCAGCGCCAGCGGCAGATCGCCGATCTCATCGAGCATCAGCGTGCCACCGTTGGCCGTCTCGATCTTGCCGACGGTGGTCTTGCTGGCACCGGTGAAGGCACCACGCTCATAGCCAAAAAGCTCGCTTTCGAGCAGGTTCTCGGGGATCGCCGCGCAGTTGATCGCGACGAAACGCCCGCTACGGCGCGACGCCTGGTGCAAGCCCTGGGCCAACACCTCCTTGCCGGTGCCGCTCTCGCCTAGCAGCATCACCGAGGCGTCGCTTGGCGCCACCCGTTCGATCATGCGGCACACCCGAATCATCTCGGCGTCGCGGGTGATCAGGCCGCCAAGCGCATCGCTCAGCTGGACCGACTGCAGGCGCCGGTTCTCGCTCTGCAGCTCGAACATGCGATAGGCGCGATCAATGGTCAAGGCGAGCAACTCGGGCTCGAACGGCTTGGCGAAAAAGTCGTAAGCACCGGCGGCCACTGCGCGCAGCGCATTGGACTGGTGGTTCTGCCCGGTCAGCACGATGACCTTGACGTCGGGGTCAAGGTCGAGCAACTGGCCGAGCAGACGATAGCCTTCGCTCACTGAGTCCGGGTCGGGCGGCAAGCCGAGGTCCATGGTGATGACCGCCGGCTGGTGGCGTCGGAATTGCACCAGCGCAGACTCGCGATCGCTGGCCGTCACCACCTCGAAGCGATCAAGCGACCACTTGATCTGCTTTTGCAATGCGAGATCGTCCTCGACCACCAACAGCGGCCGTGTCGAACCGTTGCTCATGTCCACTCCGGCCGATGGAGGTCTGAGCCGGTGCGCAGGTCGAACAAGGGCAACAACAGCGTCACCACCGACCCCAGGCCAACTTCACTCTTCACGTCGATGCTCCCGCCCAGTTCCTTGACATACTGAAAACTCTCGTACGAGCCGATGCCCATGCCGCTGGCCTTGGTCGAATTGAAGGGCCGGAACAAGCGGGTCTGGATGAACTCCGGGCTCATGCCAGCGCCGGTGTCACCGACCTCGACCAGCACGCGCCCCGATGCTTGCTGGAGTTTCGCCCAAACCTTGCCTGACGCGGGCGTGGCGTCGAGGGCATTCTGCACAACATGGCCGATCACGCGCTCCAACCGCTGGGCATGGCCGCGGGTAGCGACGCGGTCGGCGATGTCGAGCTCGACGCCACGCCCCCTTTGTCGGGCCAAATCGGCGATGCGCTGCAGGATGGGCGCAAGCTCGACGCCCGAGGCAACGCCGGCGGGCCGCTCGCCCTCACGCAGCTGGACCATCATTTGCCGCATCTTGTCGAGTGAGCTGTCCACGGTGATCAGCATGTCCTGCTGAAACTCCGGGTTGCCCTGGTGGCGCTCGGCGTTTTTCATCATCAGCGACAGCTGGGTGATGATGTTTTTCAGGTCATGCACGACAAAGGCCGACATGCGGTTGAAGGCATCGAACTTGCGCGCCTCCAGCAGGGCCTCGGTGGCATGCATCTGTGCCAGAAAGCCCGCGGCCTGGCGTGCCGCGGTCTTGAGCAGGTCGCGCACCTCCCAGTCCAGGTCGACCGGCGTGCGCGGCTTGGCCAGCACCACAAACCCCAGCAGTTCGTCGGCCACCAGCAGGGGCACCACCAGCCAGGCCGAGGGCAACGCCAACAACCAGTCAGGCACCACCAGGGCCTCGGCAGCGGGGCCCTGGCGCTGGCGGGCGGCGTCGAGGTCGATGATCCACTCGCGCTCGGCCATGAACCGGCAAAACGGTGAGTCGATGGCCTCGCTGCCAGCCACCTGGGGCAAGTTCCAAGCGGCTGATTGCACGTATTGCTGATCGCCCAGCGCCTTGAACCACAGACCGCCGGCCGGGCACTCCACCATGTCCGCCAAGCCACGCACCACCAGGCCGCTGACCTCTTGCGGCGTGCTGCGCGACGACAGCATGGCGGTGAACCTCAACCACTCCAGACGGTAGTCATAGCGGTAACTGAAGAAGTTCTTGCCCAGAAACACCCGCAGCCGGGCCCGCAAGGCACCCGACAGCAGCAGCACCGTCAACACCACCAGGGCGATGAATGCCAGTGCCACCTGCAGCGCGCCGCCCCAGCTGCCGCCGAAAAACCGCACGTAATAGCCGGCACCGGCAATGAACAACAGATAGAGCCCCACCAACAGCAGCGAGGCCGAATAAAAGGCGGCCGTCTTCGAGACCTGAACCCGCGCCAGCCATTTGGTGTGGCGCCTCGACGCCACCAGCAGCAGCGGCACGGTGACGGCATGGACCAGGCTGCGCGCGCTGAGTGCGTCGACATCGAAGCGACCGAACATCAGCGCCTGTGAAAACAGGTACAGGTCGAACAGAAACAGACAGCCCAGCGCCAGGCACAGCGGCTTGGCACCCCAACGTGACTGCTCGACCTGGTTGCGGAACACCTGCTCGATCAGCAGCAGGCCCAACACCGCACCGCCCAACTGGCTGGCCAGCAGCAACTGCAGGCCCAAGCCGCTGCGCTCCGGCCACAGTGCGAGCACTACCTGGGCGGACACGCCTGCCAGGGCCAGAATCGCCAGGCAAGCCAGGCCCAGCCGCGCACGGCCCGAGGCCAGGCTGCCCGCCATCGGCCGCAGCAGCATCATCAAGAAGACGATCCAGGCGCCGTAGCGCAATTGATCGAAGGCCGTGGCCAAATGCCAGGTGAACACCTTGCTCGACCCGAGGTCGATCAGGCCGGCCAGCCCCCAGGCCATCGTGGCCAGCACCGCCACCAGGTAGGGCACGGCCGCCCGCTCGAACGGCCGGCGCAGCAGACCGGTGTAGAGCAGGTAGACCGCATAAACCGCATGGGCCACCAGCACCAGGCCAAATCCAGCCCATGCCAGACCGTCCGCCAGGCCATCGGGCAGGTTGAGGACATCCGACTCGACCGACATCAGCCTGCCTTCAACGCCAGACCCGCGTCCAGCGCTGCGGCAACAGCTCTCGCAATGGCCGCGGTGCTCAGCGTGCGCCCTTGCCCGTCAGCACCACGCCCACCGTCTCGAACAAGATCACAAAATCGAGAAACAGGCTGTGGTTCTTGACGTAATACAGGTCGTACTGGAGTTTTTCTTGTGAATCCTCGATCGTCGAGCCGTACTGGTAGCGCACCTGCGCCCAGCCGGTCACCCCCGGCTTGATGCTGTGGCGCACGGCGTAATACGGGATCTCGCTGGTCAACTGCTCGACAAAAAACGGCCGCTCGGGGCGCGGGCCGACCAGACTCATGTCGCCGGTCAGCACGTTGAACAGCTGCGGCAACTCGTCGATGCGCAGGCGCCGGATGACCTGCCCCACGCGGGTGACGCGGTCGTCCTGCGCCGCGGCCCAGCGCGGCTTGCCGTCTTTTTCAGCATCGGTACGCATGCTGCGGAACTTGCTGACCTTGAACGGCTTGTTGTTGGCGCCAACCCGCTCTTGGCGGTAAAAGACCGGGCCCTGGCTCTCGAACTTGATGGCGATGGCGGTGAACACCATGATCGGCATGGCCAGCAGGATCAGTACCAGCGAGCACAGGATGTCGAACACCCGCTTGACCGCGGTGCGGTAAAAGCCCTGGTTGAAGCCATCGCCAAAGATCAGCCAGCCCGCATTGACAAAATCGATGCGGATTTGGCCGAGCATGCGCTCGAAGTAGGTGGTGATGTCAAACACCCTGATGCCTGAGAGCTTGCAATCCAGCAACTCGCGCAGGGGCATGCTGCCGGATCGACGCTCGGTCAGCGCAACGATGATCTCGTCAACGCCCAGGCGCTGCGCGGTCTGGGTGAGGGACAGCTCGACCGACAGGCGCTCGGCCTCGGGCACGGTGGACTGCTTCTCGTTGGGGCCTGGGAAATAACCCACGATGGTGGCCAGCGGGTCAGCGGCACGCAGCGTGGTGCCGACCATCTGGGCGGCCGGGCCGGCGCCAAATACCAGCACTCGAGACCCTGCACGCGACTGGGTGGCCCAATAGCCCATGACCACGCGCCGCAGGATCAGCGCAGCGATGACCAGCATTGCCGAGGTACGGATGGCGTCGATATTGCCAAACCCCACCGGCAGCAGGCTGAAGATCTGGTAAGCCAGCAGCAGGCCCAGACCGATCGCCAGCGCCGCACGCAAGGACGACTCGCCCAAAGACCAGTGCTGTGCCCGCTGGTACAGCCCCGACGCGCTGTTGATGACAAAAATGCCTGCCGCCAGGGTGAAAACCTGCGCACCGGCCATGGGCACCGCCAGGCGCAGGCTCTCGGCCTGGACCAGGATCACGCCGGCCAGCGCCGACAGCGACAGCAGGAAATCAAAGAAGATCCGGCGCAGCGTCCATGCGTGGAAATAGTGGTTGAACAGCCTGATCATTCCTCAAATCTCCATGCCGGCGCCATTGGGGGCTCTGTGGCCTCGAAGCACAGCGGCCTGGCCGTATCGCGCCACGACGCCCAAAGTCAGACTGTAAGCAGACCGGTGCCGATGTCAAAACCCAACCGCCACCACGGGTGCGACTGAAGTCACACCGCGGTCGATTGTTGCATCCCGGCGGGCCGCCGGGGCCGCCGGGGCTGGCGTGGCAAGGTCGGCGTGGGTGCGTCCGGCATTCAATGCGGCCACACAGCGCCGCCAGGCCACGTCGGGCACCGGCACCACAAAACCGTAGCAGGCCACTCCGCCGGCCTCCTGCCTGCGCACTGCAGTGGCCTCGACGCTGGCGGCCTCGTGTTCACCCAAGTCGATCTGCACCCGGCCCTGGGTGCCCTCGGGCAGGGGCACCGCACATTCAGCCTTGAACCCGTGCAAGGACAACTCGATGACCTGCAGCGGGAACGACAGCCGTTCGCCGTAAGACGCAACGTCCAGCCGGGCCGGGCAGCGGATGGAGAAGCGCTGGTGCTGGCGCAAGGCGATGTTTCGGGACGACGCCGCCGCTGCCGGCAGCACCGCTGCATAACTCTCGTGGTCGTAGATAGACCGCAGCAGCAGGCGTTTTCGGTCATCCAGGCCAGCAAAAACCTGGGTGCGCTGGTTGAAGAAAAAATCCATCATCGCTGGCGTCAGCACCGGGTCGTTGGTGGTGTGGAAGCGGCGCTGCGGCAGCTGGATGTTGTCAAGCCGGCTGTTGAACAGGTAACGCGACAGGTTCTTGTGTTCGGGCTTGTGGCCGTAGGCCTGCTCGAAGTGCGCAACGTCCTTGATCAGGTCCAGCGTCGCCCCAACTGCCGGGGCGCCGTTGGCAAAGTCGTAGTGGTCCACCACCTTGTCCTGCAGGCGATCAAAGAATAGCAGCGACTCGTACATCTCGATCTTGTTCGGGTTGACCGCGATCACGATGTGCCGCGTGTCGAAGTAGCTCCGGCAGTAGTCAGTCATGAACTTCATCAGCGGGAACATGATCATGCCGCCGGTCTTGCGGAAGGCCGGCGCCACTGCCAGCGCCGAGACTTCGGCAATCTGGCCTGTCTTGGCCCGCACCGGGCCAAGGTCAAAAGCCGACTGCAGGGGAAAGCCAAACACCCCCTCGCGGATCATCGAGATCGTGCCCACCACCTGACCGTCCCACTTGGCGCACAGCGTGGTGGTGGTGGGCAGGGCGTGGTAGATCGTCACGCGCAGGCCGGACGGGTCGGGTTTCATGAAGCCGGCGGCCACGTACGCATCGTGCAGGATGCGGAAACACGCCTCCAGCTCGTCCTGGGTGTCGGCGATCTTCAAGGTCAGGCGCGGGTCGGGCTGCGGATCGCAGGAGGCCAGCGACCGGTACACCGCAAATCGCAGCGCGCGTGGCAGCGTCGCCATGGCGGCACGGGCAGTCTGGTGGAGGAGCTTGCGAGCGATGGAGCGCAGGGAGCGTTTCATGGGTGTCGGCGGGTTGTCAGTAAAGGCAGAGCGTGATGAAGATGCAGCACGGCCCTGCCGTAGAGATCGGCCAGCCAGCCCAAGCGTTGAGGGCGCAGCGGCGGCGGCGCAGTAACAGCGTGTATGCCCTGATACAACCACGCGCCCCTGCCGCTGGCCCGCCCCGCCCCCCCCAAGTTCAGGGCAAGCCCACGCCACTTGCGCCAGGTCAATTGGGGCTACATTGGGCTACCGCAGCCAGCCGGCCCCAGCGGCACCGAGGAGCAAGGCACATGAAACTGGCATTCGCCTCCTGCATGTCCTACGCCGTGTTTGCACAGCAACCGGTCTGGGACCAGATCGCCGCGCAGCACCCCGACCGGCTGCTGCTGCTGGGCGACTCGGTCTACCTGGACGGCCCGCCGTTCCCGAACAACACCCACCCCCGGCAGCTGGAGAACATCGACTTCCTGCTGCATGTGCTGCAACGCTGGCAGGTACAGCTGGATCAACCGCAGTTCCGTGCGCTGGTCAAAGCGGTGCCTACCGACGCGATCTGGGACGACCATGATTTTTTGTGGAACGAGCACTACGAAGAAAAGGCCATCACCAAGCGGGTCTACACCGAAAACATCCGCATTACGCGGGCGCTGTTCAATGCGTTTTGCCGCACGCTGGATGCCCGGCTGGCGCCTGGCAGCTTCCCCGGCGCCTACAACGATGCGGTGATCAACCAGGCCAACGAGCCGCCACCCGGTTACAAATTTCGTGATCTCGAACCTGGTTTGAAGCTGCACCTGACCGACGGCCGCTCCTGGCGCCTGGGCCGCGACATGCTGGGCGCTGCCCAGCGCGGCCAGATCGAGGCGAAGCTGGCCGCCGCACCCGCGGGCGCCGTGCACCTGCTGGCATCGGGGTCGGTGGTGCGCAATGACGACGACGCACGCTGGGAGCAGTTCGACGACTACGCCTGGCTGCTGGGCCTGGCCCGCCAGCACAACATCCTGGTGCTCAGCGGCGATATCCACGCCAACCGCTTCCAGGCAATCGACCTGGGGGCCGGCCGCTGGCTGTTCGACGCCACCTCGTCCGGTGCGGCCATCAAGCGGCTGGTGGGCGCGGGCTCCAAGTGCGAGAACTACGGCCTGCTCAGCACCGATGCCAGCACACTGCGGCTGGATTTTTTCTCGCACGGCACACCCGATTCGGTCGGCGCCTGGGCGATCGACCGGGCCGCCTGGACCCACACCAGCGTGGACTGAGGTCTGGCGCCCCCCGTTGGCCCAACCGGCATCAACCGCAGTCAGTCGGCATGGGCCCAGGCCAGCGTCGGCCGGGCGATCGGCCGCAAGCTCTCGTAAGCCCGGCAGGCCCGCAGCACCAGCGCATCACCGAACATCGGCCCCACCAGTTGCAGGCCGATCGGCAACCCGTCGGTGGTCAGGCCGCAGGGGATGGACGCCGCCGGCTGCTGGCTCAGGTTGAACGGGTATGAAAACGGCGTCCAGCCGAGCAGGGATGCCGCATCGATAGCGCTGTGGCCGGCCGGCCGCGCCTTGAAAGCCGGCACCGACACGGCGGGCGTGGCGATCAGATCGAAGCCCTGCATGAACTGCCGCAAGTGCCCGCCCAGCGCACCCCGCCGCAGGTTCAGGGTCTGGACCTCCAGCGCGGTCAGCCGGGCGCCCAACTCGGCTTCGGCCCGGAAGTCCGGGTCACACAGCGCCTGCTGCGCCGGGCTCAAGCCGCTCCAGACGGTGAAGGCGCCCAAAAACCACAGCCCGGTGCAGATGTCGAGCGGGTCGTTGATGCCCGGGTCCACCGCCTCGACCACCGCGCCCAGCGATTCCAGGTCGCGCACCGCGCGCTCGACCGCCGCCGCCACCTCGGGGTGCACGTTCCTGGCATAGCCCAGCCTGGGTGAGTAGGCGATGCGCAGGCCCCGCACGCCGTCCTCCAGCCCGACCCGGTAGTCACGGCCATCGGGTGGCAGCGCTGTCCAGTCACGTGCATCGGGCTGGCTGATCACCGTCATCATCAGCGCCGCATCCGCCACGCTCATCGTGTGTGGCCCGAGATGGGCGACGCTGCCAAACGGCGACAGCGGGTAGGCCGGCACCCGGCCAAAACTGGGCTTCAAGCCGAAGTTGCCGCAAAACGCCGCCGGGATGCGCACCGAGCCCGCACCGTCGGTGCCCACGCTGAGCGGCCCCAGCCCGGCCGCCACCGCCGCCGCGGTGCCGCCCGACGAGCCGCCCGGCGTGTGGTCCAGGCTCCAGGGGTTGCGGGTGATGCCGGTCAGCGGCGAGTTGGTCTCGCCCTTGCAGCCGAACTCGGGCGTGGTGGTCTTGCCCAGCAGCACCGCGCCGGCCTCGCGCAGCCGGGCTGTGACCGGCGCGTCAACGTCCCAGGGCTGGGCCGGGTCCACCGTCATCGAGCCGCGGCGTGTCGGCCAGCCGCGGGTCAGGATCAGGTCCTTGATCGAGGTCGGCACGCCGTCCAGCAGGCCGATCGGCGCACTGCGTTGCCAGCGTGCTTCACTCTCGCGGGCTGATCGCAAAGCCGCGTCGGCATCGACCAGGCAAAACGCGTTGAGTCTGGGGTTGAGTTGGGCGATACGCGTCAGCACCTCTTGCGTGGCCTCTACCGGTGATGCGGCCTTGGCACGGTAGAGCGCCAGCAACTGGGTGGCGGTGGTCTCGGCAAGGCGGGTCGGCATGGGGCGCTCCAGGGGGTGAAGTTCAGCGCATGGAAGCCAGCAACGCGCAGCTTGCGACGGCGCGAATACCCGGGACCGTGGCCGGCACCGGCCTTGCACCACGCCCCGTCAAGGCTTGAAATCCCCGGCAAACACCCACACCCACTTGGCCGGGTCGATATAGCTGCGCAAGGCCGTGTTGACCTGTTCGACCGTGAGCGCGGCGATCGCGTCCTCGGTCTTTTGCTGCAGCGCAAATCGGCGCTGCAGGTACAGGTTGCCGGCCAGCATGCCGGCCACCGCCGTGTCCTGGGCCCGGCTCAGCCGGCGCTGGTTGAGCAGGCCGGTGCGGCCGGCGTCCAGTTCGGCCTGGCTGAAGCCGTCCTTCAGGGCCCGCGCCACCTCCTCGCGCAAGGCCGCCTCGACCTTGGCCTGGTTCTGCGGTGCAAAGATGGCCGAGGCCTGCCAGCGCGAGTTCAGCTCGAAGTTGTTCCAGGCCAGGCCCGCGCGCACGTCGTAGCTCAGGCCGTCCTTTTCGCGGATGCGCGCCCACAGCCGCGACATCGCGTCGCCGCCCAGCAGGTGGTTGGCCACCAGCAGCGCCGGGTAGTCGGGGTGGGTGTCGTTGATGGCCAGCGCCTGCTCGATCAGCCCGGTCGCGTTGGGTTTGTCAGGCGTGGCCAGCAGCTGGCGCAGCGGCGGCACGCCCACAAACGGCTGCGGCACCCGCAAAAACGGTGGGGGTGCCTTAGCTTCGGCCGGCAAGCGCCAGTCGCCAAAGGCCTGGTCCAGCGCGGCCCGCACGGCGCCCAAGTCCATGTCGCCGACCGCGCTGAACTCACCCACCGCCGCGCTGACAAAGCGGCGATGCACCGCCCGCACCGCGGCGATGTCCAGGCCCTGCACGTCCTGCACGGTCTCGTCGAAGGTCGATACGTAACGCAGGTCGCCCCGCGGATAGGGGTTGCCGTGCCGCTGCAGCGTTTTGGCGGCCAGCGCGCCGGGCTCGCTGCGCTGGGCGGCAATGGCGGCCAGCGACTGGCGCCGGCGCTCGTCCAGCGCTTCGGCCGGCAAGGCCGGCTCGCGCAGCAGCCTGCCCACCAACAGCAGCACCGCCGGCAGGTGCTCTCGCACCGTCGTGATGCCCACCGACAGACCCTGGCCGCCGGCCGAAAAACCGACATCGGCACGCAGCTTGTCGAACGCATCCGAGATCTGCTCGCGGGTCAGCCCGGCGCCGCCCTTGTCGATCAGCCCGCCCATCGCCGCCACCGCAACGCCCTGGCCACGCAAACTCGTCTCGTCGCCAAAACGCAGTGTCAGCCGCGCCTGCACCGTGTTGCCCCGGGTGCCCTTGGGCAGCAAAGCCACCTTCAGCCCGCTGGGCAGGCGGGTGATCTGGGTGCGGACATCCAGGTTGGCCGGGGTGGCGTCGAAAACTTCGGCTTGCGCAACTGCAGCGTCGCCCCGGTAATCCTTGAGCATGGGCGCCACCTCAACCAACACCGGCGCCGGCGCGCGCTGCGGGTCGTCGGTGGGCAAGTAGGTGCCCAGGGTGCGGTTGTCGGCCTTGAGGTAGTCGCGTGCCACCCGCTGCACATCGGCCAGTTTCAGTTGGCGCATGCGGTCGCGCTCCAGAAAAAACAGCCGCCAGTCGCCGTTGCCGATGGCCTCGGACAGCGCCACACCGACCCGCTCGGGGTTGGCAAAACCCTGGTCCCAGTCGTTGAGCCACTGCACCCGCACCCGCTCCAGCTCGGCGGCGGTGATCGGCTCGGTGGCCAGCGTGTCCACCGTGGCCAACAGCGCGCTGCGGGCGCGGTCCACGTCCTGGCCGGGCGCCAGTTGCGCGCCCAGCAGCAGCGGGCCGGGCTCGGCCAGGCTCCAGGCAAAACCGAAGGTGGACGCGGCGAGCTGCTGATCGACCAGGCGCTTGTGCAGCCGGCCCGACGGCGCCGGGCCCAGCACGCCGGCCAGCGCCTCGAAGGCCATGAAGTCCGGATGCGCTGCGGCCACCGTCGGCCAGCCCACCAGCACCAGCGGCGCACCGCCCTTGCGCCGCACGGTGACCGCGCGCTCGCCGTCCTGCACCGGGTCCAGGGTGTAGGTAGGCTGCAGCGTGCGCTGTGGCCGGGGCAGCGGGCCGAAGTACTGGGTCACCCAGGCCAGCACTTGCGCCGAGTCGAACTTGCCGGCCACCACCAGCGTGGCGTTGTCGGGTTGGTAGAAGTTGCGGTAGAAGCCCTGCAGCCGTGCGATGTCGACGTTCTCGACATCGGCGCGGGCGCCTATCGTGCTCTTGCCGTAGTTGTGCCACTGGTACATCGAGGCTATGGTCTGCTGCAGCGTGGCCCGCACCGGGTTGTTTTCACCCGACTCCATCTCGTTGCGCACCACCGTCATTTCGGTGTCGAGGTCAGCCCGGGCGATCAGGCTGTTGAGCATCGCGTCAGCCTGCCAGGCCAGGTACCAGCGCAGGGTTTCGTCGTTGGCTGAAAAACTGGCGAAGTAGTTGGTGCGGTCGTAAGACGTGCTGCCGTTGTAGCGCAGGCCCCGCTTGCCCATCTCGGCCATCAGGTTGCGGGTGGTCGGTGTGCCCTTGAAGATCAGGTGCTCCAGCAGGTGCGCCATGCCGGTCTCGCCGTAATTCTCATGGCGCGAGCCGACCCGGTAGGTCACGTTGACAGTAGTGCTGGGCTTGGTGGCGTCGGGCGCCAGCAGCAGCTGCAGGCCGTTGGGCAAGCGGTATTCGGTGATGCCTTCGACCTGGGTGACTTCGGTGATCGCGGGTGGCGCGGCGGGCGCAACGGCTTGCGCGATTGCGCTGGTAGCCCCCCACGGCAACAGGGTGCACAACAGCAAGGCAGGCAGCCAGCGGCGGATCGTCATGGCGTCTCATGGGTCAGTGGGCGAGCGCGCAGTCTAGGGCGCGTGGACGCCTGCGCGAGGTCTAGGGCGAAGCAGGCGCCGGCGGGCTGGCCTGGATCACCAGCGCCGGGCCTGCGGCTTGAAGCCGCTCCATCAGCGCCGGAAGCCACAGCGACTGGGACAGCAAACCGCCCATGTGGCGCGCACACCGGCGCTGTACCCGGTGGAACGGCGTCCACTCGAAGCCGTCCATCTCGGGCCGGTCGCGGCCCCAGCTGTCGGCATAGTGGGTGTCGCAATGGCAGGTGGCGGCGTCGAAGCGCTGGGTCAGCACGGCAAACAGGTGCAGGTCCTTGCGCGGCAGGTAGTTCATGCGGCCGAGGTCGGTCAGCGCCTGCCCGGTGAAGTCGATGCCGCACTCTTCACGGGTCTCGCGCAGTGCGGCTGCCAGCGGCGTCTCGCCGGGCTCGGCACTGCCCTTGGGGATGTCCCAGTGCCAGGCGCCGGTGACATGGCACAGCAGCAGCTCTTGCTGCTCGTTCATCACCAGGATGCCGCAGGACAACGTTTTCATGGCCCGCCAGCCCGGCCCGCGGCGCGCGGCACCAGCCGCCACGCCGCCCCGGTGGCCAGCAGCGACAGCACGCCGCAGCCCCAGATCACCGACCCATAGCTGTGCCGGGCATCGAACACCGCGCCCGCCAGCCACGGCCCCAGCAGGTTGCCCAGCGCCGCGCCGGTGTAGAGCGTGCCGATGATGGCCGACACCGCCCGTGCGCCGAACAGGTCGAT
>Ga0209181_10004450_pt1 | contig 20859 bp, 16 predicted proteins | sample MAT05_FD_187208 | JGI IMG/M metagenome (GOLD analysis project Ga0209181, IMG submission 187208) | Freshwater microbial communities from Lake Fryxell liftoff mats and glacier meltwater in Antarctica - MAT-05 (SPAdes) (version 2) | ecosystem: Environmental > Aquatic > Freshwater > Ice > Liftoff... | reverse complement strand
TGGGGCACCCTTTCCAGTGCAATCTCAAGCACTTGGTCGATCCAGCGCACGGGCACGATGTCGAGGTTGTTCTTCGCGTTCTGCGGAATGTCCTGCAAGTCCTTGACGTTTTCCTCCGGGATCAGCACCGTCTTCACGCCACCGCGGTGGGCAGCAAGCAGTTTCTCTTTCAGGCCACCAATGGCCGTGACCTCGCCCCGCAGGGTGATCTCACCGGTCATCGCCACATCAGCTCGCACGGGGATGCCGCACAGGGCCGAAACCAGAGCCGTGGTCATCGCTGCGCCCGCACTCGGACCGTCCTTGGGCGTGGCGCCGTCAGGCACGTGGATGTGGATGTCGCGCTTCTCGAACACCTCATCTTTCAGGCCCAGCCTGCGCGCACGTGAACGCACCACCGTGCGCGCCGCTTCGACCGACTCCTTCATCACATCGCCCAGTGAACCAGTGCGGATGATGTTGCCTTTGCCCGGCATGACGGTGGCTTCGATCGTCAGCAGGTCGCCACCAACCTCGGTCCAGGCCAGACCCACGACCTGCCCCACCTGGTTCTTCTTCTCGGTGCGGCCGTAGTCGAACTTGCGCACACCGAGGAAGTCGTTCAAGTTCTCTTCAGTGATCACCACCTGCGCTTCGTACTTCTTCAACTGGTGGCCCTTGACGACCTTGCGGCAGATCTTCGAGATCTCTCGCTCCAGGCTGCGCACGCCGGCTTCGCGGGTGTAGTAACGGATGATGCCTCGGATGCCCCCTTCGGTGAGCTGCATCTCTTCGTCCCTGACGCCGTTGTTCTTGGCCTGCTTGGGCGCCAGGTAACGCTGCGCGATGTTCAGCTTTTCGTCTTCCGTGTAGCCCGCCAGGCGGATCACCTCCATCCGGTCGAGCAGCGCCGGTGGGATGTTCATGCTGTTGCTGGTGGCCACGAACATCACGTCGGACAAATCGAAGTCGACCTCGACATAGTGGTCGCTGAAGGTGTGGTTCTGCTCCGGGTCCAGCACCTCCAGCAAGGCCGAAGACGGATCGCCCCGGAAATCCATGCCGAGTTTGTCGATTTCATCGAGCAGGAAAAGCGGGTTCCGTGTACCGACTTTGCTCAGGCTTTGCAGCACTTTGCCCGGCATGCTGCCGATGTAAGTGCGGCGGTGACCCCGGATCTCGGCCTCGTCGCGCATGCCACCCAGGGCCATGCGGACGAACTTGCGACCGGTGGCCCGCGCCACGCTTTGGCCCAGGCTGGTCTTGCCGACCCCCGGGGGGCCGACAAGGCACAGAATCGGCGCCTTGACCTTCTCCACGCGCTGCTGAACCGCGAGGTACTCGAGGATGCGGTCCTTGACCTTTTCCAGCCCGAAATGGTCTTCGTTGAGCACCCGCTCAGCGTTGGCCAGGTCGTGTTTGATGACGGTCTTCTTGGCCCAGGGCAGATTCACCAGGGTGTCGATGAAGTTGCGCACCACCGTGGCTTCCGCCGACATCGGCGACATCAGCTTGAGCTTCTTGAGCTCGGCCTCGGCCTTCTTGCGCGCTTCCTTGCTCATGCGCGCGGCCTTGATCTTCTTCTCCAGTTCCTCCAGGTCGGCACCTTCTTCGCCGTCGCCCAATTCCTTCTGGATCGCCTTCACCTGCTCGTTGAGGTAGTACTCGCGCTGGCTCTTCTCCATCTGCCGCTTCACGCGACCACGGATGCGCTTTTCCACCTGCAGGATGTCAACCTCGTGTTCCAGCAGTTCCAGCAGCTTCTCCAGCCGCTTGGGCACGCTGAAGAGGTCCAGCACGGCTTGTTTGGCCTCGAGCTTGAGCGGCAGGTGGGCTGCGATGGTGTCACCCAGACGGCCGGGGTCGTCGATGCCAGCGATGCTGGTCAAAATCTCCGGCGGAATCTTTTTATTCAGCTTGACGTACTGGTCGAACTGCTGCGTCACCGCCCGACGCAGGGCCTCGATCTCCGGCGTGGCATCGGCCTGCGCTTGCACGGGCACCACCTCGCCGACGAAGTAGTCGTCGGTTTCGGTGATGCGCTTGGTGTTCGCACGCTGCACCCCCTCGACCAGGACCTTCACCGTGCCGTCGGGCAGCTTCAACATCTGCAGGATGCTGCTGACACAGCCGACGTCGAACATGTCGTCGGCCTTGGGTTCGTCCTTGCCGGCCGCCTTCTGCGCCACCAGCATGATCTGGCGGCCTTGCTCCATCGCGGCTTCAAGCGCCTTGATCGATTTGGGTCGGCCGACGAACAGCGGAATCACCATATGCGGAAACACGACCACATCGCGCAATGGCAACAGCGGCAGCGTGATGGGCTCAGGGGGAAGCGCGGGATGTCCGGACATGGAAGCCTCTCTTTCTCAAGACCAACTGAGGCCCGAGAACTGGAATGCAAGGTGCAAAACTGCCTGATCGGGCGGGTCGCCCAGGCCAGGGTCTCAGGCGCTGGCCTTCTTCTCGCGGTAGACGAGCAAGGGCTTGGCACCTTCTTCGACGATGTGCTCGTCGATCACCACCTTGGCCACGCCATCCAAGGTTGGAAGCTCGAACATGGTGTCGATCAACGAGTGCTCAAGGATCGAGCGCAGGCCGCGGGCGCCTGTCTTGCGGGCCAATGCTTTGCGCGCGATGGCCGTCAACGCTGAAGGACGGACTTCGAGTTCGACACCGTCCATCCCGAACAGCTTCTGATACTGCTTGATCAAGGCGTTCTTGGGCTCGGTCAGAATTTGCACCATGGCTTCGATGGTCAACTCACCGAGCGTGGCCAGGACCGGCAATCGACCGACCAATTCGGGGATGAGTCCGAACTTGATCAGATCTTCGGGCTCGGCCTCACGGAACAGGTCCGCAGCCCGCTTTTCGTTCTTGCTGTGCACGCTGGCGGCGAAGCCGATACCGGACTTCTCGGTCCGGTTCTGGATCACCTTTTCCAGGCCGTCGAAAGCACCCCCGCAGATGAACAGGATGTTGGTGGTGTCGATCTGCAGGAAGTCTTGATTGGGGTGCTTGCGTCCGCCCTGGGGCGGCACGCTGGCCATCGTTCCCTCGACCAGCTTGAGCAAGGCCTGCTGCACACCCTCGCCCGAGACGTCGCGGGTGATGCTGGGGTTGTCGGCCTTGCGGCTGATCTTGTCGATCTCATCGATGTACACGATGCCCCGTTGCGCGCGCTCGACATCGTAGTTGCAGTTCTGCAGCAACTTCTGGATGATGTTCTCGACGTCTTCGCCGACGTACCCGGCCTCCGTCAAGGTGGTCGCGTCGGCGATCACGAAGGGCACGTTCAACAAGCGCGCCAAAGTCTGCGCCAGCAAGGTCTTGCCCGACCCGGTGGGACCGATCAGCAAGATATTGCTCTTGCTCAGTTCCACCTCATCCTTGCCGGGATTGGCACCGATGTGCTTGAGACGTTTGTAGTGGTTGTAGACCGCCACTGCCAGCGTGCGTTTGGCCACGTCCTGCCCGATGACGTATTGGTCCAGGCTGCTCTTGATCTCGCTGGGAAACGGCAGGTCCGACTTGCCCGCTTTGGCCCCTGCGGCTTCCGCCGGGACCTCATCGCGAATGATGTCGTTGCAGAGCTCGATGCATTCGTCGCAGATGAAAACCGACGGCCCCGCAATGAGCTTCTTCACCTCATGCTGGCTCTTGCCGCAGAAGGAGCAGTAGAGAACCTTTTCGCCAGAGGCGCCTTTCTTGTCGGCCATGTCTTCGTGTGCAAGCGAGCTTGAAGCTCAGAGTTCGACACATGATAGACCATGCGTCAGCCTCCAGGCTGGTTGGAAAAGGGCCGCAAAAGCGGCCCTCGGGAGGGGGTCGGAAGAACTCAGGCGCGCTTGTTCAGCACCTGATCGATCAGCCCATAGTCTTTGGCCTCGGAGGGCGACATCCACATGTCGCGCTCCATGTCCGCCGCAATTCGCTCCAGCGACTGCCCCGTGCGATCGGCATAGATGCGGTTGAGTTGCTCTCGGGTCTTGATGATCTCGCGCGCCTGGATCTCGATGTCGGAGGCTTGACCCTGTGCACCGCCACTGGGCTGGTGGATCATGACGCGGGAATTCGGCAGCGCAGAACGTTTGCCCTTGGTGCCGGCCATCAAGAGAAACGACCCCATGCTCGCGGCCATGCCCATGCACAAAGTCGCAACATCGGGCTTGATGAACTGCATGGTGTCGAAGATCGACAGGCCGGCACTGACACTGCCACCGGGCGAGTTGATGTACAGGAAAATGTCCTTGTCAGGATTTTCACTTTCCAGAAACAGCATCTGCGCCACCACCAGGTTGGCCGTGCCGTCGTTGACCGGGCCGACCAGAAAGATGATTCGTTCGCGGAGCAGTCGACTGTAGATGTCGTACGCACGCTCGCCGCGCCCGGATTGCTCGATCACGATGGGCACCATGCCCAAGCCCACGGTTTCTTGCACGCCCATCTCCTGCATCGCCATCTGGCTGCCCTTGTTCAAATTGAAGTCGACCCGCTGGTCATCAAGTCGTCGAACGGTAGCACTTTGTCCACCACCTTCGCTCGGGCAAGCACGTATTCCGTGACGTTGTTTTCGATCACGACGGCTTCCACCTCGCTCATGCGCTTGGGGTCGCTGAGGTACCACCGCATCACCTCGACCGGCTTGTCGTAGCTTTGGCTCAGCTCCTCGATATGGGCCTGCAACTGCGCCGGCTTGGCCTGCAGGTTTTGCGTGCGCACGAGCTCGCCAACGACCAAGCCCAGCCGCACCCGGCGCTCAGCCCGGGACTTGAACATGTCGGGCGGCAACTCCATGGTGTCGGCGTCCTTCATGCCACGCTGCTTGAAGTCCGCACGTGCGGCCTCGATCAGCCTGCCGATTTCGCCGGTCACCAAAGCGTTGGGAAGCTCGAGTTCCGCCGCTTTGCTCAGCGCGTCCATGACGACACCTTTGTTGCGCGCGAGCACGCGAAACTTCACCTCGCGCTCCAAGTTCTTCTTCACGTCAGCGCGCAAGCCCTCGACCGTGCCTTCCTTGATGGCCAGCAGCTTGGCGAAGGCTTCGTCGACGGCGGGCAGGTTCTGCGCTTCGATCTTCTTCACCGTGACCAGGAAATCGGCTTCTTTCCCCGCCACTTCCGGACCTTGGTAGTCGGCAGGAAACTGCAGCGGAAAAGTCTTGCTCTCGCCGACCTTCATGCCACGGACTGCTTGGTCGAACTGAGCCAGCATCTGGCCCTCGCCGATGATGAAATTGAAGCCCTGCGCGCTGCCGCCGGCAAAGGCCTCGCCGTCGATCTTGCCCTCGAAGTCGATGGTCACGCGGTCCTCGACGACCGCGCCTTCAGCCGCAGGACGCAAGCCGAAAGTCCTTTTCTGCTTGCGCAGGATTTCAACCGTGCGATCGATCGCGGCCTCGGTCACCTCGGTGCTGACGCGTTCGATGTCGGCGCCGCTCAGGTCGCCGAGCCGGACCTCCGGGTAGACCTCGAAGGTAGCTTCGAAGGCCATTTCGCCGTCAGGCGCGCTGTCTTTCTGGGTGAAGCGCGGCGCACCGGCGACACGCAATTTTGCTTGACCGGCGGCGTCGGAGAAGGCCTTGCCCACACGGTCGCTGACGACTTCGTACTGAACCGAATAACCGTAGCGCTGGGCGACCACGCTCATGGGCACTTTGCCCGGCCGAAAGCCGTCGGCCTTGAAGGTGCGGGAAAGCTTCTTCAGCCGCGACTCCACTTCGCCGTTGATCGTGTCTGACGCCAGCGTGAGGATGATGCGGCGCTCGAGCTTTTCTAGGGTTTCAACTTGGACGGACATGGTGTCTCTGATAGGCTGATGATGACGGTGCAGAAGTCTGCCGGGAACTGGGGTGGTGCGCGGGGCGGGACTCGAACCCGCACAGTATTGCTACCGTCAGGACCTAAACCTGGTGCGTCTACCAATTTCGCCACCCGCGCGAGCGTTGCGCCGACCGAAGGCCGCAGGTTCCCGCAACTTCGGTGGCAACCCAGCATTTTAGCCTGCTCGGGAGCCGCAACTTTGCGCGAGCCTCGCAACGGGTCGAGGCGGCACGGGCCGCCCCGACGTTGTCAACTCGTTTCAGAAGGCGCAATCCGTCTTTCAAGTCGGCTCGGAGATCGGCGCGGAGATCGGCGCGGGAATGGTCGGGGAAGGCGGCACCGCATCCTCCCGCTTGACGCGGAACCAGGCCGCGTACATGGCAGGCAGTGCAAGCAAGGTCAGCACGGTGGCCACCGCCAGGCCACCCATGATGGCCACCGCCATCGGACCCCAGAAGACACGGCGCGACAACGGGATCATCGCCAGCACAGCCGCCGCTGCGGTCAACACGATAGGCCTGAAGCGGCGCACGGCCGACTCCACGATCGCATCCCAGGTCGGCACGCCGTGACGTCGTTCCTGCTCGATCTGGTCGATCAGGATCACCGAGTTGCGCATGATCATGCCCATCGACGCAACGACACCCAGCAGCGCGACGAAACCGAAGGGACGGTCGAGCAAGAGAAGCGCCGCTGCCACGCCGATAATGCCCAGCGGCCCGGTCAGGAACACCAGCATGGCGCGCGAAAAGCGTTGCAATTGCAGCATCAGCAAAGTGAAGATGAGGAACGGCGTCACGGGCACGCCGACAGCGATGGAACCCTGGCCCTTGCTGCTTTCTTCGACCGCGCCGGCGATCTGGATCGCGTAACCGGCTGGCATGCGGGCCGAGAGCGCCTGCATCTGCGGCCACACTGAAGCGATGACGGCAGGGCCTTGTACACCTTCCGCGACATCGCCCTGGAGGGTCACCGCACAGTCCCTGCCCTCGCGCCAGAGCACGCCGTATTCCCAGGCGAAATCGACTTTGGCCACCTGGGTCAGTGGCACCGACTTGCCGTTGGCCGTCGGCATGCAGCTGTTGCCGATGTCGGTGATGGCGTTGCGCTCTTCCAGCGGTTGGCGCAACACGATGTCGACGCCACTGCCTGTCCAGGGGGTGACGCTCGCCACGCCTGTCTCTTTCATCATCCTGGCCTCGAAGCGCGGGGCACTTCATCGCGCTGCTGGATGGTGGACCCTTCAGGCAGCCAAAGGTCCACCAACAACTCAGGTCGGCTGGAGTCAGGGAAGAACTGCTGCTGCACCTTGCCCATGCCCATGCCCACGATGCCCAGCGCGAAACTCAGTGCGGTCGAACCGATGGTGATCCAGCGGTGAGTCACACACCAGTTCAGCGTCGCTCTGAAGCGGGCGTAGAAGGGTGTGTCGAACAGCTCCTGCGCTTGTCCGGTCTACCCTTGGTGAACGCGGGTGCGCAGCAGCCAGGCGCCGAGGCAAGGCACGAAGACCACCGACACCAGCCAGGAGATGATCAGTGCGGCCGAAGTCACCGGAAAGATCGCGAAGGTGTACCCGCCGGTGACCGACTTGGCCAGGCCGATCGGCAGGAAGCCCGCTGCGGTGATCAGCGTGCCCCTGAGCATCGGCATCGCAGTGACGTCATAAGCAAAGGTGGCAGCACGCATCTTGTCGTAGCCCTCTTCGAGCTTGCGCACCATCATTTCGACGGCAATGATGGCGTCGTCGACCAGCAGGCCCAGCGCAATGATCAGGCTGCCCAGCGAGAGCTTGTGCAACCCCACGCCCCAGTGAAACATAACCACAAAAGTTAGTGCCAGCATCAGCGGGATCGTGATGCCGACCACCAGGCCCGGCCAGATATCGATGTGCAGGGGTTTGGTGTGCAGACCCAGGCTGATGAAGCTGACGGCCAGCACGATCAGCACGGCCTCGATCAGCACGCGGACGAACTCGCCGACCGACTTGATGACGGCGCTGGGTTGATCCTGAACCTGCGACAAGGTGATGCCAGCGCAAACCGACTTCCCGGCGCTCGAGTTCCAGCGCACTGATGAAGCCCTGGTCACGCAGTTCTTTGTAGCGCTTGAATTCGGCGCTGGCGAGCTCAAAGCTGGCTTGAGCCGCGCCTTGGGATGCAGGCGCACCGACCCGTACCAGCTTGAGATCGGTGGCATCCAACTGCGCCAGGGCTTGCCCCTGGCGCGCCCGTTGACCCACCTCGACGCTGCGGGCGATCAATTTTCCACCCACCCGAAAGCCCAGTTTCGACTCGATGCGCGCGCGCACCTCGGCGGCGAACTCTTGACTTGCCCCGGCCGAATCTGCCGCCAAGGTCAGAGTCTTGACCGCTCGCACAGGCTCAGGTGCGGTCTCCGTCTTGCCTCACGCCACCAGACTGGCGGCTGTGCTCAAGACCTGCAGGCACGACAAGACCGCCCTCGGCGCGCGGGACGACAGACTTCGGGCCGTGCGTGCACCTGGTGGACCCTGCCCGACTTCGCGTTGACGGTCAGTTCTTGCTGGCGGGAAGGGAAAAAAGGTGATTCATGACGGCGGCTTGAGCAACAAACTATTTAATGACTGACCGGTCAGTTATGTATTTTGCGATCTGCGACCTGTCAACCATCTGCCGAGGTCCAAGTTGCGGCGCCAACGCGGTCAAAATCGGCACCGTGAGCGTTCAACACTACGAAAACTTCCCCGTTGCCTCGGTCTTGTGCCCGCCGCGCATTCGACCCGCAGTGGTGGCGATCTACCACTTTGCGCGCACCGCCGACGACCTTGCCGATGAGGGCGCGGCGACAGCGGCGCAACGGCTGGCCGATCTGTCCCTGTACCGGCAGGACCTCATGGCAGCGCTGAGCGGACGCGCGCCGAGCCCACGCTGGCGTCCCCTCTTCGAGTTGCTGGCGCAAAGGGCTGTCGAATTCCAGTTGCCGACGGAACCGTTGAGCGCGCTGCTCGATGCCTTCGAGCAGGATGTGCACAACCCGGTCTACGCGGATCGGGCGCACTTGTTGGACTATTGCCGACGTTCAGCCAACCCGATCGGGCGGCTGCTGTTGCACCTGTACGGCGTCACCGATGCCCGCTCATTGCAGCAGGCAGACCAGATCTGCAGTGCACTGCAACTCATCAATTTCTGGCAAGACCTGAGCGTTGACGGGCCGCGCGGCCGGATCTACGTGCCCGAGGCGGACATGGCCGCACTGGGCGTGCGCAGAGTGGACTTGCTGGAATGTCGCGACGGCTCCGCTGTCAGGCAGTTGATTGCACAACTGTGCGAGTGGGCCGGCAGCATGATGAACGAGGGTGCACCGCTGTGCATGCGGCTGCCGGGACGTGCCGGGTGGGAGCTGCGCGGCGTCGTGCAAGGCGGTCTGCGCATCCTGCAGAAGATCGAACGAATGCAGCATGCCAGCCTGCTGCGCCGCCCGAAGCTGCACGCGGGGGACTTGCCGCTGCTGTGGTGGCGCGCTGCGAGCATGCAAGGGGGTGCGGAATGACGCCTGAACAGTACGTGCAAAGCAAGGCAGCCAGCAGCGGCTCGTCTTTTTACTATGCTTTTTTGTTCCTCCCACCCCCGCGCCGGGCGGCGATCACGGCCTTCTACGCCTTCTGCCGGGAGGTGGACGACGTTGTCGACGAAACCGCCGACTCCGGCGTCGCGGCGACCAAGCTGCAGTGGTGGCGCAAGGAGGTGGCGCAGTCGTACTCGGGAAACCCGAGTCATCCGGTGATGAGAGCACTGATGCCGCTGGCTGCCGACTACGACATCCGCGCTGAACAACTGCTGGCAGTGATCGAAGGCTGTCAGACCGACCTTGAGCAGACGCGCTTTCTGGACTTCGCTGCATTGCAGCGTTATTGCCACTTGGTGGCCGGTGTGGTCGGTGAGGTAGCAGCCAGCATCTTCGGTCGCAGCCAGGATGCCACGGTGCAGTATGCACACCAACTCGGGCTCGCCATGCAGTTGACCAATATCATCCGCGACGTCGGCGACGACGCCCGACGCGGCCGCATCTACCTTCCTGTGTCGGAGCTGCAGCGCTTCGACGTGAAGGCGAGCGAAATCCTTCGTCGGGACAGGCCTTGGGGTTACAGCGAGCGCTTCACTGCACTCATGCGTTTTCAGGCGGAACGGGCCCATGCCAGCTTTGATTCCGCACTCAAGCTGCTTCCCGAGGCCGACCGCAACGCACAGAAGCCTGGTCTGATGATGGCCAACATCTACCGTGCCCTGCTGCGCGACATCGAGTCACAGGACTTTCAGGTCCTGCACCAGCGCACCTCGGTGACGCCGCTGCGCAAGCTCTGGATTGCCACCCGCACCCACTTGCGCGGTCGATGAAGATTGCCGTCGTCGGAGCGGGCTGGGCCGGGCTGGCAGCGGCCGTGCGCGCGACCCAGCTCCAGCATCAGGTCAGCCTCTACGAGATGGCCGCCGTGCCGGGCGGGCGAGCCCGATCGGTGCTGCATCAGGATCGGGTGGGCGACAACGGGCAACACATCCTGATCGGTGCCTACCTGCGCACCCTGGACCTGATGAAGACGGTGGGCGTCGTGCCCGGCGAGGTGTTGCACCGCCAGGCGCTGGTGCTGCGCTACCCGGACGGTCGTGGCCTGGCGCTGCCCGAGGGCGGCGCGTGGTGGACTCTTGCGGTGGCTGTGGGCCGCTGCCGAGGCTGGACCTGGAGTGATCGCTGGTCGCTGGTGCGGGAGGCCATGGGATGGGCGCGCGGCGGCTTTGTCTGTTCGAGTGACACCACGGTGGCCATCCTGTGCCAGCGCTTGACACCGGCCGTGCGTTCGCTGCTCATCGACCCGCTCTGCGTAGCCGCCCTCAACACGCCAGCGCAAGAAGCCAGCGCAAGGGTGTTTTTGCGTGTGCTGCGCGACACCCTGCTCGGTGGCCAACGATCCACTGACCTGATGCTGCCCAAGCGCCCCCTCGGCGAGTTGTTACCGGCAGCGGCCATCACCTGGCTGGCGGCACGGGGCACGAATCTGCATCTTGGCCAGCGGGTTCAGGACTTGCGCAACGAAGGCCGCGGCTGGCAAGTCGACGGACAGGCTTTTGACGCCGTGATACTGGCGTGCTCCGCAGCCGAGGCGGCACGGCTGGTCGGTGGCTGGGCGCCCGACTGGGCCCGGGGCGCCGCTGCGCTGGCCTACGAGCCCATCATCACGGTCTACCTGGATTGCCCCGGCGCGCGGCTGCCCAGCACGATGACCGCCTTGTGCGAGGACGATGCCTCACCGGCGCAGTTCGCCTTCGACCACGGCGCCCTGGGTGGCCCGCCCGGACAGTTCGCGTTCGTCGTCAGCGGCGCGCGCAAGTGGGTAGACCGCGGTCTGGAGGCCACGACAAAAGCGGTGCTGGCGCAGGCGCTGGGCAGCATGCCAGCCGGAACCTGGCCGCAGCCGCCGGTGCTGAGCAGAGTGGTGGCTGAAAAGCGCGCGACCTTTCGTTGCACACCGGCGCTGGACCGCCCGCCGATGGAAATCGCGCCGGGTCTGCTGGCGGCCGGCGACTATGTCGCGGGTCCTTACCCCGCCACACTCGAAGGCGCGGTGCGGTCCGGCGAATCGGCGGTGGCTGCCCTGAACGACGCTGCAGAGCAAAAGGCCTGACGGCCAACTGGCATTCCAGTCAACGTGGGCCAATTGTCGAATTCGATGCCCCGATCGGTGCGGCTGGCACCGCTGAAGTGGCCAGCGGAGCGGCACTGACTACGGTGGCAACGGTGGCGCGAAAGGTGCGGCCAGGGGCTCGCCCACGAAGAGACTTTGCTGGGGCCAGGCGACGCTCTTCCAATAAGCTTCGATCACGGTGCTGCCCTGCAAGTAGTTCAACAGCAGTACCCAGGGATGGGGGAACTTCTGCAAATGGTTGCAGGGCTCGCTGACCGCGCCGTGGCTGGCCGTTGCGCCGGCGTCGATCCACTCCAGCGCCGTGCTCTGGCCATGGGCGCCCAGCAGGTCACCGCCGATCGAGGTCAGGTGGTCGCCCAGACCACCGGCGGCCCAGTTCATCTTCGGCGCAAAGTTGACCTTCTCGCTGCCCGTCAGCGCCATCAGCAGCAAAGGGGCATCGGCCCAGGCAGGCAGGTCGCCGACCTCGATCTGAACCCCGGCGCCAGGAAGCGTTGACGCTTTGGGGTATAGCGCGCTGCGAACATTGCGTGCCACGTCCTTGGTGGTCTGAAACATCACACTCACGATCGGACGCGCCTTGGAGCGCAGTGCACCGTCGGCCGCCACGCCGCGGTCGATCAAGGCTTTGGCTTGCTGCAGGCTGGCGGCCGCCAGCAACATCGAAGGACGGAACCCGAGTTGCTCCATCGGACGTCCCGTGGCCGAATTGAAGTAGCGCGAAACGCGGGAAGCCGCGCAGCTTTGGCGGCATAACTCGGCATCGAAACCCATTGCCAGTGCGCCGGTGATGGCATTGCATTCGACCGCATAGGGCGCAACCCAGGCCAAAGCCAAGGCCTGCGTGCCAGGGCCGAAGTGGCTGTTGATGCTGCGCTGCAAGGTCTCGAACTCCTCCCGGCTGAGCACAGGACGCTGAGGCAGCGTCAGCCGCAGCACCTGATGCTCGGCGAGCCCCCGGGCCTGCTGGTAATGCAGACCGACCGCCACCGAGTAGGGATCGGCCAGGTTGACGACCAGTCCCAGATCAGCGGCACGCAACCTGCCCGTCAGACGCGGCACCTGCAACCCGGGTGTCGGGCGGGCAGGCCAAGCGCTGACCGGCGCACTGGTTGACGTACCGGCCGACACACCGGCCGCCACACTGGCGGGCGCCTTGGACGGCGAGTCGGCGGGCAGCGCAGGCTGCGCTTGCACGACACCAGGCCGAAAGGGCAAAACTGCAAAAAACAGCAGACACAGACACAGACACCGATGCCGCCACAGCCGACCGAAGCGCAGCGTCATGAATACAGCGCCTGAACCCATCGAGATCCCAGGATGCAAATTTGAATTCCGCGATGTAAAACCACGATAAGCTCGACGAACATTCAGGTCAAGAGCCGTGAAACCTCCCAAAGAATCCACGACCCCCACCATTCAGGTTCTGGAGCGCAGCTTCTCCCTGTTGGAAATGCTGGCCGCGCAGCAGGAACCGGTGACTTTAAAAGAGATCAGCGCGCGCACGGGCTTGCACCCTTCGACAGCCCACCGCATCCTCGCCGATTTGACGATAGGTCGCTTTGTCGAGCGCCCCCAGGCAGGCAGTTACCGATTGGGTATGCGCTTGCTTGAGCTGGGCAACCTGGTCAAGGCGCGGCTGGACGTGCGTGATGCTGCCGTTGCGCCGATGCGGGAACTTCATCGCCACACCCACCAGGCGGTGAACCTTTCGATGCGCCAAGGTGATGAGATCCTGTACATAGAACGCAGCTATAGCGAGCGCTCGGGCATGCAAGTGGTGCGCTCGGTGGGCGGACGCGCGCCGCTGCACCTGACCTCCGTGGGCAAACTCTTCTTGGCGCACGACGACCCGGCCCGCGTGCGCGCCTATGCAGCGCGCACGGGACTGACCGGACACACCCGCAACAGCATCACTGACCTGGTGCGACTGGAGCAAGAACTTGCCACCGTGCGCAGGACGGGCGTCGCACGGGACGACGAAGAACTCGAACTCGGGGTTCGCTGCATGGCTGCGGGCATCTTCGACGACCAGGGCTCATTGCTTGCTGGTCTGTCCATCTCTGCCCCCGCTGACAGACTCGAAGAGTCCTGGCTGGACCGTGTCACCGCCACCGCAACGCAGATCTCTGCCGCGCTGGGTTACCGCGGCTGAAAAGCGGGCAAAGCCGCTGCGGATTGTGGGTCGATGAGCCACTTGCGAATCCGCTCCGCATCACCGATGCGGCTGTACTTGCCGGCGGAATCCAGCAACACCATGATCAGCTTGCGCCCCGCCAATTGAGCCTGCATGACGACACAGCGTCCGGCCGCCGCGATGTAGCCGGTTTTCTGCAGACCGATCTCCCACTCGGGGTTGTGCACCAAGCCATTGGTATTGTGAAATTTCACTTGGCGAGCGCCCATCGGAACGGCCATTTCCAACGACGTGGAGAGCTCACGGATGATGGGGTGCAAAAACGCCGCCTTGACCAACCGGGTCAGATCCAAAGCGCTGGACTGGTTGTTGCTGGACAGGCCCGTGGGCTCGACATAACGCGTATCGGTCATGCCGAGCAACTGCGCCTTGCCGTTCATCGCGCTCACAAAGCGCTGCATGCCACCGGGATAGGTGCGCCCGAGCACATGGGCGGCCCGGTTCTCCGACGCCATCAAAGAGAGGTGCAGCATTTCGGCGCGCGACAATTGGGTGCCCAACTTCAACCTTGAGCCGCTGCCCGCCGTGGCTTCGACATCGTCCTGCGCTACGGTCAGGAGTTCGTCAAGCGGCAGGCCGGCCTCGGTGACCACCAGCGCGGTCATCAGTTTGGTGATCGACGCGATCGGCAGAACAGCATTCGAATTTTTGCTGAAAAGCACTTCGTCCGTGTCCTGGTCCATCACCAGCGCCACCGAGCTTCTGAGCTCCAGTTCGTCAGTTGTGCCGTGCAAGCCATAGAGCTGGCCGAAAGAAAGCTGCGCCGGAACCAGTCTGACGACCGACTTGCGACCCGCAGGCGCGCCCACGCGCAAGCCTGGACCCCGTGCTGTCGATCTCGCGGTGGATTTCGCGGTCGATCTCGCGGTCGATCTCGCGGACGATCTCGCGGACGATTTAGGGGTCGGATTGGCCTTCGATCTGACGGCTGATGTGGTGGCGGCATTGGACGTCTTGGACGTCTTGGAAGAAACGATCAAGACCGACTTGCCAGTGCCGACTTTGCCAGCCCCTGCGGGCTTTGTCGGCGTCGCCTGCTGCTGGGCTGCCGTGGCATGGACTGATGGCGCCAGACCCGCAGCCAAGGCGAGCATGACGCAACTCGACCAGAAACACCTCAGCACAACAGAATTTCGCACCAAAAGCCTCACTTTTCAGAACGTTGTCTAGTGTAGGGGAGGTCAAAAAAGCGCGCAAGATCAATCGCTTGCACGCATTTTCTCAAGTGACCTCTTGAGAGGCGACGAACAACTCAAGTTCAGCCCTGTGCCGCGACTCTTTCAACTTTGCTGTGCAGCTTGTTCAACGCCGACAAGTAGGCCTTGGCCGAGGCCACCACGATATCCGGGTCTGCCCCCACGCCGTTGACCACCCGCCCGCCCAGTTGCAGCCGCACCGTGACCTCGCCTTGCGATTCTGTGCTGCCCGAGGTGATGGCATTGACCGAGTACAGCATCAATTCGGCCCCAGTTTGCAGCTTGGACTCGATGGCCTTCAGGCTGGCATCCACCGGTCCATTGCCGTCGCTTTCGGCGTGGTGCTCGACCACCCCGGCGGCGAAGGCGACGCTGGCGTGCGGCCTTTCGCCGGTCTCGCTGTGCTGCGAAAGCGCCAGCAGTCGGTAATGCTCGGCCTCGGGGGTCACGCTCTCGTCGCTCACCAAGGCCAGGATGTCTTCGTCGAAGATGTCGCTCTTGCGGTCGGCAAGATCCTTGAATCGGGCGAAGGCGGCGTTGACCTCGGCCTCCGACTCCAAGGAGATGCCGAGTTCTTGCAAACGCTGCTTGAAGGCGTTACGGCCTGAGAGCTTGCCCAGCACGATCTTGTTGGCGGCCCATCCCACGTCTTCGGCGCGCATGATTTCGTAGGTATCGCGCGCCTTGAGCACACCATCTTGGTGAATGCCGCTGGCGTGCGCGAAAGCATTCGCTCCCACCACCGCCTTGTTGGGCTGAACCAGAAAACCGGTGGTTTGACTGACCATCCGCGAGGCCGAAAGAATTTGGGTGGTGTCGATGCCCATGCTCAAGCCGAAGTGGTCGCGACGGGTTCTCACTGCCATCACCACTTCTTCGAGCGAGCAGTTGCCAGCGCGCTCACCCAGGCCGTTGATGGTGCATTCCACCTGACGCGCCCCGCCGATCTTGATACCGGCCAGCGAGTTGGCCACGGCCATGCCCAGGTCGTTGTGACAGTGCACTGACCACACCGCCTTGTCGGCGTTGGGGATGCGCTCCCGCAAGCTGCGGATGAACTCACCGTAGAGCTCTGGAATCGCGTAGCCCACCGTGTCCGGGATATTGATGGTGCTCGCGCCTTCATTGATCGCAGCCTCCAGCACCCGGCACAAAAAGTCGGGGTCAGAGCGGTAACCGTCTTCCGGGGAAAACTCGACGTCGGCGCACAGATTGCGAGCGAAGCGAACCGCCAGCCTGGCCTGCTCGAAGACCTGGTCTCGCGTCATGCGCAGCTTCTTTTCCATGTGCAACTCGCTGGTTGCAATGAAGGTGTGGATGCGCGAGCGCGCCGCACCTTCCAGCGCCTGCGCGGCACGCGAAATGTCGCGGTCATTGGCTCTTGCCAAAGAGCAAATCGTGCATTCACGCACAGCCTGGGCAATGGCGCGAACCGCTTCAAAGTCGCCTTGACTCGAGGCTGCGAAACCGGCTTCGATGACGTCCACACGCAGCCGCTCCAACTGGCGGGCGATGCGCAACTTCTCGTCGCGGGTCATGGAAGCACCAGGCGACTGTTCGCCATCGCGCAAGGTGGTGTCAAAAATGATGAGCTTGTCAGTCATGGGAGTTCCTCAGCAAAGTCGGGGTCAGAAAAGAGAGGGTCTGGCGGGTGCACAGAGTTCCTGGCAAAACGGTGAGCCCTGGCGGCCGACATAGGGCGGCAGCGGGCCAGGTTCGGCCGGGCAGATCCACTGGTGCGAACGCAGGGTACCGGGCTGCAGCTTTTTTCAACATGGGCATCGGGGATTCCTCTTCAGGTGATTCACGCAGCCGGGTTGGGGAAAAGCAAACGGCCCGCTGCGTGTGCAAGGCGGGCCGTCGGTCCTTCAGAAAAACAGGGATGCGAACGATCAGCGCGCCGTGAGGACTCCTAGCAGTAGCAGCGCGTAACCAATCTTCATCATCATGGAATCAATATATCACGCCAAGCCGGGCGCCCGATCAAGCATTCAGCGGTCATGACCGAGTGCAACCCAACTCAGCCGAGTGCGGATTCGAGCAATCGCTCAGCGGTGCAGGTCGCGCTCGTCAGGCTCATCGGTGGATGTCGCAATCACGCTCACCGGTCGACCCTTGAACTTGCGCCAGGCGTAGACGGCGTAGCCCGACAGGCCGTAGGCACAAAAAATGGCAAACAGCACGCGGGGCGGATCGAGCGCAATGATCGCAATCGCCAACACGATCACCACCAGCACCACAAAGGGCACGGTGCGTTTGCCACCGACCACCTTGAAGCTGTAAAAAGGCGCGTTGGTGACCATCGACAAGCCGGCAAACAAGGTCAGACCAAAGGCTGTCCAAGCCAACCAGTCGATCTTCGAAACCCCCTTGAAGCCGGCATCGTCCATCACCCAGACCAGGCCGATCACGACGGCCGCAGCGGCCGGACTGGGCAAGCCCTGAAAGAAACGCTTGTCGACGACACCGATGTTGACGTTGAATCGCGCAAGCCTGAGCGCAGCACCCGCGATGTAGACGAACGCCGGTATCCAGCCAGGTTTGCCCAGGTCCTTCAGCGCCCAGATGTAGACGATCAAGGCCGGGGCGGCGCCAAAGCTGACCATGTCGCTCAGGCTGTCCATCTGCTCGCCGAAGGCGCTCTGCGAGTGGGTCATGCGCGCCACGCGCCCGTCCAGGCTGTCCAGAATGGCGGCGCAGAAGATCGCGATACAGGCCATATCGAAACGGCCATTCATTGCCATCACGATGCCGTAGAAGCCCGAGAACAAGTTTGCCAGGGTGATGGCATTGGGCAAGACATAAATGCCCTTGCGGCGCGGGCGCGGGGCGTCGGCTGAACTGCTGTGGGCCTCGTCGAGCCCGGAAGGGTCATCCATCATTGTTTGCAGGATAACGTGATCCGCAACGGCTCAGCCGGGCCCGCACTCAGTTCCGCGAGCGATCGACCAGCTTGTTGGCCTTGATCCAGGGCATCATCGCGCGCAGCTTCTCGCCCACCACCTCGATCGAGTGCTCGCTGGTCAACCGGCGGCGCGACAGCAAGGTCGGTGCACCGGCGCGGTTCTCGAGGATGAAACTCTTGGCGTACTCGCCGTTCTGGATGTCTGCCAGGATCTGCTTCATCGCCTTCTTGGTGTCTTCGGTGATGATCCTGGGTCCGGACACGTACTCGCCGTACTCGGCGTTGTTGCTGATCGAATAGTTCATGTTGGCGATGCCGCCCTCATAGATCAGGTCGACGATCAACTTGAGCTCGTGCAGGCACTCGAAGTAGGCCATCTCGGGCGCATAACCCGCCTCGACGAGCGTTTCGTAACCCGCCTTGATCAGTTCCACCGTGCCACCGCAGAGCACAGCTTGTTCACCGAAGAGATCGGTCTCGGTCTCTTCGCGGAAGTTGGTTTCGATGATCCCGGCCTTGCCGCCACCGTTGGCCGCCGCGTAGCTCAGCGCCATGTCGCGCGCCTTGCCGCTCTTGTCGGCATGCACTGCGATCAAGTGCGGCACACCACCGCCCTGGGCGTAGGTATTGCGCACCGTGTGACCCGGGGCCTTGGGCGCGACCATCCACACATCGAGGTCGTCGCGCGGCATCACCTGACCATAGTGAACGTTGAATCCGTGCGCAAAGGCCAGCGACGCACCCTGACGGATGTTGGGCTCGACGTCGTTTTTGTAGACAGCGCCGATCTGCTCATCGGGCAAAAGGATCATGACCACATCGGCTGTCTTCACGGCTTCGGCCACCTCAGCCACCTTCAGGCCAGCCTTTTCGACCTTGGACCAGCTGGCACCGCCCTTGCGCAGACCGACCGTGACCTTGACGCCGCTGTCATTGAGGTTCTGTGCGTGTGCATGGCCCTGCGAGCCGTAGCCGATGATGGCGACGCTCTTGCCTTTGATGAGGCTCAGATCAGCGTCTTTGTCGTAGTAGACCTTCATGTATCTCTCCGTTGAAAAAGGGTTGTTGGCGCACGCAGCGCCGTGGGAGCAAGAACGAGAATACGGGCGGCCGGATCAGACCCGCAAGATGCGTTCGCCGCGACCGATGCCGCTGGCACCGGTGCGAACGGTTTCGAGAATCGCCGAGCGGTCGATGGCCAGCAGGAAAGCATCCAATTTGGCGGAGTCACCGGTCAACTCGATCGTGTAGCTTTTTTCCGTGACGTCGATGATTCGACCACGGAAAATCTCGGCCATGCGCGACATCTCTTCGCGTTCCTTGCCGACGGCCCGCACCTTGATGAGCATCAGTTCGCGCTCGGTGAAAGCACCTTCGGTGAGGTCCACCACCTTGACCACTTCGATCAGACGGTTGAGGTGCTTGGTGATCTGCTCGATGACATCGTCACTGCCGTTGGTGACGATGGTCATCCGTGACAGCGAAGCATCTTCCGTGGGCGCCACCGTCAGGCTCTCGATGTTGTAACCCCGTGCAGAGAACAAGGCCACCACACGGGACAAGGCGCCAGGCTCGTTCTCGAGCAGCACCGCAATGATGTGTTTCATGGAACTTTTTCTGCGCGCTCTTCAGGTGCGAGGGCGGTAACCCTCGGCCCTTGGCCACGCTGCTGATGACAAGAATGAAATCTCCGCAGACTCTGACGTGCGCCTTGCCGGTCAACCCAGAGCGCGGTAACACTCAGGGCGGGGGGGGCAAGGTCAGCGCTTCAGAGATCTTCAGAGCCGAGCAGCATCTCCGAAATGCCCTTGCCCGCCTTCACCATCGGCCAGACGTTTTCCGTCGGGTCGGTGCGGATGTCCAGGAACACGGTTCTGTCGTGGAGGCGTATCGCCTCCCGCAAGGCGGGTTCGACATCGGCCGGCTTCTCTACCAGGATGCCCACGTGGCCATAAGCCTGCGCGAGTTTCACGAAGTCGGGCAATGCGTCCATGTAGCTGTGCGAGTAGCGGCCGCCGTAGTCCAGCTGCTGCCATTGCCGAACCATGCCGAGGTAGCGGTTGTTCAGAGAGACGATCTTTACCGGGGTGCGGTACTGCAAGCAGGTGGACAGTTCCTGGATGCACATCTGGATCGAACCTTCGCCGGTGATGCAAAAGACATCCGACTCCGGCTTGGCCAACTTGATGCCCATCGCATACGGCAAGCCCACGCCCATCGTGCCCAGACCGCCTGAGTTGATCCATCGCCGCGGCTGATCAAAGCGGTAGTACTGCGCCGCCCACATCTGGTGCTGACCGACATCGGAGGTGATATAGGTGTCGCGGTCGCGGGTCAGCTGCCAAAGCTTTTCGACCACCATCTGGGGCTTGATGACCTCGCTGCTGTCCTTGTAGGCCAGACAGTCACGCTTGCGCCACTCGTTGATCTGGCTCCACCAGGCCGACATGTCCGCCGCTTCCGGCCTGGCCACGGCATCCTTGATCTGCGCGATCAGCTCGAGCAGCACTTCCTTCACGTCACCCACGATCGGGATGTCCACCTTCACGCGCTTGGAGATCGAAGAAGGATCGATGTCAACATGAATGATCTTGCGCTGCACCGAGGCAAAGTGCTTGGGGTTGCCGATCACCCGGTCATCGAACCGCGCGCCGATCGCAAGCAAAACGTCGCAGTTCTGCATCGTCATGTTGGCTTCGTAGGTTCCGTGCATGCCCAGCATGCCCAGGAACTTGGGGTCGCTGGACGAAATGGCGCCCAGGCCCATCAGCGTGTTGGTGGCGGGGAATCCCAGCATGTCGACCAGCTGCCGCAACTCGGCAGACGCATTGCCCAGGATCACACCACCGCCGGTGTAGATGTAAGGACGCTTGGCCTGCAAAAGCAGTTGGACTGCCTTGCGAATCTGTCCGCCATGGCCCTTTTTCACCGGGTTGTAGGAACGCATTTCCACTGTGGCGGGGTAGGAGAAAGCGGCCATGTTCAGGGACACGTCCTTGGGCACATCGACGACCACAGGCCCAGGGCGACCGGTGCGCGCAATGTGAAACGCCTTCTTCATGGTGAGCGCCAGATCACGC
>Ga0209181_10004449_pt1 | contig 20860 bp, 19 predicted proteins | sample MAT05_FD_187208 | JGI IMG/M metagenome (GOLD analysis project Ga0209181, IMG submission 187208) | Freshwater microbial communities from Lake Fryxell liftoff mats and glacier meltwater in Antarctica - MAT-05 (SPAdes) (version 2) | ecosystem: Environmental > Aquatic > Freshwater > Ice > Liftoff... | reverse complement strand
CGCACCATCTTGCAGAAAGGCGGCTACACCGGCATTAGCGCGGTTGATTCCTGCGACTTCAGGTAGTTTGATACTGGTCTGGAAGCCGCTACCAGAGCCATTCTTCAGAGGGGTGGTAGATGAGGCTACAGCAGCTAACGCTGTAACAGCCAATGGTCCGATCAATTCACGCACCACGTAATCATGCTTCAGACGCTTGCCATTGTTCTCGCCCGCGCGCACGTCGGACGACAAGCCGCTTTCATAAATAGCGAGATAGGCTTGGAGATTGCCGGGTTTAGATTGGCCGATTGGGTATGTCCCAGATAGTTCGCCAGTCCATGCGCCCGCTTCGTTGCTGGCCAGTTGGAGTGAGAGCGCCGCCTTGGCGGGCTGGGCTGATTGTTCGCGCACTTTCTGCAGGAAATCGTAGGTATTAGACCATTCACGGAAAGTGCGACCAGCCAGCAAGACTTGCGGTGTGTAAACTGAGTTGCTACCGCTCAGCTTCACCAGCTCGCTTTGGCGCCGACTAAATAACGGCGAAGCAAAGCGATCACGCCAGCCAATGTAATCCCAGTAATCCACATGAAACGCGAGCGGCACCACTTGCGCGGGAACCAAGCCGCTGTTTTTGAGCGCCGAGAGCCATTTGTCCGCAGGTGGGCAACTGTTACAACCTTCTGAGGTATAGAGGTCGACAAGAACCGTGGTTGTAGCTGGTGAGTTAGCTTTGCAGGTGGCGGCAAGGCTGGTTGATGCAGAAATTAAAAACAGGCTGCCCAATACGCTACTTAATAAACCAGAAAGCAGACCGGTGCGAATTTGGGCAAAAGAAGAAGGAGGGCGCATGGTTTGTCCGATTTATTTTAAGATTATCTGGGATATCTATAAGTCATCGGTGACGACTACATCCAAACACCTTCACCTACAGATAAGACCGGACTTACTGCGCAATACTTACATTACAGACGACGCGCCCCCTGTTTGTCTATCGTCCATCGTCTATAGCTTATCTATTCACGCGCGTATTTTTCCAAATCACCGCTGCAAAAACGGTGAGCAGAAATAGCACCACAAAAAAGATAAACGATAGATCGGGAATCGACAGGCCAAACAAAGACCACGTCACGCTGGTGCAATCTCCATTGGCGGAGAACATGTCAGGCCACCATTTTTGCAGCGGCAAAGTGTTGAGAAATTTTTCTTCTGGGCTGATGCGGCAGCCCGCCAGATGGGGGTTTTGAATCAACCATAACTGCCAGCCTGCCACCGCGCCACCCGCGAGCGACCACAAGGCCAGCAGCCCCGTGTAGAGCCATTTTACAGCCCCCACAGGCCGGTGAGCCGCAGCAATTAAGGCGGTGACGGCGATTAAAATATAAGCGATACGCTGAATAACGCACAACGGGCAGGCCAGCAGGCCGATGACCGTTTGAAAGTAATACATGGCGAGCACTAAGCTAGCAATGCAGCTAACGCCCATGAAGAAGTGAATGTGTTGGGGTTTGATTTTCATGGGGAGATTATGCCTGTTTGAGGAGCCCTGTTGTAGCCATCCCCAATTAGAGAGTTAAGACTCCCAACGAACACGCTGTTTCACCAACGCATCCACTTTTTTCAGGCTTTCTGCAGAATGGGTGATGATCGCGTAATAGCCTTGTCCGCCCGGCTGCGCAATCGCTGTCCAGCCGTCTTCGCTGGCTTGAATGGACGGCACATCCATTTTTTGAGTGGGGACAAGGATGAGAGTGGCGAGGCCGTCTTCAGTTTCAAAAACGATGTGCCAACCCGTGCCGCCGGCAACAGGGCATAGCGTCATGTAACGCACGCGGCCCAGTGGGGCTTGTAGCGTGCCGCCAAAGTTGTGCATCACGGTTCGGAGATATTCAGGATCGACATCCCGCACGTTGGTAAAGGCTTCTGGCTCGTGTTTCACATGGGCGATGGCCAGCTTGGCATAGTCATGCGAAGTGATGTCTTGCGAGTTAAAATTTTTCGATAGATTGCCGATGATAGCGATGGTGAGTACAACACTGGCCGCCAACGCATAAAGTCGTGGGGAAGTATTTGAAAAAGCATTCGCCAACCAAGTCCAATTTGTTTTTCCATGCAGCTTACGTTGCAAAATAATTCTATCGGCAAGACCTTCTGGTATCGGCACATCAAGCACCGCAGCGAGGTGCGCTTCGGATTCGTTGATCTCAATAGAGAACCGCTCGCAAGCGGGGCAAGCGCGCATGTGAGCAAGCGCGGCGTTGGGCAGGTGGCGCGGGTCTTCCAGCTTGAGACGACGGTAGGTGAGGCAGTTCATCTCAGTTTGCTGAAATTCCCGGGGACTAATTAAGTGATCCATGGAATTACTCATTTCACCCCCTTCACGGTTGAGTGATGGCCGAGTTTTTGGTCGAGACCTTCTAGGTTGGCACGCAGTGCTTGGCGCGCGCGCGTTAGGCGTGTCATTACTGCACCTTCTGTTGTACCCAACATGGCGGCGATTTCATCGCAGCTATAGCCACCTAAAACTTGCAGTAGCAAAGGTTCACGGTAGCTCTCTGGCAGTTCGGCGAGGAGTTGTTCTAGCTCCAATTGTTCACCCGCTTGATGGAGGGATGGAATGTCCAAGTCTTGTAGGTCGATGTCGACCATGTCCAGTTGTTTGCGCTCATACAATCGCGCCCGTTCGTTACGCAAAATGGTGATGAGCCAAGATTTAACCGCAGCCATTTCTGTGAGGCTGCCCCAACTTTTCCATGCACGTGCGAAAGTTTCCTGCACCAGTTCTTCGGCCGTAAAACGATCACGACACAGCCAATAAGCGTACCGATAGAGGTCGGCGCTATAGGCGCGCACCGTCTGATCGAACTGGCGTTGGTGGAGAATCGCAATCACTAATATGAGCTCTTTTGCTTAGCCCTTTTGCTTAGCCATATTCCAATCCAGTAATCGATAGAGAGCTTGCCGGGGCCGTGGAAGATCGTCATCAACAACAGCGCTCCCCACAAAACGTGGTCTTTTACGCCAGCCGGACTGATGTCGGGATAAGACAAGACGGCCACGATGTTGAAGACGAAAAGCGCAATAGCGGTGAAGCGAGAGCAAAGGCCGAGCATCAATAAAACCGGGAGCGTGAGTTCAGCGGCTGTGCCCATATAAGCGGCTAGCTCAGGCGGCAAAAAAGGGACGGCATATTCGTTTTCAAACAAATAAAGTGTTGAGCTCCAACTTTGAATTTTCACTAAGCCCGAACTAAAGAATGCGTAAGCGACGACATAGCGAGCAGCCAAATCGAACAAAGGGGTAAAGAAATTGAGTACGCAGACAGCTTTGCCATAAAAATTTTCAACGAGTCTCACAATGTTCATGAATCATGTCCCCTTTAATTGTTTCCCAATGAATTATTTTGTTTTGTATGGAGTTCAAAATCAACCAAGGTGCCATGCAAAATAGCGCGTTGAAAAAAACCGCCAAAATCGAATGCGTTATCTTCTTCTGATTCTGGGGTTGCTTCTAAGGCCTCTCCCAATGTGGCGCCACCTTGTAGTGCTTGAAGTACAGCGTACTCAGGGATAGAAAGACGCTCTAATACAACCTGTAACTCCATCTCTGTTTTACGTCGAATAACCAGAACCCGCTCCGCGCCTGCATTTAAGTCGACGGTTTCATTGCCTGTCGCATCCGGCTGGTTTGCGCGCCAGATGCTGAGTATTGGCCAGCGCGACTGCACCAAGCCGCTGGCGGGGTGTAGCGTGAAACATAAATCGGTTTGTTGTTCGTCGGTTACTTCGGCAAGGCGCGCCAAATCCAGGGCTTGTGCTTCCGGCCCGTGGAACACACGACTCTGCACCCATTCCAAGCGGGCGACATCGGGCAAGTAAGGCAGCTCGCGTGCGCCAAGATAGGTGCTTAAAAAGAGGCCAAAATTTTCGCCGTAGTCATGCATGTCGCCGCTGGTGGAAGGTGTAATTTGCACAAAATCTTGGGCGGCTTGCTGAAAAAACTCCGCGCCAACTAGGCGCTCGATAACAGGATAAGTGTCACGCAAAGCGGCGGTGTAATTGGTGAATACGTTAGTGCGATAAACATTCAAGCTGTTCGCGGCGCTTAAGCGGGGTGTGGCGAGTAAATGCGCTAATACTTCGCTGTTGTCAGTATTTAGTTCAACGATGCTCCGCGCGAAAGCGCTTTGTAATTCATGCAGCGTGGGCATGCTCAGCACTTTCTGCTTGGGTTTGTAACTTAGCTTCTAAATGATTTTCTAATATAGCTTGAGCGGTGGCGGCTTCGTCGAGCAAGACCGAGAGGGCTGGGATATCTGTATCCCATTCAATTAAAGTAGGGCGTGCGCCAATACGTTCGATGGTCTGGCGATACAACGCCCACACGGGCGGTGAAACGCGCTTGCCGTGCGTGTCTATTAGGCAATCGGGCGTTTCATCAAAGCCAGCGAGATGGATTTCTTCAACTGATGCAGCGGAATTAGCAAAAATAGCCGCCAGATAGTCATTCGCATTGAACGCATGGTTTACGGAGCTGACATAGATATTGTTCACGTCGAGCAAAAGACCGCAACCGCTGCGTCGCACCACTTCATTCACAAACTCCCACTCGGGAATCGTATCGTGCCGCCAGCGTACATAACTGGAGATGTTTTCAATCAGGATGCGTCGCCCTAGAAACTCCTGTGTTTCTTGTATATGAGCGCACACGTGGTGCAACGCTTCTTCGGTGTAAGGCAGCGGGAGAAGGTCATTAAAATGCCGACCCTCAATCGCGCCCCAGCATAAGTGTTCGGAAACGAGGCTAGGCTGAATGCGATCAACCAAACGTTTGAGTTTGTGTAAATGTTCGGGATTTAGTGCGCTGGCACTGCCGAGCGACAGACCGACGCCGTGCAAGCTAATGGGGTAGTGCTCGCGGAAACGCTCAAGAAACCAAAGTGGCTGACCATCACCAAAATAGTTTTCGCTGTGAACTTCTAAAAAGCTTATCGACGGTTTGGAATCGAGAATTTCTCGATAATGGGGCGCACGCAGCCCGATCCCTGTTCCTTCTACAATAGGTAGCTTGGAGTTTGTAAGTCGGGGATCGAGTTGCGTACGCATGCTAATTACTTCTTCTTTTCTTCTGCTTTAGCCATGTCACCTACGACTGAGCCGCCGGTAACTTTTTCGCAGGTGCCTTTAGGTACAGAAATCCATGCACCCTTTTCGTTGTCAGCCTTGCTTTGGCCAGCACAGGAGTGAGTGGCTGTGCCGCAGTCATTTTTCCCTGCTTTAACAACGCCAGTACATTTTTCCATATCGCCTTTAGCCGCCAGTGCGGATTGGCTAGCGCCAATAAAGCCAACAGCAATAACGCTAGCAATAGCAGCACGAATAGCCAGTTTCTTTTGTGTCATCTGAAGTTCTCCTAATTGATTTAAGTTACGTAACTCGTTTAAACAACTTGGTTTAAATTTTGGTCATTTTTAGAAATTTTAGACAACCAGATAGATAAGCTGTCCTGCGATAAGACCGGCGCATCTTCGCAAACCTTACAGACCGTGCGAAAAAACTTTCGTTTCTTTGCGTTTCGGTCATCGATGTACAATTCGTGCCAGTCGTATCGAGAGTGATTATGAACGCAGTTTCGGGTTTAGGTGGGTTTCTAGGTGTCGGCATCGGTGCGGCCCTAGGCGCATGGCTGCGATGGGGCCTGAGCGCGGCGCTTAACCCCTTGTTTCCTAATGTGCCTTTAGGCACCTTGGTGGCCAACTTGATCGGTGGGTATCTGGTTGGTTTTTTTGTGGCCTTATTTAATCTGCATGTTGAGTTGCCGCCGGAAGCCAAGCTGCTCATCATCACGGGGTTTCTCGGTGGTTTAACTACTTTCTCCACTTTTTCTGCGGAAGTGGTGGGGTTATTAGAGCGCGGGCAATATGCCTGGGCACTGGTCACAGCGAGCGGTCATGTGCTTGGGTCGTTGGCCATGACGGCTTTAGGAATTCTTACTTTCAACCTGCTCTTTAGGTGAGTGCTTCGCGGTGGTGGTGTTTCTGAATGTCGTCTACTCATAAGCCTGAAGCTGCCGATAAGGTGAAAACCGCAGATCGGCTAGAAGAAAGACGAATTCAGCGCATGGCGAACCGCCCCCGCCCTGAGTTCCCTGAAGAGCTTCCCGTCTCTGCGCGCCGTGGTGAGATTGCGGAGGCTATACAGCAAAACCAAGTCGTCATCGTTTGCGGTGAAACCGGCTCAGGTAAAACCACGCAGCTTCCCAAGATATGTTTAGAGCTGGGCCGTGGTGTTAACGGTTTAATTGGCCATACTCAGCCACGCCGCATTGCAGCGCGCGCTACGGCTACGCGTATCGCCCAGGAACTAAAAAGTGAATTGGGCAGTGTGGTCGGTTACAAAATTCGTTTTACAGACCGCACCAGTGCGGATAGCTATATCAAACTCATGACGGACGGCATTTTGCTGGCCGAAACGCAAACCGATCCGCTGCTTTCCCATTACGACACTTTAATTATCGACGAGGCGCATGAGCGCAGTCTGAACATCGATTTTTTGCTGGGCTTTCTTAAACAATTACTCGTCAAGCGCCCCGATCTGAAGCTCATCGTAACCTCTGCAACGCTAGACGCAGCGCGCTTCTCCAGGCATTTCACCTGTAACGAAAAACCAGCGCCGATCATTGAAGTATCTGGTCGCCTATACCCAATTGAGTTGCGTTATCGGCCTGTGCAGGAAGATAAGCAGAGCGACCGAGATTTGCCTGACGCTATCGTCGATGCGGTTGAAGAGTGCCAGCGCATCGGCGCGGGTGACGTGTTGGTGTTTTTGCCGGGCGAGCGTGAAATTCGTGAGGCCGCAGACGCGCTTAGAAAACATCATCTGCCCGGCACAGAAATTTTGTCGCTCTATGCGCGCCAGTCAGCGCAAGAACAGCAGCGCGTGTTCACCTCCGCAACCGGTCGCCGCGTGGTGTTGGCGACTAACGTAGCAGAAACCTCGCTCACTGTTCCCGGTGTGCGCTATGTGGTGGACACGGGTTTAGCGCGCGTGAAGCGCTATTCGCATCGCAACAAAGTTGAGCAGTTGCAGATTGAAGACATTGCGCAGTCCGCCGCCAATCAGCGTGCGGGCCGATGTGGGCGGGTGATGAGTGGCGTGTGTATTCGGCTCTACGCTGAAGAGGATTATAAAAAACGTCCCAACTATACCGAGCCTGAAATTCTCCGCTCCTCATTAGCGGGCGTTATTTTGCGGATGAAATCGCTGCACTTAGGCGAGGTGGAGGATTTTCCTTTCATCGACCAACCCCAGCCACGCATGATTACCGATGGGTATCAGTTGCTGAATGAATTGGGTGCGGTGGATGATGATCGCGCGCTAACAAAAAGTGGTCGCGAACTCGCCAAACTGCCGCTAGACCCGCGCATTGGTCGCATGATTCTGGCCGCGCGCGACGAACATTGTTTGCGCGAGATGTTGGTGATTGCGGCGGCATTGTCAGGGCAAGATCCGCGCGAACGGCCGCAAGAAGCCGCGGCTGCGGCAGACCAAGCGCACGCCAAATGGCGGGGTAATGAGCATGAGCAGCGTTCCGAATTTCTAGCGTATTTGAAACTGTGGAACGCGGTGGAGAGTGAGTGGGGTAGCGTAAGTTCGCCAAGTAAAAATAGTACCCAGCGTAAACAGCGCGACTGGTGCCGCAAGAACTTTCTCAATTATTTAAGATTGAGAGAGTGGCGTGATATTCATGCCCAGCTTCAAACTTTGTGCGCTGAACATCAATGGCGTGAGAACGAGAAACCCGCTTCTTACGATCAAATCCATCGGGCTTTGTTAGCAGGCTTGCTCGGCAATGTGGGCCTGCGGGTGGAGGAGGATGCGAATTATCTGGGCGCGCGAGGCATCAAGTTCTACCCTCATCCGGGTTCGGCATTGGCAAAGAAAGCGGGCAAGTGGATAGTGGCGGCCGAGTTGGTGGAGACCACGCGGCTCTTTGGTCGTTGCCTCGCCCGCATCGAGCCGGAATGGCTGGAGCGGGTGGGCGAGCATTTGCTCAAGCGCTATATTTTTGACCCGCATTGGGAGAAAAATAATGGTCAGGTGCGGGCGTGGGAACGGGGCACTTTGCATGGTTTGATGCTGTACGCTAGACGCCCGATTACCTATAGCCGTATTGACCCTAAGTTGTGCCGTGAGCTATTCATTCGGGACGGCTTAGTACAAGGTGAGTTGGCAGAGACTTGGATTCGTCATGCTAAATTTTTTCAGCACAATCAAAAACTGATTAGCGATATTGAAACGTTAGAACACAAATCGCGCCGACCCGATGTGTTGGTCGATGAAGAGTTAATTCAAGGTTTTTACGACAGTAAAATCCCTGCCCACGTAGTCGATCTGGCTTCATTCGATGTCTGGCGAAAAGAGGCGGAACACGCCGAGCCTCGAGTGCTATTTCTTGAGCGCGAACAGTTGATGCGCCATGAAGCGGCGGGCGTAACCAGCGAACGCTTTCCCCATGCCATGGATATCCACGGTACCCGCCATGCGCTGTCGTATCGGTTTGACCCGGGTGCGAGCGATGACGGCGTGACGCTGACTATTCCTGTTGTAGCGCTTAATCAGGTTTCAGCATTGCGCTGCGAGTGGCTTGTACCGGGCCTCTTGGAGCAGAAGGTGTTGCAGCTTATTAAAACCCTGCCGCCTAAATTCCGTCATCGCTTGCAACCCTTGGATGAGTTTGCCGAGAGTTTTGTCATGGTTGAGCACAACCAAAGCAAGCATAACCAAGACGAACCTTTGCAGCGCGCATTGACGCGCGCGGTTGAAGACAAGTTGGCCATGAAGTTGCCGCTCGATGCCTTTCGGCCTGAGATGTTGCCTTTGCATTTGTCGATGATTTTTCGCGTGATCGACGAGCACGGCCGCATGCTGGAACAGTCACGCAGCTTGGCCGAACTGAAGCACCGCTTGGGCGACAAAATAGAGCAAGTATTTGCAGCAGCCGATGTTGATTTAGGGGAAGCGTCTGAAGGCGAGTTGTCGGGTCTAACCACATGGTCTTTCGGCGAAATGCCAGAGTTGCTTGAAATCAGCGCGGGCGCGCGCAACGTGGTCGGCTTCCCCGCACTGACTGATGAAGGCGAGACCGTTTCATTGCGTGCTTACGATACGCCGGAGAAGGCCGAAACCATTCATCGCGCGGGCATGCGGCGTTTGTTCGCGCTGGAATTGCGGGAGCAGGTGAAATACATTGAAAAAAACCTACCCGGCTTGCGTGACATGGCCATGATTTACATGCCCTTTGGTACGGAAGCAGATTTGAAAGCGCAATTCGTCGCGGCGACTTTAGAACGCACCTGCATGATGACGCCGCTGCCGACGAACAAAGACGAGTTTGCAAAACGCAAAGACGATGCGCGCACGCGGATTTCCTTAGTGGCGCAGGAGCTCGCGCGTTTGGTGGGCACTATCCTTACAGAGCATGCCGCTTTACAAAAGAAGCTGGTGCAAATTAAGGCTTTCCCCGTTGTGCTGGACGACATCAAAACCCATTGCAGCCAACTTTTGAAGAAAAACTTTGTTTTTGAAACCCCGTTCGAACGCCTGCAACACTTTCCGCGTTATCTTAAAGCGGCAGCGTTGCGTATCGATAAAATGAAGGTCGAACCTGCGCGGGATGAGCGACCGTTCAAAGAATTGTCGGGGCTATTGAAACCCTTCGAACGTGAACGTGCCGCAATGTTGAAATCAGGTGGAACGGCTAAGGGTGATCCAGTTTTAGAAGAGTTTCGCTGGTTGCTTGAAGAGTTGCGCGTAGCCCTCTTTGCCCAAGAGTTGAGAACACCCGCGCCGGTTTCTGTTAAGCGCTTGCAGAAAGTGTGGGAAAGCCGGCAACGCTAAAAACACCATTAATCAATGGTTGCGTCGATCTAGGAAATCGTGGAAGTTGAGGAAATCTAGGAGGTTGGAGATGGGAGCTGTTAAATTTGGCGCAATCATTATTGGTGATGAACTATTGTCTGGTAAGCGTCAAGACAAACACTTTGCCAAAGTCATCGAATTGCTCCGCGCTCGCGGTATAGCACTCGACTGGGCGCAATACTTGGGCGATGATCGGGAACGTCTTGCCGATACGCTACGAGCAACCTTCGCCAGTGACGACATCGTGTTTAGTTTTGGTGGCATAGGTATAACACCCGACGACCACACAAGGCAGGCAGCCGCCGCCGCACTGGATGTGGGGATAGCGTTACACCCCGATGCAGAACGAGAAATACGCGCTCGCTTTGGCGCTGACACCACGCCGCAGCGTTTGCTGCTCGGCGAGCTACCTGTTGGCAGCGAAATCATTCCTAACCCCTATAACCGTATCCCGGGTTTTTCGCTTAGGCAACATTATTTTTTCCCCGGCTTTCCCGTGATGTCTTGGCCGATGTTGGAATGGGTAATCGATACGCGTTATGCGCATCTTCACCACACCAACATAAAGGCAGAACAAGCCATTCTTGTGTATGGGGCTTATGAATCGGCCTTGCTCGATTTGATGCATCGAATTGTTGCGGACTATCCGAACGTCACGCTATTTAGCTTGCCTTGTGTGCGTGCGGACGGTGGACGCAAGCATATTGAGCTGGGCGTGCGCGGCGAACCTGCTTCAGTTGAGCTGGCGATGATAGAAATATGTGCCGAAGTGACCCAACGTGGCTTGGAGTGGGATCCCGTTTTGGCCGTGCCAAAATAAGCCACGGGGAAAAGTATCCGCGTGCGACTGCGAATAGCATCATCTGCTCGTGAATGCGCAAAGTGAGTGGGGTAAAAGGCGTGGGGTAAAAGGCGCGTGCTAAAGCGAGGCGTGTAAAAGGTTGGGATTAACAGAGTGAGGCACACCGTATTCCCCACGACAGGATTTCCAAACTACAAAAAAATAAACCCCAGACTAGGCTGGGGTCTAAAGTCCCGCAGGGGGTGCGGGACGGGGGAACTTTGTCCCGCAATTTTGCGGGACGTGGGGACTTTTAAAACGAACTAATTAAGCTGCTTTTTTACCTTTACCGCCGCTGACTGCGTTGGCAGTGGCTTGGGTAGCGGCGCTCATATTAGCGTCAGTCATTTCAGCAACTTGTTTAGCGGCTTTGTTCATGGTGTCGTAAGCGGTGTTCGCAGCAGCAATCGCTGATTTAACTGCGGCAACAGCAACATCAGAACCAGCGGGTGCTGATTGAGCAGCGTTGTCGAGGGTGTTGGCAACGTGTTGGTTAGCTTCAGCGAATTGAGCTTCGATCAGTTTCGAAAACTCTTCTTGAGTTTGTGTAGAAATTTCATACACGCTACGGGAATAAGCAACGGCTTTTTCCATAACGGGTTGGCTCATGTTTTGCATGCCCATAATTTCTTGCACATCTTTAGCGCCGATCATTGTTTTTGCGCTTTGTACGCTGTCTTCCATCATGGCACGAGCTGTATTCAGATTCAGCGCGGCAAGGCGTTCAGCGCTAGCGAATGCGGTATTTACAAAATGAAGCATGTTTTCCATATTGGCTTTGTTTGCAGCGGTCATTTGTTCTGGGGTAATCGTCATATTGCTCTCCTTAAATCCTGATTGATGATAGTGGGCATGAAAGCGGGCAACGAACTATTACTATTACTTCCCAGCAAAATACCTTGAACAATTTGGTTGCTTGGAACTAGAGTTACTTAGTTCGCTTACTCAACCTCAAGAATACTTATATGTATTTATTGCGCCGCAACATGAGGCCATTATAAGACGAGTTTGAATCATGTCAAGAATATTTTGTTGCTACGCACCATAAATTTTAGATAAAATTTAAAGGTCAATAAAAACAATTGCTTGTTTGTTAGTGTGCGCTTGTTAATTACGAAAAAAACGGCCTGAAACCTTTTCAGCAGAGGTTTTAAGCTGAAAATAAAGACGGGAAGCTGGGTTTTGAGGTTTTTGAGTGTTTAAAAATAAAGGCAGCATGACCAGGGAAAGATTAAGGCAGATTAATCCGCCCCCAGGCAATTTTAACGATGTTTAAACGCAGCCTTACGCTTCTCAACGAAGGCGTTCATGCCTTCTTTTTGATCTTCTAATGCAAAGGCCGCATGGAAAACGCGACGTTCAAAAAGCATCCCTTCTGCGAGCGGGCTTTCATACGCGCGATTAACGCACTCTTTAATCATTAATACGACCGGCAGCGAGTAACTGGCGATGGTTTCTGCGGCAGCCAAGGCTTCTTCCAACAGCTTTTCAGCAGGCACCACACGCGACACTAAACCAGCGCGTTCGGCTTCCGCAGCGTCCATCATGCGGGCAGTGAGGCATAAATCCATCGCTTTGGCTTTACCTACAGCGCGTGGCATACGCTGAGTGCCGCCAGCACCCGGCAGAATACCGAGCTTCACTTCCGGCTGACCAAACTTTGCGGTGTCAGCTGCGATGATAATGTCGCAAGACATAGCCAATTCGCAGCCGCCCCCAAGCGCGAAGCCCGCTACAGCAGCGATTACTGGCTTGCGGCATTTTTTTATTTGCTCCCAGTTGCGTGAGATGTAGTCTGGCTTGAATACATCCATGTATCCCCAGTCTTTCATGGCGACGATATCCGCCCCAGCAGCAAAGGCTTTTTCTGATCCAGTAATGACGATCGCCCCTATGTTTTCATCGTCTTCAAATTGCACTAAGACTTGGCTTAGCTCATCGACCAAGGCGTCATTTAAGGCGTTCAGCGCTTTTGGGCGATTTAATGTGATGACGCCAACGCGTCCGTGCGTTTCAACAATAATATTTTCGTAAGACATGGCTATTCCTGGCTGGGGTTTACAATTTTTGGGGCTTTTTTGAGGCGGACTGGCTCTCCGGCTGGCGGTGGCGTCCCTTTGGTTTTAGGTTGGATTACAACACGCACTCGACCATCTTTTCCGGGCAATACGGTGTTGCTCGGCCCGTTAGTCACTACGTAATTGTCAGCGCGCCCATCGTATTCAAGGTATTGACCACGTACATCGTCCTGACCATTTTTAATGTGTGCCCGCTGAAAAAATTTCGACATTTCAGTTTTTGGGTCGTGCTCAATACGCTCGGCTTCGCCTTCAACATATTCGTCTTTACCTTCGCGCTTGACACGAAAACGTGCAAGATTGCCGGTGACAGTGCCGTGTTGAAAACCGTCCAAACCTTGCGTCACAACAATTTTGTCGCCGCGTAGGACCAAGGTGCCTTGAGTGAGGGTGACATTGCCCTCAAAGACCTGAACCTTGTCAGCTTCATTCAGTGTGACGCGATCTGCCTCAATATTCACCGGCTTGTCGCGGTCGGCCTGTTCAGCCCAAGCCGTGTGACAAACCAAAATTACAGCAGCAGCAAAAAACGGGCGGACGAGGTGGACGAGAGGAGAGAGGCGCACGAGAGGTACTAAAGGATTGAGACGAACAAGGTGAACGAAAGGAACGAGACTAACGCTGCGTAAATTAAGTAAATAAGGATTCATGATTAATGTTTTTTCTCAATGGTGCCGGAAACTCGGCTTAATAATTTGTAGATGGCGGTTTTGTTGTCGGCTTCGAGGCCCGTACCGCGCATGACCGACGCGCCCTGGGTAATGACCACAGGCCAAGTGGTATGGGCGACTTCGTCATCCGGTAATACGGTGAGTGCGCTTGTTGTTAAAACGGTCGGCGGCTCAGAGGTTATAGGCGCTTTTCTAGTAAGTTTAGTGGATTGACGAATGACTTTTACATCCTGAGTAAGAACCACTTCTCGCGCATCGGCCGCCACGTTTCCGCTGCGTGCCGAAATCAACACGGTGTGATCTTTACTAGCATTAGAGATACGTGGTTCTGTTATTACCGTACTTTCATCGTCTGGGTAATGCAGCATTTTCTCAGCAGCCATTTTGCTTTTTAACTCACCACTGGGTCCAAAACTGCGCACAGTGAATTTTTCGGCCAAATAATCGGGGTCATGGCGCATCAAGCCCGTGTTGCGGGGAGTGCTGATTTCCGCCGCGCTTTGCAACCAAAAAGTCAGTGCCGCCAGCAAGGTGAGAACGGCAATCGGAAACAGGGTTTGTATTCCGTGTAAGCCTAGTTTTTGAACAGACTGTTTCATGCGAGATATTTCCCCATCGCCGCCTCTAATTTTTCCTGAGAGGCCAGAATCAACTCACAGACCTCTCGCACTGCGCCAGCCCCCGCGGGTTTGGTGGCGACGTGATCCACGTACTGCTTTACCAGATCATGTCCCTCTGTAACGGTGGCAGAAAACCCACAGGCGCGTAGCAGGGGCAGATCCACCACGTCGTCACCCATGTATCCCGCCTCGCTCCAGTCAAATCCGTGTGACGCCAAGATGTCAGCCATGGCCGCACGTTTGTCTTCAATCCCTTGCTTCAGTATATCTATGCCTAAATTTTTCGCGCGTAGCTCCACGGCTTTAGAACGACGTCCGGTAATAATCACCAATACAACCCCCGCATCGCGCAGCATTTTTAGGCCGTGACCATCGAGCGTGGAGAAGGCTTTCATTTCGTCGCCAGCAGCGGAGTAATAGAGCTTGCCATCGGTCAGCACGCCGTCGACATCGAAGCCCATTAACTTGAGCTTGCTGGCATTTTGAATAGGATCCATCGATTCAGCCGCCATTAAATCACCTTGGCCTGTAAAAGATCGTGGGTATTAAGTGCCCCGACTAAGCGCTCGTTTTCCACGACCAAAATTTGATTAATTTTAAATTCTTCCATCATCTGCGCAGCTTCAACGGCAAGACGATCGGGGCTGATGCGTCGGGGAGCGTGACTCATTACTTGAGAGACCGCGGTACCTTTGAAGTCGGTCACTTTTTCGAAAGTGCGACGTAAATCCCCATCCGTAAAAATCCCTGCAATTTTTTTATCAGCATCTAACACAACCGTCATGCCCATTGTGCCGCGCGAAATAGAAAAAATTGCCTCGGCAATCGTATCGGATTCATTCACGGTGGGCACCTCGGTTGCGGGGCGCATCACATCGCGCACATGCGTCAGCAAGCGCCTACCGAGCGAGCCGCCAGGGTGCGAGCGCGCAAAGTCCTCCGCGCCGAATCCTCTGGCATCCAGCAGCGCTACCGCGAGTGCGTCGCATAAGGCGAGGGCGGCTGTGGTGCTGGCTGTGGGGGCGAGATTCAAGGGGCAGGCTTCTTCAGTGACGCCCGCATCTAAATGCACATCTGCCTCAAGAGCCAATGACGACGCGGGATTTCCGGTTATAGCAATCAGCCGTCCGCCTTGTCGTTTAATCAGCGGTACGATCATTAACAACTCTTCGCCTTCACCCGAGTTGGAAAGAGCGATCAAAACATCCTCGTTCGTAATCATTCCCAAGTCGCCGTGGGCGGCTTCTGCAGCATGCACAAAGTAAGCGGGCGTTCCCGTACTCGCCAATGTGGCGGCCAATTTGCGGGCAATGTGGCCGGATTTTCCAACGCCAGAAACAATCACGCGCCCATGGCAGGCGAGAATGAGTTCAATGGCTTTTAAAAATTGATCGTCAATGCGATCGATGAGTCCAGCGACGGCATCGGCTTCGATTTGCAGAACTTTTTTTGCGAGCGCCAGCGTGTTTTTTAGCGAATTGCCAGCGATGAAGTGTTGGTTCATGGATGCGTTATGGTTAAACTGGTGAAAAAGTATAACAAACCACTCGCGTAAGCCCTATAACAGTGTGAATTCAAGCGTTAAATCTAAGCGTTAAAATGACTACCCTTCAACTTGTCCTCATTCTCTTGACTGCCGCCGTGCTGGTAGTCGCGCTCTGCCGCTGGCTCAACTTGTCACCCGTGTTGGGCTATCTTATGGTGGGTGCAGCTATAGGGCCCCATGCGTTTGATTTGGTAAAAGACTCCGTCGCTGCGGGCCATTTGGCGGAGTTTGGCGTTGTGTTTCTTATGTTCTCCATCGGTCTGGAGTTTTCATTACCGCGCCTTTACAGCATGAAGCGCATCGTATTTGGCTTGGGTTTGGCGCAGGTGGCACTGACCATTGCGCTCACCGTTGCAGGGGCCACGTTGTTTGGCCTAGGTTGGCAAGCGGGCATTGCCCTCGGCGGTATTTTGGCGATGTCATCCACCGCTTTACTCAGCAAAATGCTGACAGAAAAGCTCCAGCTAGACTCCAAGCATGGCCGCGAAGTGATGGGCGTGCTTTTATTTCAAGACATTGCCGTTGTGCCGCTCCTTATTATCGTTCCGGCTTTATCGCAAGCACCCGGCGCGCTGGCCGGTACTTTGGGCGTGGCCGCCATCAAAGCAGCAGTCGTATTGTCGTTGATCCTTTTCTTCGGCCAACGCTTAATGCGCACGTGGTTTCATATCGTTGCTCGTCGCCGTTCGGCAGAATTGTTCATGCTCAACGTACTGCTCGTAACACTAGGCCTGGCGTGGCTTACCGAGCTGGCCGGCCTGTCAATGGCGCTGGGCGCCTTTCTCGCAGGCATGCTGATTTCAGAAACCGAATACCGCTACCAAGTGGCTGAAGACATTAAACCGTTCCGCGATGTATTGCTGGGCTTGTTTTTTATCACGGTCGGTATGTTTTTGAACTTACATGCAGTGTTGATGCATCTGCCGCAGGTATTGCTTCTGTTAGCTTTGTTACTAGGCGTTAAGTTCGCGCTGATATTTGGTTTGTCGCGCGCATTCGGCGCCATGCCGGGAACGGCCATGCGAAGCGGCTTGTGGCTGTGTGCAGGGGGAGAGTTCGGATTTGTATTGCTCGCGGATATTCGCGAGTTGCCGTTGCTCTCGCCGGAATTATTTCAGATCGTAGTCGGCGCACTAGTACTGTCGATGCTGCTTGCCCCCATCATCATTCACCATAGCGAAAAATGGGTCATGCGTTTTTGCGGATCAGAATGGATGTTGCGTGCCATGCAGCTAACGCAAGTGGCGGCGCGCTCCATTGCGACCGAGAAGCACGCCATTATTTGTGGCTATGGCCGTAGCGGACAATATCTCGCCCGCTTTCTAGAGCAAGAAGATGTCTCCTATGTGGCGCTAGACCTAGACCCAGAGCGCGTGCGCGAGGCCGCAGCGGCCGGTGACACCGTGGTCTACGGCGATGCCGCGCGGCGTGAAACGCTCACAGCTGCGGGCTTGATGCGGGCTAGCGTGGTGGTAATTTCTTATGCGGATGTGGATTCCGCCCTGCGCGTGTTGGCTCTAGTAAGGGAATTGCGCCCCGAGCTACCCGTTGTTGTACGCGCTGCAGATGAAGCTGATTTCGACCGACTATCCGTCGCGGGTGCAGCAGAGGTTGTGCCAGAAATTTTAGAGGCCAGCATCATGCTGGCGTCCCACGCGCTAGTGCTGGTCGGTGTGCCGATTGGTCGCGTCGTCAAACGTTTCCGTGCCATTCGCAGTCAGCGTTACGATTTGTTGCGCGGCTTCTTCCACGGCGTGAGCGACGCGGTGGAAGACATGGACGAAGCCAAACAAGCACGACTCCATTCTGTTCCACTTGGCGCAAATGCCTATTGCATCGGCAAAACATTGTCGAGCTTGGGGTTGGAGCCGCTAGGCGTCACCGTCACCGCACTCCGCCGCCGTGACATCCGCTCCGCCAGCCCCACGCCAGAAACCTGCTTTGAGGCGGGGGATGTAGTGGTGCTAATGGGCGTGGTTGATAGCTTGGCTGCGGCGGAGATTCGATTGTTGAAGGGGAAATAAGCAGCTTTAAGCCGCATTTCACAATACTGAACTTTACCAGCGGCGAGTTGGGGAAGAATGGGGGACTGCTGAGTCTTTCCAGCGGAGGAAGTAGGGCTTGAGCTCCTCAGGCAACAAAGCTTCAAATGCTTCATCCAAAGGGTATTGCGGCATTTCCATCGCAACAATAGAAAGTAGCTTCTGACCTTGCCTGTTGTTTTTAAAGCCTTTGCCCTGCAAATATTGTTACCGCGTTATTAGCAGGACAATTTGTTAAGTATAGAAATAGTGCCTTATATGGCTGATAAAAAAACATCTCAGCTTAACCAGTGTTTTTACAATTTAACGGAACAATGAGCCAAAATAAAAACCCGCCGAAGCGGGTTTTTATTTTCAAAAATGTAAGTTTAAAATGCTTGGCAAACAATATAGGTGTTGCCATCTACAATATTTATAGTTTGCTCAACGTTGAGTGCCGTCCCGGCATATGGCCCAGATGCCACGCGGACTGACCCGGCGGCAGTGTTGCCATCGTCTAATGTAATGTCAAGCTGCTTGGCAAATTTACCTTGAATAGCTTCTGAACAAACAAAATACGATCCAGTCAAGCCAGTCATTGGCGACGTGCTTTGAATACCAATTGCACCGCCATCCGCATTGGTAGGTAATGCTTGTGATGGGGTGGTAAAGTCAGCGCTTCCCACAGCAAGATTCGCTAACCGAATGTGTTGCCAAAATGCGACCGTTTCGCTTGTAGCGGTTGTCGAGTTGTAGTTACCTTCTATACGGCCATTTCCAGCGTTAGGGTAATTGGTTAAGTTTGAGGTGTCCAAGAGAGCGACACCTGCTGCTGTGGCAGCTGCACCCAGATGGGTAAAGGCTTGACGGTCATCTCCAGGGAGAGCTTTGTACTTATCCTGATAGCCGTAAATAAAAAGCGGAACATTACGAAAATCCGTGGCGAAATTTTTAACCTTCGCACTATTAATCAACTCCTGACCCTTCAACACGCCGCCGAGCAGCAGGCCGATAATCACTAGCACGATGGCTATTTCGACGAGGGTGAAACCTGATTGTTGTGTTCTCACGATGTTCTCCGTGGTTAAGTCGCTGTACACTGCCTAAGCAAACCGTATGCCATTGAGCGCAGGCTTGTAGAACAGGCTAAATAAGTGAAAATGTCACAGTGTTGTGACGACTTTTCGACAATACTGTGCTTTTGTCGTCAAGTTATTGACCTTCCACCTTTCAAGTCGACCCTCAGACTCCGCGTAATTAATTGTGACCGCTACTCGCTTTACTCCTTTAACGAACTTAACCCCAAGTCTGCGGCGCTGGATACTGCTTAGCTTGCTAGGCTTACTCCATCTGTTGTTGTTGGAGGGTATTAATAGCTGGCTAGGTCGCACATTGTTTGTGGTGCACATTGGCTTGTTTATTCTTTGGCAGCCCTTTGTCCGCGCCGAACAAAAATTGAGTTGGGCGCAAATCGGTTTAATTGCGGTAGCGCTAGTCGCCAGTCTACTTTCAATGAGCTGGTGGCTCATGATCTTCTGGGTCATGGTGCTCGCAGGTATTGTTGGCGGCAAAGTTTTTTTCTTTGCAGCGAAATGGACCAAGATTTTCTACCTCTTAGTGTTGGCCTATTTGACGTGTGTTCTGCTGATCCTGCTAGTCCCGCAAGTCATTCCTCCTCCGTTTGTTGTTCCCGCCGAATTTCTTTACCTCGCGCGATTTGTCTTGCCCATTTTGTTTGTTGTGATGGCGGTATTGCCCGTTGAGTCGGAGAAGAATCATGAAGGCGGGACGACAAAAATAGGGACAAAATTAGCAGGAAGGGAGCGTGAGGGAGGAAGAGAAGGAGAAAGAGAAGGCGAAAGTGAAGGTGAAGGTGAAGGCGTAACAGAGGCGATTGATTTTATTTATAGCGCTTTCGTATTCCTGATTCTGGCCGTACTCGTGCTGGGCAGCATCGCCTCTATGCTGTTGACTAAACGCAACTATATTGAAGCGCTGGTCTACTCTCTTGCGCTGCTTTCTATGGTGCTCTTTGTATTGGCTTGGGCGTGGAATCCGCGTGCGGGCTTTTCGGGCCTTAGCGTATTTTTCTCTCGCTACCTACTCTCTGTTGGCTTACCGTTTGAGCGCTGGTTACATTACCTTGCCGACCACTCTCAACGCGAAGACCAGCCGGAGCGCTTCCTGAATGATGTGATGGCGGACATGTCACGGCTGCCGTGGATTATTGGCGGCCAGTGGCAAGCAGGAAGCCGAGCAGGGGAGTTTGGCCAACACGAAGGGCAGTGCAGCACGTTTCACCATGATGCTTTAACCCTGTCTTTGTATAGCCGCCACCCTTTAGGCCCGGCGCTGGTTTGGCATTTTGAGTTGTTGTCTCAATTGTTAGGCGAGTTTTATCAAGCAAAATTGCGTGGTCAAGAACTCCAAGAGTTGAGCTACGTTAAGGCCATTCATGAGACAGGCGCACGGCTTACGCACGACGTGAAAAACCTACTCCAATCTTTGAACACCTTATGCTTCGCGGCGGCCAGTGAGGGCGAGGAAATTTCACCTCAGTTTCAAGCCTTGTTGCGCCGTCAGTTGCCCGTGATTTCGCAACGCTTGCAACAAACCTTAGACAAGTTAAAACAACCCGCGATAGAAACCTCACAAGTGGTTGCACTAGATACGTGGTGGTCAGGTTTGCGTAGTCGCTACGCGCAAAGCGGCGTCACTTTTCAACCCGAAAAACTCACGTTGAAATTAGGAGAAGAGGACGCGTCATCCCAAACCAGGGTCCCTGCCACCTTGTTCAATAGCGTGGCGGAGAATTTGCTAGAAAACGCTTTATTGAAAAAACAAACCCATCCTGAGCTGCAAATAAAGGTGACCTTGTTACCGCAAACGCCGCGCAGTTCGCTTAGCCTGAGTGTTTGTGATGATGGTTTAGCGATACCCGAAACGATATTGGCCGATCTGTTTCATTCGCCGGTGCCTTCGCAAGCAGGCTTAGGAATTGGCTTATATCAAGCGGCGCGGCACGCGGAGTTTTATCATTACCAACTCAAGGTGGTCAGTAATCAGGCGGGGTGTGTTTGCTTCGAGTTACAGCAGTTGGAAAGTGCCGAAGGCGAAGGGGAGAAAAGTTAGAGCGGCCGTCTCTGTTCGTGGTGAGTATTTAAATGGTTACGGCACGAGTTTT
>Ga0209181_10004448_pt1 | contig 20861 bp, 16 predicted proteins | sample MAT05_FD_187208 | JGI IMG/M metagenome (GOLD analysis project Ga0209181, IMG submission 187208) | Freshwater microbial communities from Lake Fryxell liftoff mats and glacier meltwater in Antarctica - MAT-05 (SPAdes) (version 2) | ecosystem: Environmental > Aquatic > Freshwater > Ice > Liftoff... | reverse complement strand
ATCTCGCCGACCTGCGCGCAGTGCGGCGCGTCGGGCGTCAGCCGGTGGCTGCCGGGCAGGCGGGTCACGACCGAGGCCGGCTTGCCGGCCACCTCGAAGACCAGCCCGCCGCCGGCATCGGCCTGCGGCGCGGGCACCGGAATGCCGCGCTGCGCCAGATGCTGCATCAGCTGCAGGTAGTAGGGCAACTGCTCGCGCGTCAGGCGCTCGAACAGGGTGAGCACCCACTGGCCCTGCGCGGTGCTGGCGTAGTAGTTGGTGTTCTCGATGCCCGAGCGGATGCCACGCAGGTCGGTCAGCATGCCCAGCCCGAGCTTGCGGAACAAGGCGTCCGCTTCGTCGAAGCCGACTTCGGTGTAGACCGCCATCGCAGCGCCGGCCTAGAAGGAAAACATTTGCCAGACGCGCTGGCCGGCGGCTCGTTTGTCCTGGGACGGGTCACGCCCGCCGTCGCTGGGGATGATCTCGTAGCGGCTGCCGCCGGCCATCTTGTTATGCACGGTGATGCTCTTGGTCTGGCCGCGAACGCGCAGTTCCTCGATGCGCACGTTGTCGTCCTCCGACACCAGCCGCTCGACGGCCGCCTCGGGAGATCGCCTGAACGCAGGCGCGGCCTCGGCCGGCGGGGCTGCGGGCGGCGTGGTCTTTGCCGGCAAAACCGCGGGCGTCGCCGCGGCCGGCAAGGTGGCAAGGTCGGGCGGTGCCGGCACGGCCGCCGCGGCGGCGCCCGCCATGCCCGGCAGCAGCACCGCGCAGAGCATCAGCGCGGTGAGGAAGAGGCCGTGAGCGGAGCTTTGTCGCATCTTGGGGATTCTACGCAGGCGCCGCAGCCGTCGTCTGCGTGGGTAGACTGCGCGCTGGCCGCCGGCCTGAAGCACGCTGGGCCGGCCCGGCATTCCCGAATCGACAACGGCATGCGCTCCCCAGTTTCCGCAATCTCCCGCAACGTCCCGCAAAGGCGCGACACGCAACCCCTCAGCGCGGTGTGAGGTTCCACAGGCAACGCATCCCATGACCACCGCCCCCAAGCCCACCATGCTGCTGGTCGACGGCTCCAGCTACCTGTACCGCGCCTTTCACGCGATGCCGGACCTGCGCTCGCCCGACGGCTTTCCGACCGGCGCCATCCACGGCATGGTGGCGATGATGAAGAGGCTGCGCGAGCAGATTCCGGCCGAGCATGCCGTCTGCGTGTTCGACGCCAAGGGCGACACCTTCCGCAACGAGTGGTATGCCGAGTACAAGGCGCAGCGCGCGCCGATGCCCGAAGCGCTGGCGCAGCAGATCGAGCCGATCCTGGAAGTGGTGCGCCGGCTGGGCTGGCCGGTGCTGGTGGTGCCCGGCATCGAGGCCGACGACGCCATCGGCACGCTCGCCCGCGTGGGTGCGGAAAACGGCCACCAGGTCGTCATCTCCACCGGCGACAAGGACCTGGCGCAACTCGTCACCGGCGAGATCACGCTGATCAACACGATGAGCATGGAGCGGCTCGACATTGCCGGCGTGAAGGCCAAGTTCGGCGTGCCGCCCGACCGCATCATCGACTACCTGACGCTGGTCGGCGACGTCGTCGACAACGTGCCCGGCGTGGCGGGCGTGGGGCCGAAGACGGCCGCGAAGTGGATCGGCGAGCACGGCTCGCTGGACGGCGTGCTCGCCGCCGCCGCCGGCATGAAGGGCGCGGCGGGTGAGAGCCTGCGCAAGTCGATCGGCTGGCTGACGATGGGCCGGCGCCTGATCACCGTGCTGACCGACTGCGACCTCGCGCCCTACATTGCCGGCTGGCCCGCGCCCGGGTCCCTGGCGTCGCTGGCGCTGCGCGGCGTCGACCAGCCCGACCTGCTGGCTTTCTACGACCGTTTCGGTTTCAAGAGCTGGCGCAAGGAACTGGAGTTGTCGGTGGCGACGCTGGCGGGCAGCGCGGCGCCGGCCGCTAAAGCCCCCCCGGCCGCCCCGCCCGGCGCTGCCGGCGATGGCCCGCCCGCTGCCGTCGCCGTGCTGCCGCGCGAATACGAAACCGTCACCGACTGGCCGCGTTTCGAGCACTGGCTGGCGGTGCTGCAAGGCGCTGAACTGGTGGCGCTCGACACCGAGACCGATTCCCTCGACGGCATGCGTGCGCGCATCGTCGGCCTGTCCTTCGCCGTCGAGCCGGGGCGTGCCTGTTATGTGCCGCTGGCGCACAACTACCCCGACGCACCCGCACAGTTGCCGCTGGACGACGTGCTGGCGCGCCTGAAGCCCTGGCTGGAAGACGCCACGCGCGCCAAGCTCGGCCAGAACATCAAGTACGACCTGCATGTCTTCGCCAATCACGACGTTCATGTGCAGGGCTACGTGCACGACACCCTGCTGCAGAGCTACGTGCTGGAAGCCCACAAGCCGCACGGCCTGGAAAGCCTGGCCGAACGCCACCTCGGCCGCAAGGGGCTGAGCTACGAAGACCTTTGCGGCAAGGGCGTCAACCAGATTTCCTTCGCCCAGGTCGACATCGCGCGCGCCACCGAGTATTCGGGCGAAGACAGCGAGATGACGATGCAGGTGCACCAGGCGCTGTGGCCCGAAGTGATGACCAGCGACAAGCTGCGCTTCGTCTACGAGCGCATCGAAATGCCGGTGGCCGTGCTGCTGCAACGCATCGAACGCACCGGCGTGCTGATCGACGCCGCCGTGCTGGCACGCCAGAGCCACCAGCTCGGCGAGCGGCTGATGGCGCTGGAGCAGGAGGCTTATGCCATCGCCGGCCAGCCCTTCAACCTGGGTTCGCCCAAGCAGATCGGCGAGATCCTCTTCACCAAGCTCGGCCTGCCGGTGAAGAAGAAGACCGCCAGCGGCGCGCCGAGTACCGACGAGGAAGTGCTGCAGGAACTGGCCGCCGACTACCCGCTGCCGGCGCGCCTGCTGGAACACCGCAGCCTGGCCAAGCTGAAAGGCACCTACACCGACAAGCTGCCGCTGATGGTCAACCCGGCCACCGGCCGCGTGCACACCAACTACGCGCAGGCCGTGGCGGTGACAGGGCGGCTGGCCAGCAACGACCCCAACCTGCAGAACATCCCCATCCGCACGCCCGAAGGCCGGCGCGTGCGGGAGGCCTTCATCGCGCCTGCGGGCCATGTGATCCTGAGCGCGGACTACTCGCAGATCGAGCTGCGCATCATGGCCCACATCAGCGAAGACCCGGCCCTGCTGCACGCCTTCGCCGAGGGCATCGACGTGCACCGCGCCACCGCCAGCGAGGTGTTCAACGTGCCGCTGGACGGCGTCAGCAGCGAGCAGCGGCGTTATGCCAAGGTCATCAACTTCGGTCTCATCTACGGCATGGGCGCCTTCGGGCTGGCCAGCAACCTGGGCATCGAGCAGAAGGCGGCGAAAGACTACATCGAGCGCTACTTCGCGCGCTTCGCCGGCGTCAAGCGTTACATGGACGAGACGCGGGTGCGCGCCAGGGAATCGGGCTATGTGGAGACCGTGTTCGGCCGCCGCCTGTGGCTGCCGCAGATCCACTCCGGCAACGGCCAGCTGCGCAGCGGCGCCGAGCGCCAGGCCATCAACGCGCCGATGCAGGGCACCGCGGCCGACCTCATCAAGCTGGCGATGATCGCGGTGCAGCGCGTGCTCGATGTCGAGCATCGCAACAGCCGCGTCGTCATGCAGGTGCACGACGAACTGGTGCTCGAAGTGCCCGAGACCGAACTCGACTGGGCGCGCAGGGAGATCCCGCGCCTGATGGCCGGCGTGGCCGAACTCAAGGTGCCGCTGCTGGCCGAGGTGGGCGTGGGGCGCAACTGGGACGAGGCGCACTAGCCGTCAAGCGGCTGGATCGCGGGCGGGCAGCGGCGCGGGCGGTGCCTATACTGCCTGCGCGCCCGACTCCGGTCGCCCATACCCGACCCCGATGAACCCCAACGAGCCACTGACCCAGCTGGGCCGCTATCAGCTCAAGCGAGTGATCGGCCGCGGCGCGATGGGTCTCGTATACGAGGGGCTCGACCCGCGCCTCGAACGCACGGTGGCGGTGAAGACCATCCTGAAGAGCCACATGCTCGACGAGACGATGGCGGGCGAATATTCAGCGCGTTTCGTGCGCGAGGCGCAGGCGGCCGGGCGGCTGAACCACCCGAACATCGTCACCGTGTTCGACTTCGGGCAGCAGGACGAGGTGGCTTACCTGGTGATGGAGTTCATCCGCGGCCGCGAGTTGGCGGCGCACTTCGAGGACAACGAATACTTCGACCTGCCGCAGGCCGTGCGCATCATGGGCGAACTGCTCGACGCGCTGGGTTATGCGCATGAGCGCGGCATCGTGCACCGCGACGTCAAGCCCGCCAACGTGATGATCGAGACCAGCGGGCGCGTCAAGCTGACCGACTTCGGCGTCGCCCGGCTGGCCGAAGGGAATGTCGACCGCACGATGCCGGGCACGATGGTCGGCACGCCGAGCTACATGTCGCCCGAACAGATCCAGGGCCTGGCGGTCGGCTCGCGCACCGACCTGTTCGCCGCCGGCGTGGTGCTCTACCAGTTCCTGACGCGGCAGAAACCCTTCACCGGCGGCGGCCAGTGGACGGTGCAGCGCAAGATCGTGCACGACGATCCGGTCTGGCCCTCGATGGCCAACCGCGCGGTGCCGCCGGTGTTCGACGCCATCATGCAGCGCGCGCTGGCGAAGAATCCCGAGGATCGTTATCCGAACGCGGCCGAATTTGCCGCCGACCTGCGGCGTGCGCTGGGCGCGCCGGCGCCATCGGCCGTGCCGGCTGCGCAGCCCGACTTCGATCCCGATGCCACCGTGCTGCGGCCGCCGACACGCGCGCCATCGGCCACGGCGGCGCCACTGGCGCGCAGCGTCGGCGCGACGGTCGGGCCGGTTCCCGTGCCGGTTCCCGTGCCTGAACCGAGAACCGCTCCAGCCCCGGTTGCCGTGACGGTTCCGGTCGCGGCGGTGCCGGACCCAAAGCCTTCCGCTCAGCCCGCGCCAGCGCCACCCGAGGTGAAGCAACGGCGTGACCCGCCGGCCGCCGCACGGGCACAGGTGGTCCGCTCGCGCGGCCCCTGGGTCTGGGGCGGCGGCTCGCTGGCCACGGCGCTGTTGCTCGGTGCCGTGGCCTGGTTCGTCATGTCCGGCACGGGCCGGCCGTCGGTCTCGGCGCCGCCGGCAGCCGGAGCCGCGCTCAGCGCCAGACCGGCATGGACGCAGCCGGCCGTCGCGGCGCCGGCCGTTGCCGCGCCAGCAGCCGTGGCGCGCGTCAGCGAGCCGGCCGTCGCGGGGGCCGTATTGACCGACCCGGCGGCCAGGGCGCCTGCCGCGGCGCTCGCGGCAATCCCTGTGGTGACGCCGCCGCCACGCACCGTGGCGCCGCCCAAGGCCGAAGCGCGTGTCACTGCGCGAAGGCCTGCGGCCGCCCCCGATGCGCGCTGCAGCGACTTGCTGCAACGTATGCAATTGGGCGAGACCCTTGCGCCCGAGAGTTCCGTGTTCTTCCAGAAGGAGTGCAGGCGATGACGATCCAATTCCATGTTCCGGCAGTCTGGCTGCTGGCCGGCGTGCTGCTCGGCGGCTGCGCCAACCCGCCGGGTGACGGTGCCAAAGGCAGCGATTCAGTCCCCGCCGTGGCCGCCGCGCCACCACCCGCGCCCGTGCCACCGCCCGCCGCGGCACCGGCCCCGCCGCCACCGATCCTGCCGTTCGAAGACGCCGTGCTCAGCGCCGCGAACAACCTGCTCGGCAAGTCGCAGGTGGCGGCTGACGGGGCGCGCCATGTCGTGTTGATCGACCCGCTGATCGACGGCGTCACTGGCGCGCAGACGAATGGCTCGCGCGCCATGGGTGAACGCATCGTCGCACTGATCCGCGAGCGTTACCCGCAGTACGACGTGCAGCCGTTCTCTGCCGCCAACGTGGCGAAGTCGCCGCTGGTGCTGGTGGGCACGCTCACCGGCGTGAACGCCGAACGCAAGACCGAGGGCGACCGCGAGGCCTTCCGCATCTGCCTCGCGCTGGCCGACCTGAAGACCGGCAAGCTGGTCGGCAAGGGCTTGGCCTTCGCCAGGCCCGAGGGCGTGGACGCCACGCCGACCGCCTTCTTCCGCGACGCACCCGCCTGGGTCGAAGATCCAGCCACGCTGGGCTACATCCGCACCTGCCAGGGCACGCGCGCCGGCGACCCCATCCACCCGCTGTACGTGGAACGTATCACCACCGGCGCGCTGATCAGCGAGGCGATCGACGCCTACGGCGCCGGCCGCTACAAGGAAGCGCTGGCGCTGTATCAGACCGCACTCGTCGCGCCGGCCGGCAAGCAGTTGCGCGTCTACAGCGGCCTGTACCTGAGCAATTGGCGCCTGGGCAAGCGTGACGCCGCCGCGGTGGCCTTCGGCCAGATCGTCGACCAGGGGCTGGACAGCAAGCGCCTGGGCGTCAAGTTCCTGTTCCGTCCCGGCTCCACGGCCTTCCTCTCGGACACCGGCACCGGCGGCGCGCCCTACGAGATCTGGCTGAAGACGCTGGCCTTGCAGACGAGCAAGCGGCAGTCCTGTCTGGAGGTGGTGGGCCACAGCAGCGCCACCGGACCGGCGGCGCTGAACGAACGGCTCTCGCTGCTGCGCGCCGAGTACGTCAAGGGACAGCTCGACCGCAGTTCGCCCGGCCTCGGCCAGCGCATGATCACCAGCGGAGCCGGCTCTCGCGAGACGATGGTCGGCAACCGGCGCGACGACGTCAGCGACGCGCTCGACCGCCGGGTCGAGTTCAAGGTCATCGGCTGCTGATTCGGGCGCTGGTGCATGCGAGGCCGCCGCGTGGCGGCGGCCGGCGCTGAGCTGAAGGCCCTACAGTCCGGCGATGGACACCGTGGCCGGACTTCGGCTTTTCATCCGCGTCGTCGAGACCGGCAGCTTCAGCAAGGCCAGCATCGACCTGGGCATCACCCAGCCCACCGCCACCAAACACGTGGCCGCACTCGAGGCTCGGCTGGGTGCGCGGCTCTTCCACCGCAGCACGCGCGGCGTCACACCCACCGAGGTGGGCGCGCTGTACTACGAGAAGTGCAAGATCATCGCGCGCGAGATCGAGGAGGCCGACAACCTGGCCGGCCTGCTGCAGTCTCGCGTGCTGGGCGTGCTGCGCATCAACAGTTCGGTGGCATTCGGCCGCCGCGTGCTGACGCCGCTGGTGCTGGAGTTCATGCGCCTGCACCCCGGGCTGCAGGTCGACCTCGGTTTCGAAGACAACTACGTCGATCTGGTCGAGCAGGGCATCGACGTCGCCATCCGCATGGGCCGGCTGGCCGACTCTTCACTGGGCGCGCGTTACCTGGGCCTCAACCCCTGGGTGCTGGTGGGCTCGGCGGCTTACCTGGAGCAACACGGCACGCCGGCCACGCCGGCCGACCTCGCATCCCACACGGCGCTGGTCTACAGCAGCGTGCAGGGCGATGAGCGCTGGCATTTCAGCGGGCCCGACGGCGCCGCCCTGGCCGTGCCGGTGCAGGGGCCCTTGCGCAGCAACAACCTGTCGGTGTTGCTGGCGGCGGCGCGTGCCGGCATGGGCCTGGCCGTGCTGCCCTGGTACGCGGCGCAGGACTCGGTGAGCAGCGGCATGCTGCAGCCGCTGCTGGCGCACTGGACGCTGCCGGTGCAGGAAATCCACGCCGTCTACCCGTCACCCAAGCTGGTGGCGTCCAAGGTGCGCAGCTTCCGCGACTTCCTTTCGCAACGGTTCGACGGCCGCTGGTGGGAAGAGCGCTGAGCCGCCGTGTGCGACCCGAGGCCCAGCCAGGCACAGACCTATTTCAGGCCGAGAAACACCTTCACGGCCGCCAGCGTGCGTGCCGGGTCTTCTTCCTGCGGCACGTGGCCGAGATCGTCGAATATCACGAGCTGGCTGCCTTCGATCTGGCGCTTGAATTCGAGCGCCACCGCCGGCGGTATGACCTTGTCGCGGCCACCCCAGAGGATCAGCGTGGGCAACTTCAGCGTGCCGATGCGCTCGGCGTCGGCGCCGATCTCGTATTGCCGCAGCCGCTCGCCCAGCGCGCGGCGGTTGCCCTCGCGCAGCGTGAGCTCGAAGTAGCGGTCGACCAGTTCGGTGCTGATCTTCGCCGGGTCGCCGTAGACGCCCACGAGGCCCTGCACCACCAGGGCGCGCGGCAGGATGATCTCCGTGATCTGGCCGAGCACCGGCAGGCGCGCGACACGCCAGCCGAGCGGCACCGAGAGCGGCTCGAACTTCGGCCCGGCGGCGTCGACGAGGATCAGCCGGTCGACACGCTCCGGCGCCATCACCGCGGTGCGCCAGGCGATCTCGCCGCCCAGCGAGTTGCCGCCGATCACGAAACGCTGAACCTTCAGCGCATCGAGCAGTTCCAGCACGAAACGGGCGTGGGTGTCGGCCCGGTAGTCCGCCGCCACGCTGGGCCCGGTGAGGCCGAAGCCCGGCAGGTCGAAGCTGATGACGCGGCGCTGCGTGCGCAGCGCCTTCGCCCAGCCTTCCCAGGTGTGCAGGCTGGCCGAGGTGCCGTGCACCAGCACGATGGGCAGCGGATCGTCGCGCGGGCCTTCATCGCGCAGGTGCACGATCTGCCCGCGGATCTCGATGAAGTCCGAAGGCGGCGGCGCCCAGCGTGCCACCAGCGTTTCCACCGGCCGGTCGGGTGCACGCGTCAGCACCAGCGCCAGCGCGCTCGCCATCATCAGGATGCCGATGACCTTGACGAGCGTCGCTTTCATGCGCTGCGGGTGGCGGCGAGCGCCGGAAATTCATGGGTCGACTTCACCGCGTCGATTGTAGGCAGCGGCCGGATAATCGGCGCCTCCCCGGCGCTCCGCCCGCATTCCCCGCCATGACCTTCGTTCACCTCCGCACCCACACCGAATACGCCGTCGTCGACGGCACCTTGCGCATCGACGCCGCCGCCGCCGCCGCGCGTGCCGACGGCCAGGGCGCATTGGCCATCGCCGACCTCGACAACCTGTTCGGCGCGGTCAAGTTCTACAAGGCCTGCCGAGGCGCGGGCATCAAGCCGCTGATCGGCGTCGATGTCTGGATGGAGCCGCTCTCCGAAGCCGGTGGCGCCGACAAGAACCCCAGCCGGCTGCTGCTGCTGGTGCAGGACAAGCAGGGTTACCTGAACGTCTGCGAGTTGCTGGCGCGCGGCTGGACGCGCAACACCCAGCGCGCGCAGGCCTGGATGAAATGGGATTGGCTGCGCGAGCTCTCCGGCGGCTTGATCGCGCTCTCGGGCGCCGACCTCGGCGCGGTGGGCTCGGCCCTGCTGGCCGGTGACACGGCGCGTGCCCGCACGGTGGCGCAGCAACTGGCTGCCACCTTCCCCGGCCGCTTCTACATCGAGCTGCAGCGCGCCGGGCTGCCCACGCATGAGGCCCATGTGCGTGCCGCCGTGCCGCTGGCCGCCGCACTCGGCCTGCCGGTGGTGGCCACCCACCCGGTGCAGTTCCTGGAGCCCGATGACTTCGAAGCCCACGAGGCGCGTGTCTGCGTGGCCGAAGGGGAACTGCTAAGCAACGCCAGGCGCATCAAGCGCTTCACGCGCGAGCAGTACTTCAAGACCCAGGCGCAGATGGAGGCGCTCTTCGCCGATGTGCCTTCGGCAATCGCCAACAGCGTGGAGATCGCGCGGCGCTGCAATCTGAAACTGGTGCTCGGCAAGCCGCAACTGCCCGACTTCCCGACGCCGCTGGTCGACGGCGTGCAACAGCCGATCGCGGAATACTTCCGCCTGGCCTCGTTCGATGGCCTGGAGCGCCGGCTGCTGCAGCTGTTTCCTGACCCGGCGCAGCGCGAGCAGAACCGCGCCACCTATGCCCTACGGCTCGAATTCGAGATCGACACCATCATCCAGATGGGATTTCCGGGCTACTTCCTGATCGTCTCGGACTTCATCGTCTGGGCCAAGCAGAACGGCTGCCCGGTGGGGCCGGGGCGCGGTTCTGGCGCCGGCTCGCTGGTAGCCTATGCGCTCTTCATCACCGACCTCGACCCGCTGCGCTACAAGCTGCTGTTCGAACGTTTCCTGAACCCGGAACGTGTGTCGATGCCCGACTTCGACATCGACTTCTGCCAGGCCAACCGCGACCGCGTCATCGACTACGTGAAGGACAAGTACGGCCGCGACGCCGTCAGTCAGATCGCCACGTTCGGCACCATGGCCGCCAAGGCCGCACTGCGCGACGTCGGCCGCGTGCTCGGCATGGGCTACGGCCATGTCGACAGCATCGCCAAGCTGATCCCGGCGCCGCCGGGCAAGTCGGTCACGCTGGCGCGGGTGCCGGAAGTGCCCGAACCCGGCCTGATCTACGCACGCAAGGAAGCGCCCGAACTGGAGCAGCGCGAGGCTGCAGAGGAAGAAGTGGCCGAACTGCTGGCGCTGGCGATGCGTGTCGAGGGCATCGTGCGCAACGTCGGCATGCATGCCGGCGGCGTGCTGATCGCGCCCGGCAAGATCACCGACTTCTGCCCGCTCTACCAGCAGCCCGGCAGCGACAGCGCGGTCAGCCAGTTCGACAAGGACGACGTCGAGGCCATCGGCCTGGTGAAGTTCGACTTTCTCGGCCTCGCCACGCTGACCATCCTGGAGCTCGCCAAGGATCTGGTCACCCTGCGGCGGCCGAACCGCAAGGACTTCAGCTACGAGACGCTGCCGCTGGACGACGCGCGTGTCTACCGGCTGTTTGCCGACGGCCTCACCGAGTCGGTCTTCCAGTTCGAAAGCCGCGGCATGCAGGGCATGCTTCGCGACGCCCGGCCCAGTGTCTTCGAGGACCTGATCGCGCTGGTCTCGCTGTATCGCCCGGGCCCGATGGACCTGATCCCCACCTTCGTGGCGCGCAAGCACGGCAAGGAGACCGTCGAGTACCCGCACCCGTTGCTTGAGACCGTGCTCGGCGAGACCTACGGCGTCATGATCTACCAGGAGCAGGTGATGCAGGCCGCCCAGGTGCTGGGCGGCTACACGCTGGGCGGCGCCGACATGCTGCGCCGCGCGATGGGCAAGAAGAACGCCGAGGAGATGGCCAGGCACCGCGACATCTTCCGCGACGGCGCGGCGAAGAAGAGCATCTCCGCCGGCAAGGCCGACGAAGTCTTCGATCTGATGGAGAAGTTCGCGGGTTACGGCTTCAACAAGAGCCACGCCGCGGCGTACGCGCTGCTGGCGTACCACACGGCCTGGCTGAAGGTGCATTGCACGGCGGAGTTCTACGCCGCCAACATGACCGTCGAGGCCGACAACACCGACAAGCTGCGTGTGCTTCTGAACGACGCCAGGCTGTTCGGCATCGGCTTCGAGCCGCCCGATGTCAACAGCGGCACGCTGCGCTTCGAGCCGCTGGCGGGCAAAGAAGGCGACAAGCGGCTGCGCTACGGGCTGGGTGCCGTCAAGGGCACGGGCGCCGGCGCCATCGAGGCCATCGTCGCAGCGCGCGAGGGACGCGACGGCTCCGGCGGCGGGCCGTTTCGCAGCCTGTTCGACTTCTGCGCCCGCGTCGACCGCCAGCGTGTCAACAAGCGTGCAGTGGAAGCGCTGGTCAAGGCCGGCGCCTTCGACAGCCTGCATGCCAACCGGGCAGCCACGCTGGCCAGCGTGGGCCTGGCTTTCGAATGGGCCGACACACAGGCTGCGAACGCCGACCAGGGCGGCCTGTTCGACTTCGGCGACGCCCACGGCTCCAGTTCCCAGGAGCCGCCGCTGGTACACACCGAGCCGTGGAGCCTGCGCGAACGGCTGACGATCGAGAAGACGGCACTCGGCTTTCACCTGTCGGGCCACCTCTTCGACGTCAGCAAGGACGAAGTGCGGCGCTTCTGCCGCCGTGAGCTCAGCGAGATGGGCGACAGCCGCGACGTGCAGACGATGGCCGGCATCGTCAGCGAACTGCGTTACGTCAACTCGCAGCGCGGCCGGGTGGCGATCTTCAAGCTCGACGACGGCAGCGAGACCATCGAGACCGTGGTCAGCGACGATCTGATCGTCCAGCACGCCGAACTGCTGAAGGAGGACGAACTCGTCATCCTGCAGGGCAAGCTGCAGAACGACCGCTTCTCGGGCGGCCTGCGGATGAACGTCAACGAGATATGGGATCTGGCAGCGGCGCGCGCGCGCTTCGGGCGTTATCTGGCTGTCGACCTGCCGCTTGATCTGGCGGTGGACCCGGCCACGGCGGTGCCCGCCGGCACGGCGCCGCTGGCCGAAGTGCTGAAGAGCTTCCCGGCGCGGCGTGTCGACAGCGAGGCCGGGCCCTTGCTGCAGGGCCTGGGCGTGCGCCTGAAGCTGCTACGCCCACAGGTCATGGCGGAGATCGAACTTGGCGACGAAGGCCGTTTCTGGCCCAGCGACGATGCGCTGGCGCGCTGGCAGGTGCTGGCCAGGGGCGGACGGGCGGCAATCGTCTACGAATGAAAGTGTTTGTAGAAACGGCCAGATCCTGACATCGGTCAGCCTGCCCGGGCGTTGTACGGAAGACACTTTTCCGTTTGAGGCAACCGCATGAAAATTCCGATCGTCCCTGTACTCACCGCCATGGTTGCCGCTGCCAGCCTGATGGCGGTCCCGCCCGCACAATCCGCCGACGTCGGCATGTCGATCCAGATCAGCCAGCCGGGCGTCTACGGCCGCATCGACATCGGCCGATATCCGCAGCCTGTGCTGGTGATGACGCAACCGGTGATCATCCAGCGCCCGGTGTACGTGGTGCAGCAGCCGCAGCCCGTCTACCTGTGGGTGCCGCCCGGCCACCGCAAGAAGTGGAGCAAACACTGTGGCGAGTACAACGCCTGTGGCGTGCCGGTGTATTTCGTGCAGGACCAGTGGTATGACAGCCATGTCAGATATCCGCAGGGCAAGAGCGGCGGCCGCGACGAGGACCATGGCGGCAGCAAGAACGGCAACCAGGGCAACGGACACGGCAACGGCAACGACAAGGGCAAGGGCAACGAGAAGGGGAAGGGCAACGACAAGGACAAGGCCAAGGACTGATCCGCATCGAAATGCGGTGCCATGCCGGGCCTGATCCGGCGCTGGCGCCCATGCTCACGCTCTACAGTGAGTCATGTACGAAACCCCGCTCACGGGCCTGGTGCTCAGTGGAGGCGGCGCACGCGCCGCTTACCAGGTCGGCGTGCTGCGCGCCATAGCCCGGTTGCGCCGCGCCCATGGCAGTGACACCGCCTTGCGGCGCAACCCCTTCGGCGTGATCTGCGGCACCTCGGCCGGCGCCATCAACGCCGCCGCGCTGGCCTGCAATGCCGACCACTTCGACCTCGCCATCGACGGCCTGGTGGAGGTCTGGGAAAACTTCTCCGCAGACCAGGTCTACCGCGCAGATTCACTGGGCGTCATCCGCAGTGGCGCGCAGTGGCTGACGATGCTGTCGATAGGCTGGGTGATCGCAAGGTGGCGTCGCGCCAAGCCGCGTTCGCTGCTCGATAACGCTCCGTTGGCCGACCTGCTGCAGCGCGTGGTGCCGCTGGAGCGGTTGCCGCAGCTGCTGGCCAAGCGCCACCTGCAGGCGCTGGCGGTCAGCGCGTCGAGTTACACGTCGGGCGAACATTTCACTTTCTATGAAGCCGCCGGTGCGGCGCCGCCCTGGCTGCGCTCGCAGCGCCTGGCGGTGCCGGCCAAACTCACGCACGAGCACCTGCTGGCCTCGTCCGCCATTCCCTTCGTCTTCCCGGCCAAGCTGCTGGAACATGAAGGCCAGCCCGGTTGGTTCGGTGACGGTTCGATGCGGCAGACCGCACCGCTCTCGCCGGCCATTCACCTGGGCGCGCAGCGTGTGCTGGTGATAGGAGCGGGCCGTCTTCAGGAGCCGCCTGGCCGCAGGGTCGCCAACACCGACTATCCGAGCCTGGCGCAGATTGCCGGCCACGCGATGTCCAGCATCTTCCTCGACGCGCTGGCGATCGATGTGGAGCGGCTGCAGCGCATCAACCGCACGCTGGCTCTGCTGCCCGAAAACGCGCGCCTGGGCACGCCGCTGCGCCCGCTGGAGGCGCTGGTGATCGCCCCCACCCAGCGGCTGGACGACATTGCCGCGCGCCACCAGGGCAGCCTGCCGGCGCCCGTGCGCGCACTCTTGCGCGGCGTGGGCGTCAACGGCGAAGGCAAGGACGCGCGCGGCGCGGCGCTGACCAGCTATCTGCTGTTCGAAGCGCCGTACACCCGCGAGTTGATGACGCTGGGCGAGGCCGACACCGAAGCGCGGCGTGAAGAGGTGCTGGCCTTCTTCGGCTGGCACGGCCCGGCGCGCGAGCCAGGCGCCGGCGAGGCGCCGGGCCTGGCTGGCGGCGCGGCGCCGGCCGGGCGCGTGGAACTGACGACGGCCTGAAACGGCCGGCCGCCCTGCCCGCGGTGGCGGCACGGGCCTACTTGGCCGCCTTCGGCTGGGGGACCGGCTTGTCGGTCTTTTCCGCCTTGGCGGTCTTCGTGCTCTTGCCGGCCGGTGCCATCGCGGCGGTCGGCTGGAACGAGGCGCCGGCCACGGTCAGCCCGGCGGTCGAAAAGCGGGCCGCGTTGCCGGGACCGACGCCGGGCACACGCTCCACCATGTCGGCCCAGTCCTTGAAGGCCGAGGTCTTGCGGGCGGCGAGGATCTTCGTCGACAGCCCGGGGCCGATGCCCTTGACGGTTTCCAGGTCGGCCTGGCTGGCCTGGTTGGCGTCGATGGCGGCGAAGGCGCTGAAGGACAGTGCGGCGAGCAGGGCAACGATGAGATGACGGATCATGATGATTCTCCAGGGTGGTTCTACGAAGGAGCCCGTCCTGTCCTCGTGCGGGTGCTTGAAGGGCATCGGGCTGGAAGTCATTCTGGCCAGCCGGCCTGCGTCTGACACTCCCCCTGCGGGGTTGCCTGGAGGGGGCACCCGACCGGGTGCCCCAAGTGCGGGGGATCAGAACTGGCCGAGCACCGTGGCCACGGCGACGGCGACCTTCGCGCGTGTCGGCCAGCCGCTTTCTCCCTGCAGCAGAAACACCGCCGGGCCCCAGGCGCGCCAGAGGTCGGGGTCGCTGGGCCCGAGCACCGAGATCAGCGGCGTGCCCACGGCCGCGGCCATGTGGCCCGGACCGGTGTCGTTCGAGATCATCAGCGCGGCCTGCTGCAGCAGCGCGGCGTAGGCGCCCAGGCCGACGCCGGGCAGCAGCCTGGCCGAGGCGAATTTCTCGCGCGCCAGCCCTTCTTCACCGGGCCCCGGGCAGATCAGCACGTCGCGGCCGAAGGCCGGCAGGTCCTTCGCCACGAAGTCGGCGAAGTCCGGCCAGGTCTTGTCCTCGCCCGCCCAGGTGCCGCCGGCAAACGGGCACACCACGATGTAGCCCGGCCGCACGCCAGAAGCCTGAAGCAGCGACCGCGCCTGCGCCAGGTGCTGTGCGGACGGCCGCAGGCCCAGCGTGGCCGGCGGCGGCGCATCGGCACCCAGCAAGGCGCTGCCGAGATGCCAGTAGACCTCGAGTTCGTGCATGCTCTGCGGACGTGCCACGCTGCGGCTGAGCAGCAGGCTGCGGCCCTCGTAGGCGTGGCCGATCGCCTTCAGTCCGGCCAGCCGCATTTCCAGCGCGCTGCCGAAAGAGTATGGGAAGCAGACCGCGTTCAGGCGCCGGCCGAAGCCGGGGTCCTCGGCCAGCGCTTCACGCTTCAGCGCACGAAGCTGCGCCACCCTCGCGGTCAGCGTCTTCGGCAGCGTGTGCGCCGGCCAGCCGTGGCCGGCCAGCAGGTCGCGCGCCCAGCCCTTGCCGATCAGCCGCGGGTTGTAGCCGGCGTCGGCCAGGCGCTGCAGCGTGGGCAGGCCGAGCGTGACGTCGCCGACCCAGTTGCGCAGGCGGACGATGAGCGGGCGGGCCGGCGGCGGAAGCGGGCCTGGGAGCGGAGGTGGGGGCGGATGCATCGGGACGGATAATCGGGCGCGATTCTGCCACCCGATCCAGCCCGTGGCCCATCTCTCCAAAGCGCTTTGCGCCCGCCAGCATGCCTGCACCGCTCGTCTCGTCCGTCGACATCATCGCCACCCATGACCGACTGCTGGCCAGCGCCGGCTGGCCGCAGGTCGGCGCGGACGCGAACAACGACGTCACCGACATCACCGACATCTGGCACTGGGTGCACGCCAACCACCGCTTCAACAGCCGACTGTGGGCCGAGGAGGATCTGGCGCGCCGCACCCGCGTGGCCGACGCCGAGATCGCGGCCAACAAACGCGCCATCGACGGTTTCAACCAGGCCCGCAACGATGCTACCGAACGCATGGACGAACTGCTGCTGGTGGCGCTGGGGCTGGTCGACGCCGCCTCGGCACGCAGCGACGTGCCGGTCTCGTGCGTGCCGGCCGGCACGCGGTTGAACAGTGAGACCGCCGGCAGCATCATCGACCGCATGTCGATCATTGCGTTGAAGGTGCACGCCATGCGCGCGCAGACCCTGCGGGAAGACGTCGACGGCGACCACCGCGCCGCCAGCGCCGTCAAGCTCGGCCGCCTGTTGCAGCAGCGCGGCGACCTCGGTGACTGTCTGGACGCGCTGCTCGCCGACGCCGCGGCCGGCCGAGCCTTCTTCAAGGTCTACCGCCAGTTCAAGATGTACAACGACCCGCGCTTCAACCCGGTGCTGGTCGACGAAGGGCGCGCCGCCGGCGAATCACCGCGTCCCGGGCCGCGTTAAGGCCCGACGGGTGCGCGTCCTGATCGTCAAGACCTCGTCGATGGGCGACGTGGTGCACGCCTTGCCGGCGGTCTCGGACATGCGGCGCAAGTTCCCGGCGCTGCAGGTGGACTGGCTGGTGGAAACGCCTTTTGCCGCCATTCCCAGGCTGCACCCGGGCGTGCGACGCGTGTTGCCGATGGCATGGCGCAAGTGGCGGCACCACTTGTTCGACCGCGCCACCTGGACGGCCATCGCGGCGCTGCGCGCCGAGTTGAAGAGCGAGCCTTACGACCTGGTGCTCGACCTTCAGGGCCTGCTGAAAAGCGCGCTCTGGGCCCGCCAGGCGCAGGGGCCTTTGGTCGGCTACGACCGCGCCAGCCTGCGCGAGCCAGCGGCCGCCTGGCTGTATCAGCGCACGGCCGCAGTGTCGCGCAAGCTGCACGCGGTGGAGCGCTGCAGGCGCCTGGCCGCCTTGCATCTGGGCTACGCAATGCCGGGCAGCGCGCCCGACTTCGGCCTGCGCGTGCCGGCCGCCATCTGGAAGGCGCCGGCCTCGTATGCGGTGCTGATCCCGAACGCCAGCCGGCCCGAAAAGCTGTGGCCCGAAACACGCTGGGTGGCGGTCGGCCGCCGCCTGCTGGACCGCGGCTGCACGCCGGTGGTGCTGTGGGGCAGTGAGACCGAGCAGACGCTGGCCGAGCGCATCGCAGCCGGCTGCGAGGGCTCGGTGCCGCCTTTCCTGAAGGTCGGCGAGATGGCCTCGGTGTTGGCCGGCGCGCGGCAGATCGTCGGCCTCGACACCGGTTTCAGTCACCTCGGCGCGGCGCTCGGCCGGCCGACCATCGGCATCTATTGCGACCACGAACCCGGGCTGGCCGGCATCACCGGCAGCGGCCCGGTGGCCAGCATCGGCGGCAAGGGGCAGGTGCCGAAACTGGCCGATGTGATGGCCCTGCTCGAACAGCAGTTCCAGGCCTGATCAGAGCTCGTCGATGCGCTGCGGCGGGTAGCTGTCCCAGCTCAGGCAGCCGGGGCATTGCCAGAACCAGTGCTGGGCCTCGAAGCCGCAGGCCGCGCAGCGGTAGCGCTGCAGTGGCTGCGCGGCGCGTGCCACGGCGCCGCTGACGGCCTGCAACGCATCGTCGGCCAGCGGCGCTCCCGGCCCGGCGGCGCCGAGCACCATCTGGGCGGCCGACAGCGTGGGATGCAGGCGCAGATGCGCCAGCGCGCGGCCGGCACTCGGGCCGGTTTGGCCGGGTTCGCCGGGTTCGAGCAGGGCCAGCGCCTGCAGCAGATCGACGCCGGGCAGTTGTGCGTACAGGTCACTGAGCGCGGTGTGCGCGGCCTCGCCCCGACCGCAGGCCAGCGCGCAGCGCGCGTAGTCGGTCGCGATCAACCCGAAGGCCGAAGGGTGACGCAAGCGCAGTTCGTCCCAGGCTGCCAGCGCGGCTTCGGGCTCGCCGGCCTTGGCGGCGCGCTGGCCCGCCAGCACCAGTGGGCGGGCGGCCTGGGGGGCGGCGTCGCGGGCGCGCTTCAGCGCGGCTTCGGCGTCGGCGGGCTGGCCTCGGGCGTCGGCCTCCAGCGCCAGTTCACACCAGTAATGTGCGATGCGCGAGGCGAACGAGCCGCCGCCGGCCTGGTCGAGCCGGCCCGCGACCTCGGTGGCGCTGCGCCAGTCGCGCGAGCGTTCGTAGAGCGAGAGCAGCGCCAGCCGCGCCTCGCCGTCGAAGGGCGTGCCGTCGAGTGCCTTGTAGGCGGCTTCGGCGCGGTCGAACAGGCCGGCCTTCATGTAGTCCTGGGCCAGTGCATGCTGGGCGCGGTCGTGTTCGCCGGCTTTCAGGTCGCCGCGGTTCAGCAGGTGCTGGTGCACGCGCACGGCGCGCTCCACCTCGCCGCGGCGGCGGAACAGGTTGCCCAGCGCGAAATGCAGTTCGGTGGTGTCGGGGTCGTTCTGCACCGCTTCGATGAAGGCGTCGATGGCCTTGTCCTGCTGTTCGTTGAGCAGCAGGTTCAGGCCCTTGAAGTAGGCGCGCGGCGCGTCGCGGTTGTCGCGCCTGACCTGCCGCAGGTCGATTCGCGAGGCCATCCAGCCGAGAGCGAAGGCGATCGGCAGGCCGATCAGCAGCCACTGGAAATCGAAGTCCATTGGCGCGCTACAACCCTTCGCGAGGCGGGTGCTCGGCGCTGAACTCCGAGGGCGTCACGGCGGGCACGCCCGTGGCTGGCGGTGGCGACGCGGCCGGTGCCTCGTGGCGCTTGGCCACCCGGCGGTGCCGCCACCAGGCCGGCACCATCGCCAGCACACCGATGGCACAGCCGCCGGCAAAGGCCGTCAGCACGACGATCACCATCGGCGTGTTCCACTCGACGCCGAAGAACCAGCGCACGGTGGCCGTCTGCTGGTTGTTCAGCGCGAAGGCAAACAGCGTGAAGAAGACGAAGGCCCGGAACAGCCAGATGATGAATCGCATGCGGCGCTGATTCTAGGGGCCGGTGCGGCGGGGGCGCCGTATGCGCTGACGCCCGATCAGGGGGCCGGGGGCGGGTCGGCAGGCAGCCGCTCGTCGACCGATTCACGCAGGGCCTTGCCCGGCTTGAAGTGCGGCACCAGCTTTTCCGGAATCACCACCTGTTCACCGCTGCGGGGGTTGCGGCCCAAGCGGGGCGGCCGGCGGTTGATGGAAAAACTGCCGAAGCCGCGAATTTCGATGCGGTGGCCACGGGCCAGCGCGTCGGACATGGCGTCGAGGATGGTCTTCACGGCGAACTCGGTGTCGCGCTGCGTGAGCTGCGAAAAGCGGTCGGCGAGACGGGCGACGAGGTCGGAGCGGGTCATGTGTGGCAGCGGGGCGGAGGAACTGCTTGATCTCACGCGGACCGGTGCGCCTCCTGGGCCGCACCGGTGGTGCCGGATGCCCGCCGCCGCCCGAACTTCAGGCCGCGGCAGGCGGGCCGGGTCACTCCTTCTGGGTGTCGAGCTTGGCGCGCAGCAGGGCGCCCAGGCTCGTCGTGCCAGCGGTCTCACGCTCGTTGCTGACGTTCAGGCGCTGCATGGCTTCCTGCTGCTCGGCGCTGTCCTTGGCCTTGATCGACAGCTGGATCGAGCGCATCTTGCGGTCGACGTTGATGATCATGACTTCGACATCGTCGCCTTCCTTCAGCTGCGAGCGTGCGTCTTCCACGCGGTCGCGGCTGATCTCGCTGGCACGCAGGTAGCCGGTGACGTCGTCGTTCAGCTGGATCTCGGCGCCGCGCGGGTCGACGCTCTTCACCTTGCCGTTGACCAGTGCACCGCGATCGTTCAGCGTAGTGAAGCTGGTGAACGGGTCGGTGTCGAGCTGCTTGATGCCCAGGCTGATGCGCTCGCGCTCGACGTCGATGGCCAGCACCAGGGCTTCGACTTCCTGGCCCTTCTTGTAATTGCGCACGGCGGTCTCGCCCGGCTCGTGCCAGGACAGGTCGGACAGGTGCACAAGGCCGTCGATGCCGGCCGACAGGCCGACGAAGACGCCGAAGTCGGTGATCGACTTGACGGGACCCTTGACGCGGTCGCCGCGCTTGACGTTCGCGCTGAACTCTTCCCAGGGGTTCGCCTTGCACTGCTTCATGCCCAGGCTGATGCGGCGTTTGTCCTCGTCGATCTCCAGCACCATGACTTCGACTTCTTCGCCCAGCACCACCACCTTGGCGGGAGCTACGTTCTTGTTGGTCCAGTCCATCTCGGAGACGTGCACCAGACCTTCGATGCCGGGTTCGATCTCGACGAAGGCGCCGTAGTCGGCGATGTTCGTGACCTTGCCGAACAGGCGTGTGCCTGTCGGGTAGCGGCGCGACACGCCGTGCCACGGGTCATCGCCGAGCTGCTTGATGCCCAGGCTGACGCGGTTCTTCTCGGCGTCGAACTTGAGGACCTTGGCGGTGAGTTCCTGGCCGACCGTGACCACCTCGCTCGGGTGGCGCACGCGGCGCCAGGCCATGTCGGTGATGTGCAGCAGACCGTCGATGCCGCCGAGGTCGACAAAGGCGCCGTATTCGGTGATGTTCTTGACCACGCCGTGCACGATGGCGCCTTCGGACAGGGTTTCGAGCAGCTTGGCGCGTTCTTCGCCCATCGAAGCCTCGACGACAGCGCGGCGCGACAACACGACGTTGTTGCGCTTGCGGTCGAGCTTGATGACCTTGAACTCCATCGTCTTGCACTCGTACGG
>Ga0209181_10004447_pt1 | contig 20861 bp, 12 predicted proteins | sample MAT05_FD_187208 | JGI IMG/M metagenome (GOLD analysis project Ga0209181, IMG submission 187208) | Freshwater microbial communities from Lake Fryxell liftoff mats and glacier meltwater in Antarctica - MAT-05 (SPAdes) (version 2) | ecosystem: Environmental > Aquatic > Freshwater > Ice > Liftoff... | reverse complement strand
CGAGGGCGGTGTGGGTCGACGCGCGCGCGATCCACGCGAAAGCGCGAGGTACGCCGAGGAGGAGCCGAGCGATGGAGACCGCGCGCAGAACGAGCGCTCCGCCGTCGAGGCGCCGACGCCGGAAGCGGCCGCCGCACCGACTGTCCCATCCACCGGTTCTACGGCGCAGCTCTACGCGCCGCCGCCAAGCCCGGACTCGGTGAACCGCGCAGGCCCGAGCGGTGCTGCCAACGCAGACGACGTCATGGCAGCCCTCGGCAGCCTGACCGTGACCGGCGACGAGATCGGCGAGAATTTCGGCGCGGGCGGGCTCGGTCTGCGCGGCACCGGCCGTGGCGGTGGCGGCGCTGGCGAAGGCACGATTGGGCTCGGCAACTTGGGTACGATAGGGCACGGCGGCGGAAGCGGAAGCGGCGAAGGCTATGGCCGCGGCGCAGGCGGCGGCTCTGGACGAAGCTTGTTGCAGCCGACGGTGCGCACTGGCACGGCCGAGGTCCGCGGCGCGCTCTCGTCCGAGGTCGTGCGACGCGTCGTGCTGCGGCACCTCAACGAGGTGCGCTTCTGCTACGAGCAGCAGCTCGCGCAGCGACCCGATCTCGCAGGCCGGGTAAGCGTTCGGTTCATCGTCGCCGCGAGTGGCGCCGTGCAGAGCGCAGCGATCGCCGACAGCACGTTGTCGAACGCGGCGGCCGAGGCGTGCATCGTGTCGGCGTTTCGACGCTGGACGTTTCCCGCGCCCGATGGTGGTGGGGTGGTCGTGGTGACTTACCCAGTCGTCTTGCAAAACGGCGGCGGCGGCGGCAGCACGCCCACCCGCGCTGCTGCGCCCGAACCACCGCGCGGCCCACGCGTCGCGTCGATCACGACGACGGTGACGTTCACGACGACGGAGCTCGATCACCGGCCGAGCCGCTGCAGCGAGGCGAGCCATCTCTCGATCGCCGATCGTCGCTCGCTCTGGTCGGAGCGCTTGTCGCGCGGCGGCGGCGTGTCGGGCTGGGTCGAGGTGTATCGCGCGGCGCTGCGCGCGTGTGAGGTGCCCGCGTGGACCGATCGCCGCGCGCTGCTCGAGCTGATGCTCGCGCAGGCCAGCAACGTTCCGACGATGGTGCAGCTCTATCGATATCTCGATGACGGCGGCGCGCGCAGCTATCTGCGCGCGGCGATCTTGCGGCGCGTGCGCACGCCCGCCGATCTGCGCGCCGTGCGCGACGCCTTCGGCCTGTCGAGCGGCGTCGACTTCGCGCTGGTCGAGCAGGTGCTCGCGCGCGCGACGACGCCCGCGCTGAAGATCCGTGCGCTGCGCCAGCTGGTGCTGCAATACCCGGATTCGTTTGACCTCAAACTACGTCTCTTGTCGGAGCTCGAGGCGTCGTCGAAGCTGCCGGAAGCCAAGCGCCTGGCGGAGCTGTTGCGCCGCGATCCGCTCGCGGACGCGGGCGTGCGCACGGCGATCGGCGAGATGTATTTGCGCCTGTCGGATGAGTCGGAGGCGCGGCGTGTATTTAGCGAGATCGTCGAGTTCGCGCCGCAAGACGAGCTCGCGCGGCGGCGACTCGGCGACCTCTATCGCGCGCACGGCTGGTACGAAGATGCGTATCGGCAGTACCAGACGCTGGCGACGATTCGGCCCGATGATCCGTCGGTGTCGCTGCTCCTCGCGCAGGCGGCCGCCGGCGCCGGGCGCATCGACGAGGCGCTGCGCCTCGAGCAAAAGCTCGCCGAGACGGCCGAGCCGGGCGCGTCGGAGGGCATCGCGCGGACGGCGCTCTTGTGGTCGTCGGTGCGCTTCGCCGAGCTGCGCAAAGCCGCGCGCGACGCGCACGATGACGCGAAGCTCGCGGCGTTGGCCCAGCGCATGCGTCGCTCCGGCGTGCTGCGCGAAGCGGGCGCGATGCGCGTCTCGCTCGTGTGGTCGCATCCGGATGCGGGCCTCTCGCTGTGGGCCTCGCATCCGGGGCTGTCGCTGGTGCGTCCCGACGATCTCTCGCCGGAGTACGGTCTCGAGGCGTTCGACGTGCGCGAGCAAGAGGGCGGCGCATACGCGATCGAGGTACGTCGCACCGGCGGCGACGCGCGCACCGCCGTCGAGGGCAAGCTCGTCGTCGTGTGGAACGAGGGCACGGCGAGCGAGAAGATCGAGGTCGTGCCGCTGCGCTTCGACACGGCGCATCGCGCCTACGCATGGCGCGTCACTGGCGATGCGCTCGCCGGCGCGCCGCTCAGCTCTGCTGCGAGCTCCCTGGAGGGAACGTGATCGACATGCTCAGGTCCAAGGTCTCGCGCACCAGCCGCACCGCGCAACTCGCCGTTCCTTTCTGCGCCGCCATGGCGCTGCTCTCGCTGCCGCTGCTGGCGCTGAGCGGCTGCGGCGGCAAGCCCGATCCGGCGCCGACCGTCGGCCTCGCGCACGTGATCCGCGGCAGCTTCACGCTGGAGCGCGGCGGTCACACCGACCGTGTGCGCGCGCCGGCACGCGTCGAGAGTGGCGCGCTCGTGGCCGCGGGTGCCGATGGGCGCGGCAGCGTGACGATGGACTCCGGCGCGTGGGTGCTCTTTGATCGGGGCGCCGAAGCAAAGCTCGAGTTGGCGAAGCTCGAGCTGACCAAAGGTCGCGTCTGGATCGACGCGCGCAGCAGCGACGAGACGACGATCGACACCGGTCACGGCACGCTCACCGCGGAGGGCGCGACGTTCGCCGTCTCGCGTACCGCGCAGGGCGCCGAGGTGTATTGCGCATCGGGCGAGGTCACCTACCGCGCGACCGGCGGTGAAGGGCGCATCGCGCAGGGCGAAACGGCGAAGCTGCCGACCTCCGGCACGCCGGTGGTCGCTGGCGAGGCGCTGTGGGACGACTGGACCGGCGGCCTCGCCGATCCGACGCCGCGTTCGCAAGCGACCGCCTCCGCGATCGGCGTGCTCGCAGGTCGGCGCCTCGATGAGCTCGGCGTCGCGCGGACGCCGCTCGCGGTGCGCGGCCACGAGGTGAAGGTCGCCATCACTGGCGATCTCGCGACGACGCAGATCGAGCAGACGTTCTTCAACGCGCGCAGCGATGTCCTCGAGGCGGAGTACCGCGTACGCCTGCCGCGCGGCGCGAGCGTCGCGTCGTTCGCCGTCGACACCGGCTCCGGTTTCGTCGATGCGCACGTGAGCTCGCTCGCGACGCAGCAAGGCTACGAGCTCGTCTGGGCCGACCCGACGATGACGCTCAGCTCGCTCTCCTACGACGGGCCCGATCGCCTGCGCGCGCGCGTCTATCCCGTATCTGCCGGCGCGAGCGTGCGCATCAAGATCCGCTACACCGAGTGGCTCGATCGCCACGGCGACACGCGCACGTACGTCTATCCGATGGCGAGCGATGGCGAGCCGCAGCTGGTCGGCGAGTTCGTGCTCGAGGTCGATACGCGCACCGCCGAGGCCGGTGCCTATCGCGCCGGCATGGGCGCGCGCGTCGAGGGCAGCAAGGTCGTGCTGCGCCGCAGCGACTTCAAGCCGCGCGCTGATTTCTATCTCGATCTCGTCGACGCCAAGGCGCCGAAGCAGGGTGTCGCGCCGGCCTACGTGATCAACGTCGGGCGCGCCGAGCGCGGCGGTGCGGAGGGCGACGAGCGCTACGTCTTGCTCGACGTGCCCGCAGAGGACGATGCCGACGAGCCCGTCGACGCGCCGCTCTCGCTGGTTCTGCTCGTCGACGTCAGCGGTAGCACGGAGCCGGAGAGCCTCGAGCTCTCGCGCAGCATCATCGAGGCGGTCACGCGGCAGCTCGCGCCGACCGACGAGATCGCGATTCGTCTCGCCGACGTCACCGCACATGCGCCGAGCGGCGTTCCGCCCGGCCTCGCCCCGGCGTCGGCAGAAACGGCCGAGGCGATCCTCGGCGCGTTCGGGCGCGTGGAGCTCGGTGGCGCGACCGATCTTGCACGCGCGCTCCGTGACGCGGCGGCGATCGTCGCCGGCAAGCCGCGCGGCGCCGTCCTCTATCTCGGCGATGGCGTGCCGACGACCGGCGCCGTCGACATGACCTCGGTGCGCTCGGCGCTCGCCGCGATCGAGAATCCGCCGCGCTTCTTCGCGCTCGGCGTCGGCGATGGCGCCAACGTCGATCTGCTGCGCGGGCTGTTCGGCGGCCAAGCGTCACCAGTGCGCGAGCGCACCGAGGCGTCGCGCGCGGTGATGGGCGTGCTCGCCGAGGCCGCGCGTCCGACGCTGCGCGGCGTGTCCGTCGAGCTCGGTCCGACCGTCGAGCGCGTCTATCCGCGCGCGCCGATCGTCGTCGAACAAGGCGCACATCTGCGGCTCGTCGGCCGCCTCCGCGGCGATCTTCCGGAGACGATCATTCTCCGCGGCGTGCGCGACGGAAAGCCTGTCGAGCGCACGCTCACGGTCGAGAATCGCAGCATGGACGACGGCGGCGATGTGCGGCGTCGCTGGGCGAGCGCGCGCCTCTCGGAGCTGCTCGACGAAGACGCCGGACGCGAGGCGCTGGTCGAGCTCGGCGTGCGCTTCGGCATCGTCACGCCGTGGACCTCGCTGGTCGTCGGCGGCGCGCCTGGCGGTACGTTCACGCCGGTGCGCGGCTTTGATCGCGATCCGGTCGAGATCGCCTACGACCTCGGCGGCGGAGGCACGACCATCAGCGCCGAAGCGCTCGGCGCCGGCACCGGCTGGCGGCGTCGCTCGCGCCGCGTCGAGCAAGAGCCGGCGGCGCTGCCCGAAGCGACGTGGATCCCGCGCGTGTCGAGCGCCGCGGACATCGTCGCGCCGGGCGGCGGTGGTGCAGGCGGAACGACTGGCGGCGGCGCAGGCCGCGCGCCCGCAGGCGACGGTGGACTCGCGCAGGCGTCGGTGAAGCGCACGCTCGAGCTCGGTGGCCGCGGCCCGCAGGCGTGTTTCGAGCGGCGCCTCGTGGTGCGTCCCGATCTCGCCGGCTATCTCGGCGTCGGCATCGAGGTCGACGGAACCGGCCGCGTGGCGAAGCTCGATGTCTCCGCTGACTCACTCGGCGACAGCGAGGTCTCGGCGTGCGTGCTGACGGAAGTGCGCGGCCTGCGCTTCCCCGCCACCGGCTCGGCCGGCGTCGTCAGCGTCACGCACGTGTTCAACTTCGCGATGCCGACGCGCGCGATCGGCACGCGCCGCCGCTGCAGCGACGCGTCCAACCAAGACATCGAGGTGCGCGCTTCGCTGTGGCGCGAGCGTCTCACCGCGAACTCGGGCGTCGAAGGTGCGCTCGGCGTGTGGCGCGAGGCGCTGGCGAGCTGCGAGCTCAAGACCTGGCGCGATCGGCGCACGTTGATCGACAAGATGATCCAGCATGTCGGCGGCGTCGCTCAGCAAGTACGGCTCTACCAGGCGCTGCGCTCTGACGGTGCGGTCGCGGCGTATCTGCGCCGCGCGATCTTGCGCAACGTGCGCACGCCGTGGGACGTCGACGCGGTGCGCGAGGGCCTCGGCCTCGAGGTGCCGGTCGACTGGTCGTTCTTCTCGCGCTTGTTCCGCGCGCTGACGACGCCGGCGCAGCGGCTCGCGCTGGTGCGTCGCTGGCTCGAGGTCGCGCCGGACGAGATGGACCTGCGCCTGCGACTGCTGTCGCTGCTCGAAGAGACGCGCGCGCTGCCGGAGGCGAAGCGCCTCGCGCGTGAGCTGCGCGCCGATGCGCTCGCCGATGCGCGCGTGCGCACGGCGATCGGCGAGTTCTGGCTGCGTCAGAGCGACGAGAAAGAAGCGCGCCGTGTGTTCAGCGAGATCGTGGAGCTGGCGCCGCTCGACCCGTGGGCGCGGCAGCGTCTCGGCGATCTGTATCGCGCGCACGGCTGGTCCGACGACGCCTATCGCGAGTATCAGATGCTCGCGCGGCTCAAGCCGAACGACGGCGCGGTGATGCTGCTGATGGCGCGCGCCGCGGCCGACGCTGGGCGTCTCGACGAAGCGCTGCGCCTCGAGCAACGCCTCGCCGAGAGCGTCGATCCCGGCGTCGAAGCGGGCGCGGCAGGCTTCGCGCGCTTGTGGACGCTGGTGCGTCTCGCGCGTCTCCGCTCGGGCACGCAGGACGCGGCGGTGATCGCGCAGGTGCGTGAGCGCGAGCGTGGCGCCGGTGCGTTCCGCGATCCGCCGGCGCTGTTCGCAGCGCTCACCTGGAACCATCCCGACGATCGCCCGACGCTGTTCGCGCGCTTCCCGAGCACGCCACTGGAAATCGGCTGGGAGCGCGCCTCGGCGAGCGGCCCCGAGTTCGGCATCGAGGCGGTGCGCGTCCGCGAGCGCGAAGAAGGCGACTATCTGTTCGAGGTGCGCCGCGAAGACCGCGACGCGCTGCGCGACACCGAAGGCGAGCTGCTGCTCGTCACAGCGCCAGGCACGCCCGAGCAGCGCATCGCCAAAATCGCCGTGCGTCTCTCGCGCGAGACGCGCGCCCGCCGCTATCGCCTCGCGCTCGACGGCACGCTGGTCGAAGTGCCCATCGTCGCCGACCGTCCGGTAACCCCCGCAGCGCGCCCAGAGCCCTGAGCCGCGCGACATCGTCGAGAGCCCACGCGCTCCGCAGCACCTCGCGCTCAAACCGCGCAACCCGCAGGACCCGACTACGATAACCGCGGCGTCTTTCACCCCTGTCATCCGACCGGAGACGCCCCGTGACCGCCACCGCCGCCCGCTTTCTCTCACTCCCCGCCCTCGCCGTCGCGCTGTTCGTGTCCGCGTGCGGCGCGTCGAGCCTGCCGCGCGTCGCCATCGACCACGACCGCGCCGGCGCCGAGCACCTGGCGGCCGGTCGCCTCGACGCCGCGGAAGCACGCTTTCGCCTGGCGCTCGAGTACCGCCCAAGCTTCGCCGAGGCGCACGCCAACCTTGGACTCGTCGCGCTCGCCCGCGGACGGCTGGCGCAGGCCGAGCAACACCTCGAGACCGCGGTCGAGCTGAACTCGGATTTCGCCGTCGCTTGGGCAGACCTCGGCGTCGTACACGAGCGCATGTCCGAGCGCGATCCCGAGCGTCTCGTCGCCGCGCGCCACGACTTCGAGCAGGCGCTCTCGATCGATCCCGGTCAGACCGGCGCCCGCCGCAACCTCGCGTTCTTGCTCGCCCGCATCGCCTTGTTCACCGAGGCACGCGCACACCTGCTGCGTCTTGCCGAGCTCACGCCGCACGACGCCGAGGCTCTCGGCGTGCTCGCGTGGTGCGAGCTGCGCCTCGGTCGCCCAGTCGTCGCCGAAGAGCGCGCCGCCGAAGCCCTCGACGTCGACCCCGAGGCCGCCACCCCGCGCCTGGTCCGCGGCGCCGCCCGCGCCCAACGCGGTGACCTCGACGGTGCCGCCGAGGACCTGCTCCAAGCCGCCGATCGCAGCGTCCTCGGCCGGGAAGCGCGGGTCCGTCTCGCCACCGTCGAGGCGCTCCGCGGCCACACCGACGACGCCGATCACCTGGTGCGCGAGCTGCTGCGGGAAGACGAGCTCGACCCCGCGGTGCGGCTCGCCGCGGCCGTCGTCGCGCTCTCGCGTGAAGACGGCGTCGGCGCGCGACGCCACGCCGAAGCCGCCGTCCGCCTGCGCCCCGACCTCCGCGAAGCCCGCACTTTGCTGGCCCGCGTCTGCCGTATCGATGGTGATACGCGCTGCGTCGAGCGCGCGCTCGCACCGCTCAGCGAGGACCAGCGCCAGGCGGCGCTCCCCGCTGCGCCCTGACTCGCCGCGCTGCGCGTCTCCGAATCGAGACGTGCGCTCGAATCTCCATGAATGTTGTCGCGCACTTGGATCTTCCGCGCGCGCCCGGTACTCTCGCGAGGCGTTCAATCCGATGGGCGCCAGAGGTCCATGTTCGCGCGCCTTCAGAGAAGCCCCACCCTCCTCTTCGGTCTCCTCATTGCCGCTGCCGGCGTCGGCGCAGCCTTCTGGATCCCCAATTTGGCGGTACAGATCGCCATCGCGATCACCGCCATCGCTGGCGTCGCTGGCGGCATCGTTGCGATGAGCGGCGCGGCTGGCGGAGCAGCGTCGCTCGGTGGTCTGCGCGACGCCGTGCGCACTGCAGCCAAGGGCGATCGCCCGGCGCGCCCGGCGGACGTGACGGGCGAGCTCGCCGACGTCTTTGACGCGCTCGAAGCGACGGCCGTCGACGTCCGCAAGGCGAGCGAAGCGGCCGGCGACGTCCGCAAAGAGATCGACGGCATGCAGCGCGAGGCCGACGACGCCAAGCGTGAAACGCTCCGCGCCAAGCGCGAGGCCGACGATGCGCGCGGCGAAGTCGATCGCATCCGCGCCGAGGTCACCCGCAACCGCGAAGAAGCCGATCGCGCGCGCCGCGAGGCCGACGAAGCCCGCAGCGAGCTCGATCGCACCAAGGCCGAGGCCGCGCGCGCCCTCGCCGACATCGAGCGCACCAAGGCCGACGCCGAGCGCCTGCGCAAGGAGCTCGAGGGCTCGCGGCGCGAGGGCGAGTCGTTGACGCGCTCGCTCGAAGAGGCGCGCGATCAGCTGCTCGAGCTCGAGGCGAGCGCGGGCTCGCTCTCGGGCGGCGAAGGCGACGCGCTGCGTGCCGAGATCGCCAAACAGAAAGAGCGTGTGCGCATGGTCCTGTCCGAGGTCGGCACCGCCGAGCAGACGGTCAGCGCGCAGATCGACGAGCTCTCCGCGGGCCTCGACGAGCAGATGGCCGCCGTCGATCAGACGACGCGCTCGATGACCGAGATGGCCGCCGCGCTGCGCCAGATCGCGCAGCACGTCGAGGTGCTGGCTTCGAGCGCCGAAGAGTCTTCGTCGTCGATCCTCGAGATGACCGCGACGAACGACGAGGTCGCCGAGAACATGACGAACCTCGCCGCGAGCGTGCGCGAGACGGTCTCCTCGATCGAGGAGATGGCGTATTCGATCAAGGAGGTCGCGCGCAACGTCGACGAGCTCTCGCTCACCGCCGAGGAGACCAGCTCGTCGATGAACGAGATGGACGTCTCGATCGATCAGGTGCAGTCGAACGCCAACGAGACTGCGCGCCTGTCGGAGGAAGTCGCTGTCGACGCCGAGCGCGGCGCGGACGCGATCCTCAAGACCATCGCCGAGATCAACCGCATCAAGGACACCTCGAGCGACGCGGTTTCCGTCATTGCGTCGCTCGGCAGCCGCATCGAGGCGATCGGCGACATCCTGAACGTGATCGACGACGTCGCGGAGCAGACCAATCTGCTCGCGCTGAACGCCGCCATCATCGCGGCGCAGGCGGGCGAGCATGGCAAGGGCTTCGCGGTGGTCGCCGACGAGATCAAAGATCTCGCCGAGCGCGCCGGCAGCTCGACCAAAGAGATCGCCGACCTCATCAAGACGATTCAGGCCGAGTCCAAGAACGCGATCGCGGCCGTCGAGCGCGGCGCGCACACCGTCGATCGCGGTGTCGAGGTCAGCGCCGAGGCCGAGCGCGCGCTGAAGAAGATCCTCGAGTCGTCGCAGAAGTCGACCAACATGGTGCGCGCCATCGCCCGCGCGACGGTCGAGCAGGCCAAGGGCAGCAAGCAGGTCACCGACGCCATCGGTCGCATCGCCGAGACGGTCCAGCAGATCGCGGCCGCCACCGCCGAGCAGGCGCGCGGCTCCGAGCTGATCATGAAGAGCGCCGAGAAGATGCGCCTGATCACGCAGCACGTGGAGCGCAGCTCGCAAGAGCAGACGCGCGGCGGCCGGCAGATCACGCAGGCCATCGAGAACATCTCGAACATGGTCAACCAGCTGCACCAGTCGCAGCGCGCACAGTCGCGCGGCAGTGAGCAGACGCTGCAAGCGGCGCAGCGCATCCAAGAGATCACCCGCGCCTACGAGCGGCACCTGCGCAACCTCGCGGGCGCGGCCGAGCGGCTCAAGAAGATGGTCGCCGATCAGCCTGCAGGGACCACGTGAGCACGTCGCCGCCGCCTTCCGTCGGCGCGCGCGCGGTGCTACCTCTCGGCTGACACATGTTCGGCATCGGCTTCGGCGAGCTCCTGGTCATCGGCGTGCTGCTGCTCATCGCGGTCGGCCCGCGGCGCATGCCGGTGATGATGAAGTCGATGGGCCGCGCGATGCGCGAATTCCGCAAGGCCACGCGCGAGCTGCGCGCGCAGGTCGGCCTCGACGAGCTGATGGCCGAAGACGACGTGCTGCGCCCGATGAAGAAAGTGCCGCGCCCGGTGCGCCCAGCGACCAGCAACGCGTCGCCGAGCCAGACGACGCAGAGCGCGGCGTCGAGCACGACGACGCAGAGCACGACGACGCAGAGCGCGGCGTCGAGCACGACGCGGAGCGCGGCGTCGAGCGACGAGCCGTCGCACGCCGACTCGACCGACGACACCGACGAAGACGACGCGCTGGCCGCGGAGCGCGCACGCCTCCGCGAGTATCCGCCCGACGGTGTCGACATCGCTGAGTCGCGCGACGCCGCTGCGCGCCTATCCCGCGCAAGCGGAGCCGCGACGACCAGCGCCGCGACGACCAGCGCAGCGACGACCAGCGCAGCGACGAACGGCCCCGCGCGTGCGTTCGCGTCGGCGCCGCTCACGTCGGCGCCGCTCGCGTCGGCGCCGCTCACGTCAGCAAAGAAGGCCCAGGCCTAGGCGATGGGCAGGCAGCGCAACTTGGTCACGCCCGAAGCGCTCGCGGCGGCGGAGCAGGAGCAAGAGCCGCGCGACGCTGTGTTCAGCGCACAGGCAAACGACGACGACTCGCCGTCGCGCAAGCCGGAGGACGACGTGCAGATGTCGTTCTTCGATCACCTCGATGAGCTGCGCACGCGGCTGATCCGCTCGACCTACGTGTTCCTCCCCGCGGTCGCGATCGCCTGGGTCTTCCGGGTGAAGATCATGGACTTTCTCGCGATCCCGCTCGGCCGCGCGATGCACAAGCTGCGCCTGCCGGTGAACGGCCTGCACTTTCTCAGCCCGGCCGACGCGTTCGTCGTCTACATGAAGCTGTCGTTCTTCGTCGGCTTTCTCGCGTCGTCGCCGTGGGTGTTCTGGCAGGCGTGGGCGTTCATCTCGCCGGGCCTCTACTCGAAGGAAAAGAAGTACGCGATCCCGTTCGTGCTGTTCTCGACGCTGTGTTTCCTCGGCGGCGCGTTGTTCGGCTATTACGCGGTATTTCCCTCGGCGTTCGAGACGTTCCTCGGCTTCAGCGAGGTGCTGCCGATGGCCAACGTGCGCATCACGCCGTCGATCACGATGTCGGAATATCTCGATTTCACCACGCAGATGCTGCTCGCGTTCGGCGTCGTGTTCGAGGTCCCCGTCGTGGTGACGTTCCTCGCGCTCACCGGCATCGTCGACTGGAAGCAGCTGCTCAAGTTCGGCCGCTGGTTCATCGTGATCGCCGCCGTCGTCGCCGCGGTGCTCACGCCGCCGGACATCGGCTCGCAGATCTCGATGCTGGTGCCGCTCGTCGTCCTCTACTACTTCAGCGTGCTGCTCGCGTTCCTCTTCGGAAAGAAGAAGAAGCCAGCGCCAGCCACCTGAGCGCTGTGACGCGTGTCCGCCCCGTAGCGCGCTACTTCTTCGTGCCGCCTTTTATCGGCAGCGCGGCGCTGCTCGCGTCGCCGGGCACGTCGGGGATCATCCAGGTGTCGCCCCAGAGCGACGCGCCGCCGTCGATGTAGAACGTCTGCCCGGTGACGAAGTCGGCGACGCGCGAGCACAGATACGTGATCAGGTGGCCGACCTCTTCGCTCGTGCCGAGGCGCTTGAGCGGCGTCGCCTTGCGGCTCATCTCGAGCAGCTCCGGCGGATACTGTTCGGTGCCGCTCGTCTTGATCACGCCGGGCGCGACCGCGTTCACGCGGATGCCGTGCTGCGCCCACTCGATCGACAGCGTCTTGGTCATGTTCTCGACGCCCGCGCGCGCCGCGCCGGTGTGCACCATCCCCGGAAAGCCGCGCGCGACGTTGGCGATGACGTTGACGATGCGGCCGCGCTTCTGCGGGATCATCGCGCGCGTCGCGACCGCGTGCGTCATGGTCCAGGTGCCGAGCAGGTTGTTGCGCACCACCGCCTCGAAGCCCTTCGGCGAGAGCGCCTCCGCCGTCGTCGGGAACTGACCGCCGGCGTTGTTCACCAGCACCGTCACCGCGCCGAAGCGATCGACGATGTGCTCGACGAACGCCGTGACCTGCTCCGGCTGGCGGATGTCGCAGGGCTCGCCGAGCGCGGTGATCCCATCGGCGGCGAGCGACGCGATCGCGGCCTCGAGCCGCTCTGGTCGGCGTCCGCAGATCGCCACCTTGGCGCCGAGCCTTCCGGTCTCGCGCGCGACGTCGAGACCGATGCCGGTGCCACCGCCGGTCACCAACACGACCTCACCCTCGAACAGCCCCTCGCGGAAAACGTCTTGCACTAGCGCATCCCTTTCACGCTCAGCCGATCGCAGCGAGACATCACGGCTGCGAGGCGCGCAGCAGCAAGGTCTCGACCAGCTCGCGCACATCCTCGAGCTCGAACGGCTTCTCCAGCGTCGCCGCGGCGCCGTACGCGCGCGCGATATCGGCGCGCTTGCTGCTCGCGCTGAGCACGACCACCGGCGGCATGTCGACGCCGAGCTTGGCGCGCAGCCGTCCGAGGAAAATCTCGCCGTCCATCTTCGGCATCATCAGGTCGAGCAAGATCAGCGCGAACGGCGCCTTCTCGCACGCGAGCAGCGCCTCGCCGCCATCGGTCATCGTCACCACCTCGTAGCCGTCCGCCCGCAGCACGCGCTCGAGGAGCACCAAGATGTCTTTGTCGTCATCGACGACGAGCACACGCTTTGGAGGAACCGACGTCACGCTCTTGGCCGAGAGTAGCGGACCCCAAGGCCGGCGCCAACAAAGGGCCCGCGCCCAATTCGAGCCACGGCTGCTACGCTGCGCCGCTCGATGCAAGACCGCGCGCGCAAGAAGACCGATCGCAAGCGCGCCGCCGCGCCGCCGCTCGAGGACATCGACTGGAGCGCGCTGCCGAGCGACGAAGAAGGCGATCGCCTGCGCGCGGCGCTGCGGGCGCTGCAGCTCGGCGATCACCGCCAGGTGCGCGCGCTCACCCACGCGCTCCGCGACGCGAAGAGCGAGCTGGTGCGCACCAGCGCCGCAAAGCTCGCGCAGCGAATCGCCGTCGATCCGGCGCAACTCATCATCCTCGGCCTGTGCGCCGTGTTCTTCGTCGCGATGGTGCTCGTCTATCTGCGCTGACGCGGGTCCACGCGCGCGGCTTCTTTTCGCTCACGAGGCTCCTCTTGATCCGCTTCGCTCTTCGCTCCGCTCGCGTCACACAACTTCTCCGCTCGACGGCTCGCGCATTCGGCGCGCTCGCAGCGACGCTCACGCTGCTGCTGTCGACGGCTTCGTGCGGCGGCACCGAGGCGCGCCCCACAGGACCCACCGGCGACGTGCATGCGCCGCGTCGCCTGTATCCGCTCGGGCTCGGCTACGTGTGGAGCTACAAGATCGACACCGGGACGAACCTCGACTCGCTCGTGGTGATGCGCGTCGTGCGCGCCGATGACTCGCACTTCGAGGTCTCGCCCGGCGGCGGCGGTAGCCCGAGCGTCTACGATCGCAGCGCCGAAGGGCTGTTCCGCCCCGGCAGCGGCACCTGGCTCCTGCGCGCGCCGATCACGCTCGGCGCGACGTGGCCGAGCACCAGCGGGATGACCGCCACCGTGACGTCGGTGACGGCGCGCGAATCGACCGGCGCCGGCGACTTCGAGGGTTGTGTCGAGGTGACCGAGACGGGCGGCGAAGCGGGTCGCGTGACGCGCACCGTCTACTGCCCCGACGTCGGCCCGGTGCTCATCGACACGAGCATGGAAATGACCGTCACGCAGAGCTCGTTGCACGTCATCGCGAAGCTCCAAGGCTTCTCCTTTGGCGGCGACTGAAGCGCCTCCCTGCGCCCGCACTGCAGGCCGCCTCGGCGGCCCGTCGTAAGTAGCTGAAATCGCTGCGAAATTTGCGCGATTCCGGCCTTGCGCGCACCGCTCAATCGTGCGATGCTGCCGCCCTCTTCCGAGCGTCCTGTGTACAGGACCTGCGTAGCGCGATTATCCGCGCGGCGTTTGACCCTCCCGGGGACCAACGAGTGCATGTCGAACACTGAGCAGCCGACGCCCACCGCGCAGCCGGCAGCGGCCGAACCCGAGAAGCTCGCTGCAGCGGCCGAACCCGAGAAGCTCGCTGCAGCGGCCGAACCCGAGAAGCTCGCTGCAGCGGCCGAACCCGAGAAGCTCGCTGCCACTGAGGCGGTGGCCCCCGACAAGGACTACGGCTCTTCGTCGATTCAGGTCCTCGAGGGGCTCGAGGCGGTGCGCAAGCGTCCGGGCATGTACATCGGCGACGTGCACGACGGCACCGGTCTGCATCACCTGGTCTGGGAGGTGATCGACAACTCCGTCGACGAGCACCTCGCGGGGCACTGCAATGCGATCGAGGTCGCGATCCTCGTCGATGGTTCGGTGATGGTCTCGGACGACGGTCGCGGCATCCCCGTGGGCATGCACAGCAAGGGCGTCAGCGCGGCCGAGGTCGTGATGACGGTGCTGCACGCGGGCGGCAAGTTCGATCACGACAGCTACAAGGTGTCCGCCGGTCTGCACGGCGTCGGCGTCTCGGCGGTGAACGCCGTCAGCGAGACGCTCAAGCTCGAGATCAAGCGTGAAGGCAAGGTCTGGTACCAGGAGTACCACCAGGGCAAGCCAGTCGCGCCGATCGCCGCCATCGGCGAGACGCAGCGCACCGGCACGATGGTCACGTTCAAGCCGGACCGCGAGATCTTCAGCCAGGTCGAGTTCAACTACGAGACGCTGCACAACCGCCTGCGCGAGGTCGCGTTCCTCAACGCCGGCCTGACGATCCAGCTGAACGACGAGCGCGACGGTCGCGCGACGACGCTGCGCTTCGAGGGCGGTATTCGCGAGTTCGTGAAGCTGCTCAATCGTGGCAAGCAGCCGCTGCACGAGGAGGTCGTCTATCTCAAGGACGAGCGTGACCGCGTCGAGGTCGAGATCGCGCTGCAGTGGAACGACTCGTTCAACGAGCAGGTCCTGCCGTACACGAACAACGTGCACAACAAGGAAGGCGGCACGCACGTCACCGGCCTCCGCGCTGCGCTGACCAAGTGCCTCAATTCCTATGGAGAGAAGCAGAATCTCTTCAAGGATCTGAAGGCCGGCATCACCGGCGAGGACTCGCGCGAGGGGCTCACCGCGATCCTCAACATCAAGCACCCGGACCCGAGCTTTGACTCGCAGACGAAGGCGCGCCTCGTCTCGAGCGAGGTGAAGGGCATCGTCGAGACGATCGTCAACGAGCGACTCTCGCAGTACTTCGAAGAGCACCCGGCGATCGGCAAGAAGATCGTCGAGAAGTCGGTCATCGCGGCGCGTGCGCGTGACGCTGCGCGCAAGGCGCGCGAGCTGGTGCAGCGGCAGGGCATGCTCAACGTGCTCTCGCTGCCTGGCAAGCTGTCCGACTGTCAGGAGAAGGACCCCGCGCTCAGCGAGATCTTCATCGTCGAGGGTGAGAGCGCCGGCGGCTCCGCCAAGGGCGGGCGCGATCGACGCACGCAGGCGATCCTCCCGCTGCGCGGCAAGATCCTCAACGTCGAGCGCGCGCGCTTCGAGAAGATGTTGGGCAACGCCGAGGTCGGCACGCTCATCACCGCGCTCGGCTGCGGCGTGTTCGGCGGCGGCAACTTCGACATCGCGAAGCTGCGCTACCACCGCATCATCATCATGACGGACGCGGACGTCGACGGTTCGCACATCCGCACGCTGCTGCTCACGTTCTTCTATCGGCAGATGCCGGAGATCATCACCGGAGGGCACCTCTACATCGCGCAGCCGCCGCTCTATCGGGTCAAGCGCAACAAGAAGGAACAGTTCGTCAAAGACGACGACGCGCTCTCGCGCTACCTGCTCGAGGCGGGCGTCGACGGCTTGGCGATCCGCGTCTCGAGCACCGAGGTGACGCTCACCGGTGAGCCGCTGCGCAACCTGCTCGGGCTGCTCGCGACCTGGCGCTCGCTGCTCGGCAAGATGGACCGCCGCGTCGACTCGCGCGTCGTCGATGCGCTCGTCCGCGCGACCACGCTCGACGCCGCCTCGCTCGAAGATCGTGCCGCGCTCGAGACGGCGCTCGCGCAGATGACGGCGGCGCTCGGCGCGCGCTTCCGCGATCTCGTCGTCACGCTCGGCGAGATCGAGCGCGACGAAGAGCACGGCCGCTGGCGCGTGGTGGTGCGGACCCGCGCGGGTGTCGCGGTGCGCACGACCTCGATCGACTTCGCGCTGCTCAACGGCGGGCTCGTGCGCGAGCTGCGCGACGCGTGGGAGGGCATCTCGTCGATCGGCGCGGCGCCGTTCGAGGCGTTCGAGGTCGCAGGCGGCCCGAACGCGGAGTCGGTGCAGGTCGCCGACGTCGACGCGCTCTGGGCGTTCGTCGACAAGCGCGCGAAGAAGGGCATCGGCATCAATCGCTACAAGGGTCTTGGCGAGATGAACGCCGAGACCTTGTGGGATACGACGATGGATCCCGACGCGCGCGTCCTTTTGCAAGTGCGCGTCGACGACAGCGTCGAGGCCGAGTCGCTCTTCAGCGTCCTCATGGGCGACGAGGTCGAGCCACGCCGAGAATTCATCGAGCGCAACGCGCTCAACGTGCGCAACCTCGACATCTAGTGATGTCCCCGCTCTGAAGTTTATACACTGTGAACACTGCCATCCTCTTCGACCTCGACGGGACTCTCACGAATCCGTACGAGGGAATCACGCTCTCCATTCGGCACGCTCTCAAAGAGCTCGGGGCGCACGTGCCCGAGCAGAAAGAGCTGAGCTGGTGCATCGGGCCACCGCTGCGCGTCTCGTTCCCGAAGCTGCTCGGCACCGACGACACCGCGCGCATCGAGCAGGCGATCGGCGTCTATCGCGAGCGCTACGCGACGGTCGGGCTGTTCGAGAACACGCGCTACGACGGCGTGCTCGAGATGCTCGGCGCGCTTAAGGAAGACGGGCGCAAGCTGTTCGTCGCGACCAGCAAGCCGCGCGTCTACGCCGAGCGGATCATCGAGCGCTTCGAGCTCGCGCCGATGTTTGCGCGCATTTACGGCGCTGAGATCGACGGACGCTTCGATCACAAAAAGGCGCTCATCGCGCACCTGATCAGCGAAGAGCACCTCGAGCCCGGCACGACGGTGATGGTCGGCGATCGTGAGCACGACGTCGTCGGCGCGCGCGCGAACGGCATTCGCACCGTCGGCGTGACGTACGGCTACGGCACGCACGCCGAGCTCGCGTATGCGGGCGCCGAAGAGATCGTGGCGTCGCCGGCGGAGGTGGTCGGCGCCATCCGCGAGCTCGACTGAGGGCGCTGCGTCCAAAACCGCCTGAGAGCGGCTTTCGTCCTCGCGTCCTCCCTGCGAAATAGAGGACTATTCCTCGGTCGGCCGCTGCGGGCGCGCTCGCTCTCAGACGGTTTTGGACGCAGCGCAGGGCGGCGTCAGAAGGCCGAGACCAGCTCTTTGCGCAGCGCACTGCCGAGCGCTTCGTAGTCAGTCGCGTCGTTGTAGAGCTGGGCGCTCACGCGCACGAAGCGTTGGTGTAGGGCGGGCCACGGGATGATCGGGACTTCGATGCGGTGGCGGTCGTAGAGCGCGAGCTGTAGCGGGTCGATTGCGAGGCCGAGCGCGGGTGAGTCGCTCTGTGGGAGTGGCAGTGTCGCCATCGAGCCGAGGAGCTCTGGCGGGGTGAGCGGTGTGTCGAGGCCGAGCGCTGCGGCGACGCGCGCGCGACCGTCGAGGGCGAGGGCGTGGTTGTGCGCCATCACGGCGGGCCATCCTCCGGGCAGCATCGCGGCGAGCGTGCGGATCGCGGTCGGGATGCTGAATATCGCGCTGGGATCGGTGGTGCCGCACCAGTCGTGCTCGAGCTGGTAGCGGCTGCGATCGGCGCGTGGCGAGTTCGCGCCGTGGCTGGTCACGAGCGGCAGCGTGCGCGCGCGGAGATCTTCGCGGCTGACGAGGAACGCTGCGCCTTTCGGCGCGCACAGCCACTTGTGGCAGTTGCCGGTGTAATACGCGGCGCCGATGGTCTCGAGGTCGAGCGGCACCATGCCGGGTGCGTGCGCGCCGTCGACGATCGTCTCGACGCCGCGTGCGCGCAGCTCCCGCACCAGCCGCGCGATCGGCAGTACCAACGCCGTTGGGCTGGTGACGTGATCGAGCAGCGCCCAGCGGGTACGCGGCGTGACTGCGCCGAGGATCGCGTCGACGATCACATCGGCGGATGGCGTGGGGAACGGGATGTGCGCGACCGTCACGCTTGTGCCGGATCGTGCCGCGCGTCGATCGAGCGCGTTGCGGCAAGCGTTGTAGCCGTGGTCCGTCACCAACATCGCGTCGCCCGGCGTGAGGTCGTCGATCGCCGCGAGCGCCGTCGCGACGCCGCTGCTCGCGTTCGGGACGAATACGAGACCGGCAGGGTCCGCGCCGATGAAAGCCGCGAGCGCCGCGCGCGATTCGTCGAGCAGCGGCTCGAAGCGGCGCATCAAGAACTGCACTGGCTCGCGCTCGAGCTGCGCGCGTAGCTCTTGCTGATGTTCGAGGACGGCGCTTGGGCAGGCGCCGAATGAGCCGTGATTCAGGAAGTGGACGTCGCGGGCGAGCGTCCAGCGCTGGTGGTATGAGGCGTGCATTGGTTGGGGCGATCAGCCTGCGGTGGCGGGTCGGTTCGCCAGCCTAACACCGGTCCGCTTGCGCCCACCTGAGCCCGGAAGAACCCTCTCACGCATGCGCTCGCCTTCGTCCGCTCCCGTCCTTGCGCTCTTACTTCCCCGGCTGCTCGCGCTGCTCGCGTTGGCCGCGATTGGCTGTGGAGACGACGACGTCGGCGTCACGCCGGCGGCTGACGCGGGAGCCGATGCCGCGATGCACGATGCAGGCGTGCCGATCGCGTGTTTCGCGCGCGTGCCTGTGGGCGGTGCGTGCGCGGTGATCGGCGACTGCGACAACGGCTGCTTCTGTGACGGAGCCGAGCAGTGCACCGCAGGCGTCTGCGTCGCCGGTGCGGCGCCGTGCGCGGATGCGATCGCGTGTACGACCGACACCTGCAACGAGTCGGTGCGCGGCTGCGCGCACGTGGCGCGCGCCGCTGCCTGCAGCGATGCCGACTTCTGCAACGGCAGCGAGCGCTGCGACGCGGAGCTCGGCTGTCAGCCGGGCTCTGTGCTGGTGTGCGACGACGAGGACGACTGCACGACTGACACCTGCGAGGCGGCGAGCGGCTGTGTGAACCAGCCGCAAGATCGCGATGGTGACGGCTTCGGCGACGGCTTCTGCGGCGGCACCGACTGCGTCGATGATCCGGCGCGCGGCGGTGCGACAGTCGGCCCCGGCAGGACCGAGATCTGCGACAACGACCTCGACGACGACTGCGATGGGCTGCGCGACTACGCGGCGACCGCCTGTGTCCCGACCAACGACACCTGCGCCACTGCGCGCGTCCTGCCCGGCGCCGGCTCGTACTCCGGCTCGCTGCGCGGCCTCGTGGACAACTATCTGCTCGCCTGCCTGGACGGCTTTCCCGGTGGCTCGGTCGGCGACGCCGTGTACCGAGTCACTCTCGCCGAAGTGCGCGATCTCGTCGTGCGCGTCCGCAGCTCGCGCTCGTCGTTCGGCACCGCGACCACGGTCGTGGTGCGGCGCTTTGCCGACTGCGCGACCGGACCCGATCTGCGCACGCCGGTCTGCGGCAACGGCGCGGCGATGCGCGTACGCAGCGCGCCAGCCGGTGATTACGCCATCATCGTCAGCGGCGAGCCGTCCGGAGCGTTCGACCTCATCGTCGAGATCGGCGCGCCGACCGAGGTCCCGCTGATCGATGTATGCGACGCCACGACGCTCGACGTCAGCGCCGGCGGCTCGTTCGCCGCCACGCGCGGCGACATCCGCGACGACTACGCGCTCTCGTGCAATCCGATCATGCCGCCACAGACGCGCGCCGATGGCGTCTATCGGCTGGTGCTCGATGCGCCGAAAGACGTGCGCATCGATCTGCGTCCTTTAGGCGCGCTCGCGCTGGTGGGTGACTGTGCGGACGCGGCAAGCACGCTGGTATGTACGCCGGATCGCTTTGGTGGCGCTTCGTCGATCTTTCGCCGCTCGCTGCGCGCGGGTACGTACTTCATCATCGCCGAGCCGAACTTCGACGGCCGCGGGGGGTCGAGCGACGACTTCGTGCTCGACGTGCGCGTCACCGACCCGAGCGTCGCGCCACCCGCGGACTCGTGTACCTCGGCCGCGCCGCTCACCGTGGGAGTCGAGCTCGTCACGCCGATCGATGCGCTGACGCTCGACGTGGGACTGTCGTGCGCGTCGACTAGCGGTTCCCTTCTGCGTGATGTCGTCTACAGCTTCACGACGACGATTCCGCAAGACGTCACGCTGCGGGTCGCGATGCCGAGCGCGTTCACGGGCGATGTGCCGGCGCTCGCGCTGACGACGAGCTGTGGCGAAGCGGTCGGCGAGCGCTCGTGCGGCACCGCCGAAGGCGCCAGCGCGATCACCCGTACGTGGCGCTCGCTGCCCGCGGGCACCTGGTACGCCGTCGTTGGTACCGCCGCGTCGAGCGGATCGCTCAGCGCGCTGCTCTCGACCGCGCCGGCGACCGCGGCACCGTCGAACGACAACTGCGCCGCGCCGACGACGCTCGTCAACGGTGTCGCGGCGATGTTCATGCCGACCAGCTACGACGACGACCTCACCGTCTCCTGTGGCTCTGGCGGGGCCCCCGATGCGACCTACCAGTTCACGCTCACGCGCCGCCAGGCAGTCGACCTCAGCGCGTCGCCGCTCGGCAGCTTTGGCACCGTACGCGTGGCGTTGCGCAGCA